>Ga0209322_10001174_pt1 | contig 15194 bp, 14 predicted proteins | sample Rifsed19ft1_FD_184013 | JGI IMG/M metagenome (GOLD analysis project Ga0209322, IMG submission 184013) | Soil microbial communities from Rifle, Colorado, USA - sediment 19ft 1 (version 2) | ecosystem: Environmental > Terrestrial > Deep subsurface > Rock core/Sediment | place: Rifle, Colorado... | reverse complement strand
TCGAAAAAAGGGGGGAACTGGCCGCCAAGGAACTGTTTGAACGGTATTTCAAGGTCATCGACTAAAAACCGACTGGAGCTGGTAACCGTACTTCGCTCGAACCTACGGGATGTGGTTACTTCAGATTTAATTTTACAATTAGATGCTCTTAAGAATCATCTAAACATTACTTCTTTTAGATCTTTAGTTTGAAAGGTTATAAATCTTTCTCTCCACAATTTTTCCTTCAGAATTTTGTATTGCCATGCTAATTTGTTTTACTGTAAATTCAGAAGCCTCGAACTTTTCACTAAGCTGATTTGTTATTTTTTCCAGCTCAGTTTTTTCTTTCTTTACATATCCAACTGTAATGTGAGGAGTAAATGCGTCTAGTACATGAGGATTACCATATTGCTCTCTATAGATTTTTTGTTGTTCAGTGTACTGTCTCCAAGGTTCCCAGTATTCTTCTGTTCTACAAGTTCCTTTAAAAGGAACGATTGCTTCAACAATTTCTCTCTCAAAAGTTTTGAGTGGTTCGTTTGGTTCACAAGCAACGAAAATGCTTCCGTGTTCAAAAAAGGATACTTTGCCTAATTTTATTGAGAAAGTACTAGACTTGCGCGTCACTTCTCTCAATATGACATCCGCTTTTTCTAGATTATCCTCTGATATATCGAGGTCGTATAGATTTATGTGTAGGGGATTTAATTTAAGGTTATAAGGGCTACCAAATTCTTGATTAAGTTGACTGTTTAATTTGGTAAGTTGCGAAAAAACACTATCTGAAGGAGCGATATCAATACCTATTCCAATCCAGATACAATCGGTATGTTTTACTGTCATTTTATGTAATTTTTTAATAACTTTCTGTTTATTTCTGTCACTTCCGGAGCGGGTAACCGTACTTCGCTCGAACCTATACGAACTTTTAACTCCTAGATTAATTGTACAACTCAAGGAATTGAAGCACCACATGGGCCTTCTAAATTTTAAGGATCCGTATATCAAAAACCGGTTAAAAGGAAGAAGAAATAACAAATTTGAGCTATACTCTGCTTACCGAATGATCTCTGTGGTGAAGGTACCTTACTTTTAGGGAACTGATGGCACGCAAGCGATCCATCTTAGCCGCAGGGACCGCTTTTTGGGTGTATTATGAAGAAAAATGTATTAGTAATTGGACTTTTGGTTTTAGTTGGCACTCTTGCTACTGGATATTTCTTTCTAAATAAGCCCCTTCCACCGACCCAGGAAGAGTTGGCCTCCCGGAAAACGGTAGAGGATTATTTCATTGAACACATGCGGGTGAGTACTGACGAAGCCAAAACTATGGCATCTGATGGAGTAATTCTCCGATTAAGCGAAAGTAGCACTCTTCAAGGAGTTGTTGGAAATCTCTATTACCACAGATTTATTGATGATGAGGCAAGATTTGTGAAGTTATTGCAAACTTCAACAGACTCAGCCCCAGGCAAAGAGAATTCAATCAAAGTCGGCAATAACACCATTGACGTGAATTCCAATTACTACCTTAACTACAATATAACTGACGAAGAAATTGCAGATACATTGCTAAACAAGGCTAAGTTTGAGCCAAACTTTACTCAATATAACTATCTTTTTATGCCAGGAGGTCCGCAAAGCGGAGACCAGAAAAGGCCTGAGAAGTAAAAGGTCTTCATAATGACATCGGATATATATGAAAGAAGAAAACACTGATTGGAAGAGCACAGTTGAAAAATTGTCTCATCTTTTTAAAGAATATTCTGCTGGGGATGTAGCTACCGCTCTTTTTGTTTCAAGCCTTTGGTTACCTAACAACGGAAGTACGATAAAGCACCTTCTTTGGACTACCATACTAGCTTCGTTAAAGTCTGAAGATTTTGCCAAAGACAACGGAATCACTAAATACAAAGATTTTAAGGAGTTTTGTGAAAAGCTTTATGCTCAAACTCCAAGTTTTCCATTACTGGAAGACTACATCCCAAATTTTGATTGGGGCACTGTTAAGTTTCATCACAATAAAGTAAATTACAAAATCTTTTATGGAACAGAGATCAGTCATATTTACGATTTTTTGACGGCTTTTCAGCTTGTTTATGTATCGTTCGATAAAGAATATGAGGCTCTTTCGGGTAGATCACCCAGTCTTGAATTAAGGCAATGCTTCTCTATTCAGAACAAGATAATCGAGAGCATTGACGAGCAGCCTGCAGAAGACAAGTTGGTCAGAATACCATTGGGACATATTGAAATTGCCCCGAAGAAATTCTGGATCCAAGCAACTCGCATTTTTGATACATTAAGCAACTCTGACTATAACAATTTGTCTGGGCAGGATGATTATGTTATCGAACCAGGAACAATTCCTAAAGAGTCATTAAACTTTGACCAATTTGGCAATAAAGCTTTTGAGGGTTCTTTGGTCTCGGGTTACTTTATTAGCAACAAGGGTCGATATCTGCCCATACTACCCAGAAGATATTCTGGAATATTAATAGACAAATGGTCAAATATATTCTCAAAATATGGCTCATTCATAAAAAAGGGAAGCTTTGACTATCAAAAGGAACTATCTTTTCAAGTTGCTAATTATTTGCAACAGCGATTTCATAAGGGTAGATTCTATCCCATTGTTAGTGCCATCCAGGATGACGGCAAGCCTCATGAGCTAACTTTTTCTGGATATATTCTATCTGAGGATAAGCTGGTCTTATTTTATACAGTAAATCCATTTAATACTGAAGTTGGTATCGAAAAAGAGCTTAAAGAACTTACGCCGAAATTAAAAGAGGCATTAAGGTTAATTAGCAAAGAGCCTGTAACGCTGGGGCTACACATCGAAAGAAAGAATGTTGTTTATGAGCCGACGGTCCCAGATCGAAAATTAAAGATTGAACTTTTTGTTATATTGCCACAAGCAACTAACAAAATGATTAAAATTGCTGGACCAAAAGAATTACCTGGAGATATTGCTTTTATTGATCAGTTTCTAGGGGTCATGGACGAAATAGATGAACACGACGAACTTTCGCAATTTATTGACTATTTGAGAAATGTAGAAAATAGAATTAGCGCTCCGATTACTACTTTGTTAGACAAATACGGCTCTTTTAAGGATTCTTCGGGAGTATTAATCCCAGGTGCGAATGAGCCAAATATGATAATGATTGATCTGCAATGGGGTACGGATTTTAGATATAAGTCTCTAAAGGAATTTTGGTCCATTTATCCAGAAATAGATTTTATGGACCACCCGCGAAGTTGGAGGGTAAAACAAGAAACGCCTAGTAGGGTGAGACTTTCTGCTAAGAGTTATCTCGGTTGTGCTATTCACTTAAAAATATTAGATACTCATATTTTTCTTACGTCGCCCTTAGACAAGCAAGAGTACATTCAAGGCTCTATTTCTAATTTATTAATGGAATGCCTAGAGGATTACATGTCTAGATTTCAAAGCATATTGCAAAAACATAGCTTTTTCCAGACTTATACAGAGCTCGAAGTTATCATTTTCCCAAGCACTTTCTTAAAAGAAGATGAGTTTAAGCACATTCTACATTTGGATCCAAAAGATAAGTACTGGAAAAGTGATACTGGGTATCCTAAACCTAGTTGTCCTGGGATCAGACTTGTATTTAATCACGAGAAACTACTGGAGGTCTTCAAAGATTCTACAAAAAACGATATAGAAGTTGAGTTATTAATTGAGGTAATAACTCAATTAAATAAGTTTAGCCCCGATCCTAATTTGGCAAAATACATTTCAGAAATTGAAAAAATTAAAGGTGGACGTCCAAGATTTAAGACAATTCATATGTCTAAGGGCGTAGCATTTCCTGAATTTATTAAAGCCGAAATACCAACACTACATGATCACAAGCTTTCAAGAAAAACTGAAGCTGAGATAGCACTAAGTCACGGAATAAAGCCAGGAAAATATAAACTCGATAAAGCCAAAAAGATAATGAATGATCTTAGAAAAGAAATGGTAAGAGAAATTGATAGAGAAGTAGCTCTGTATTCTTATGACGAAAATATTAAATATCTGATCACAAGAATCGATGCTTTGATAAATGATTTTGTGGTTGAAAAGTTACGACTTGAGGAATCACTTAAACACGAGGTGGATTTTGTTCGAGAGGAGCAATACTCGGAGGCTCATGAAAAGTTTACCCCACAACACAAAGATTATCGTTATCTGATTGAAAAGTTTGTCCAAATTACTCCAAAAGGTACAAAGAGATTGGACGATAGATCATTTCGTTATCTAGTTGCTTTGGTAGATAAGATATCTGAAATATATAGCGCCAGTGACAATCTAAACTACGAAATTTATTCTGTTGGTTTAACCATTGATCGAGACTTTTTATTTCAAGTTAAGTACAAAGACGATTTAGACTCGATGCAGAAAAAGTATGGCCTTGGTCAGGCCAGAATTGAGCTCGGGTCAGACGGAAATCAATCCGATAGAGTTGATTCTAGTATCCCCATTGAAGATCACCTAACACAGCTTGATGAGGCATTTAAGAAAGATTTCGGATTTGGAGTAAGGAATTTGGTCAACGTTCTTCAGGTTTTGTCTATGTGGCCAGGTTATATGAAGGGGGTAAAAGAAGCTGCATATTATTCAGCAACCAAAGAAGAAATTGGGAAAGCTGCTAAGACATCAATCAAAGGTTACGATCTATTGGAAACAGATAAAATATTAGATTTCTTGACATTGAAGCAGGAAGGAATGTTAACAGTATTGGGTTCACCTAAAGCCGCAGATGATTTGCCTGTTTGGGAACATCGTAATAGGCCTTATAGGTACACAATCAAACCCTTGTTTAATATGGGTGGAAAATACTATTGGGGCCCTCATTCTGCAGAAAGAAGCGCTAGGGTCTGGGTGAATATCACTACAAACGGAACCTTACCAGCAAATTTGACAGCCCCGAATGTTAATAAAGTATTACACGAAAACCAAGTAACTTTAGAAAAGGATTTAGAGGTAAAAGCACTCGAGATATCAAAAAGACATACAATCTATGCCGAACGGGTAAACTATGGTCGACGAACTCACGATCAGTCTTTGGGTGAGTATGATGTTTTGGCTTATTTACCTCAGAAAAATATATTACTTAATATTGAGTGCAAGGATATTATTGGAGCGTTTTGCTTAAAAGACGCAAAAAGAATAAGAGATAGAATTTTTAGGCTCGAACAAGAAAAAGGACGAAAAGTTAAGAATCCCGGAAATTTACTTAAAGTAGAAAAAAGAGAAGTATGGCTTGGTAAAAATATTCCAACATTTGTCAAAGTTTTAAAGTGGCCGATAAAGAATAACCCTAAGATTATTTCTGTATATATCACTCGAACAGACTATTGGTGGACGAAGTTTCCCCCCAGACCAACCACTGTTAAATTTATGAGAATTGACTTCTTGGAAAAGTTTATTAAGGATCAAATTAGTTAAAGAGGTTCGATTCTCGTTAACCGTGTTTTTAACCCCCTGGCTAAATCTCAAAAAACAAAAAACCTGGTTTGGACCAGGCTTTAGATTGAACTTAAGGCTAAATTTGAGAAAACTTAATTTTAGTATCGTCTTGAGCTGGTAACCGTACTTCGCTCGAACCTACGGGACTTGATTACTCCAGATTTGATTTTACAACTTAATGCCCTTAGATCCTATATAAACATCAAATCTTTTAAACTTTTAATTTAGAAAAGTACTCCCTCATTGCTAAGGAAAAAGGTTTTCTTTCTTCAGGATCTGCAACCCTAACGTTAGATTGATTTTCCCAAAAATGATCATCTTCGAATCTCGGGAAAATATGCATGTGATAATGAAAAGCATGCTGTCCACTTGCAGGTTCATTATTTTGTCGAATCATCACTCCGTCGCTTTTTCTTACTTCCTTCATGGCGATCGCCACTTCTTTGGCAATTTTCATTATTTGGGTTGCTTCTTTTTCCGGAAGCTCATATAGATTTTCGTAGTGTTTAAGAGGAACGACAATTGCATGCCCGGGATTATTACCAACAAATTTTGAATTAATAACCGCCATTACTAAGTCGTCACGATAAAATATGTCGTCTTGCTTCACCATCGTTTCTTCGCTTTCAATTCCTTCAACGGCGAGGCAAATAGGACATTTATAATCTGGTGAAGCGTGATTGTACATTGTTGTTAATTTATGTAACTTTCTGTCACTTTATGAGCGGGTGATGGGAATTGGACCCACTTCTATTCCTTGGGAAGGAATCATTCTACCGGTGAACTACACCCGCTTATGGACGAAATTATACAGCTTGGCCAGCGAGAGTAAGCCGCAATAAAAAAAAGACCCCGGGTTAGGGGGTCTTTCGCTGGTCGTCCGGGGGCTCGATGTGAAAAATGCCGGTGACGATTTCAATCCCCAGCATTATGAGCACCAGGACGAAAGTGGTGCCAAGAGTGACGGTAACAGCCTGCATCAGCGGCGCATTAAAAAATAAGCCAAAGACGAAGACTGCCACAAACACGAATACCACCAACGGGACAACTAGAACAAGACAGCCGTCTGTTACGCCGCGTTTATTCATTAAGCTCTCCTTAAGTGCCAGGGTGGCGCATGACCACCAAGGCGAAATATACCCCCAAACCATCCAAAATGCAAATTATAGGCTTCTAGTTCAGCAGCACGATGGCTAGATTCAAGACTAGGGCAAAACTAACCCCAAGAAAGTAGGGAACAAGCAAGTATCCGGCCATCTTTTCTATTTTCAAAAACTTCATTTTCGTAATCAGAATTGTTCCCCAAAGAACAACAATCTCAAAAAAGGCGAGTAAGGGATTACGCAAACCGAAAAAAAGATACGACCAGACAACGTTCAGAATCAGTTGGACACCAAAAAGAGCGACCGCGTCGGTCACCCCTTTCTTTTTCAGACCTTTGTTCCAGACTAAGTACAGCGAGTAGCCCATCAGAATAAAAAGAAAGGTCCAAACCGGTCCAAAAACCCAGGCTGGCGGAGTGATCGCCGGCTTGTTTAACAGCGGGTACCACCAAGAAACCGATTGGGCGGTGTAAAGTGAACCGGCCACCCCAGCCGCCAGACAAACTCCAATCGAAAGGAGCAACCTCTTCCAATTCATTTTCATATTTTCAGTATACCCTCCTGGACAACCGCCTTACAATTAAAGTGTTACCAGTTAAATCAGCGCATGAATATTGAACTCGTCGACAGCAACGTCAAATTCACCGACCGCTACCAACAAAGAATTCTAGGCAAGTTTTCCTTGCTTGATCGCTACCTCAATCACCTCGAAGAAGATTTGAAAATTGCCAGCCTCAGTATCCAAAAAAGAATTAGGGGCAACTACGAAATGAAGTTCAAAATGAAACTGCCTTTCTCTGACATTTATATCCACCACAAAAGCCCCGACCTCATCCCCGGCATCATCACCCTCCGCGATCAGGTCAAACGCCAAATCAAAGAAAACATCGAAAAAATCAGGCAGCCCCGTCGCTAGGGTACAATTGGGCCATGCCGGTAGCCACCATCGTTTGTCCCAAATGTAAAGCCGAAATCCCCGTCGAAGAAGCCCTAAGCCACGCTTTCCGCGAAAAAATTGAACACCAAGCCAAAGAGAGTTTTGAGGTCGAGAAGAAGCTCCTCCAGGAAGAATTGGAGATGAAAGAAAAAAAACTTGAAGAATCTCGCCAGGCCGAACTGGCCCTGCGCAAACAAAAACTGGAGCTCGTTGAGGAGAAAAGATCCTTCGAAGTCGAAAAACAACGCCAGCTCGACGAAGAGCGGGCGAAAATTCGAAAAACTACTCTCGATGAAGCGACTGAAAGCTGGCGACTAAAGGAAAAAGAGTTTGAGAAACGGCTCTCGGATATGAAAGAGGCGGTGGAGGATGCGAAACGAAAGGGCGAACAGGGTAGTCAGCAAACCCAAGGCGAAGTCCAAGAGCTCGATCTGGAGGAGACGCTCAAACAGCATTTTCTCTTCGACACGATTGAACCGGTTGGCAAAGGTGTCCGCGGCGCCGATATCCGCCAAGTGGTCAAGACCCAACTGGGCAATACTTGCGGCGTCATTCTCTGGGAAAGTAAACGGACCAAAGCCTGGGCAAACGATTGGGTCGCCAAGCTGAAAGACGACCTGCGGAGCGAAAAGGCGAACATTCCCGTGATTGTTTCCTCTGTCCTGCCCGAAGAAGCCAGCTCGGGCATTGGTTTGGTCGAGGGTGTCTGGGTAACTAATTACTCCCTCTATCTCGTTCTGGCCGAGCTTCTGCGGGGCAAATTAATCGAGGTCGCTCGCGAAAAATATGTTTCCCAAAACAAAACCGGCAAAGCCGATATTCTCTATAACTACATCACCAGTCACGAATTTAGCCAACAAGTCGAGGCGATTGTCGAGGTTTATCAGGATATGCAAAGTCAAATTGCCAAAGAACGGGCCGCCTTTGAGAAACTTTGGAAGACCCGTGAGGCCCAGGTCAACCGTCTCGTCGGCAGCACCGCCAATATCATTGGCTCGCTTCGCGGCCACGTCGGTTCGACCCTGACCTCAATCAAAGGCCTCGATCTTCCCGGTTTAGAAGAAGGGGAGTCTTAGGGTACAATTTACTCCATGTCCAAGTACTACCAGCGCGACCGCAATCTTTTTAACCCCAAATCAAAGGAGCCGTTCACTCTCAGCCGCAGCAAGTTTGATCTCTTTTACCAGTGTCCCCGCTGTTTCTATATGGATGCCCGCTATGGCCTGGGCCGTCCCAGTATGCCCGCTTTTACCCTCAACTCCGCCGTTGATGTTCTTCTCAAAAATGAATTTGACCTTCTTCGTCAGGCGGGGGAGTCGCACGAGTTGATGAAACAGTATCACCTGGCCGCCGTGCCGCTAAACCATCCTGACCTGACCAAGTGGCGCGGCGAGACCCCCGAGACGCGTTACAAGGGCGCTTCCGCCATTCACCCAGCCACCAACTTTCTGCTGACCGGCATGATCGACGACGTTTGGCAGTCGGACAGCGGCGAGTTAATCATCGTTGACTACAAATCAACCAGCACCAGCAAAGAAATTAGTCTGGAAGACGAGTACAAGCAGGCTTACAAGCGGCAAATGGAGTTCTATCAGTATCTTTTCCGCCTCTTGGGCTTTCCTGTCTGCGACACCGGCTATTTTGTCTTTGCCAACGCCAGCAAAAACCGGCCCCAGTTCGACGGCCGACTCGAGTTTGAGATGTCGATCATCGCCCACCAGGGGGACGACTCCTGGATTGACGACCAACTATTGGCCGCCAAGGACTGCCTGCTCTCCGCCAAAATCCCTAGTCCGGGCGCCGGCTGCGAACACTGCGACTATCGGAAAAAGATGGCCGAGGCGGTCGTTCGTCTGCTGAAGTAATATCACCTGTGCTATTATTATGGGAATGTGTGGTATCTTCGCCACTACCAATGACAAAAACTCTGCCCAAACCATCCTCTCCGGATTAAAGAAGCTCGAATATCGCGGTTACGACTCCTGGGGCATCGCCGTCAAAGGCCGGACTCGGCTTCGATCACAAAAACAGGTCGGCAAGATCTCGGTCAGTCAGACTACCCTGCCCCAAAGCAACATGGGTATCGGTCATACCCGCTGGGCGACTCACGGAGGGGTGACGATTCCCAATGCTCACCCCCATTTTGACTGTTCGGGAAAGCTCGCTCTCATTCATAACGGCATCGTCGACAATTATCAGGAACTCGAGAAGAAGATTAAAGGCCATAAACTCATCGGCCAAACCGACTCGGAGATTGTCGCCCATCTCATCGAAAAAGAGCTTAAAACCGAAAAAGATCTCTTCCGGGCAGTCAAAAAGGTGGTTAGGATGACCGAGGGATTCAATGCTTTTGTAGTCATGCATCAGGACTTTCCTTATTTAGTTACTGCCAAGACCGGTTCGCCAGTGGTAATTGGTATTAGGCCCGGAGCCAATATGCTTTCATCTGACGTTGCCTCTTTGCTTTCGCACACCAAGCAGGTTATTTTTCTCACTGATGGCCAGATCGCCAAAGTTGCGCCAGACAAAGTCAGAATCGAAAACTATTCGGGAGTCAAGAAAATCAAACCAGTCGTTCAAACGATCGACTGGACGGCAAAAAGTGCCTCCAAATCCGGTTTTCCGCATTTCATGCTCAAAGAAATCTACGATCAACCAGCGGTTTTAATCAAAATAGTTGAATCAAAGATCAAAGAGGTCCGTGAATTTGCCAAAACTATTAGTAAGGCAAAAAATGTTTTCACCGTCGCTTGCGGCACGGCCAGTTATGCCGCTCTTGCCGGTCAGTATCTTTTTTCCCGCATTGCCGGTAGACAAGTCACTCCCGCAATCGGTTCGGAGTTCTATTACAATGACGGTTTTATCAATAGCAGGAGCCTCTGTATTGCCCTTTCCCAAAGCGGGGAGACCCTCGATACTCTCCAATCGGTCAAGTTCGCCAAAGACCGCGGCGCCAAGGCTGTCAGTCTGGTCAACGTTAAGGGTAGTTCTCTGGATCGTCTCTCCGACGAAACGATCCTTTTGGAAGCTGGACCGGAGAAGGCGGTTGCGAGCACCAAAGCGTTCCTGGCGAAGGTCGCCATCCTGCTTCTCACCGCTCATGCCCTCAATCGGAAGACCCCCCGCGGGGTAATCGAGGTAAAACAGGCCACCCGGGCGATCAGGCGGATCCTTGACCTCAAATACCAAAAATATATCAAAAAACTGGCCGTAAAACTCAAACACAGCCACTCGATGTTTATCTTGGGTCGGGGAGTCAGTTACCCGGCCGCCCTCGAAGCCGCCCTGAAAATCAAAGAAGTCAGCTACATTCACGCCGAAGGCTTCGCGGCAGGGGAATTAAAACACGGCGTCATCGCCCTGGTGAATCAAAACACTCCTTGTTTGGTTTTTGCCCCCAATGATGAGACGTATAGTGATATCATCTCCGGCGCGATGGAGGTAAAAGCCAGAGGCGGCATCATCATCGGCGTTTCGTTCAAACCAAATCCAATGTTTGATTATTACCTGCCCGTTTCCGACTCCGGCAGTGGCACGATTCTCCCCAATGTGGTGGTCGCCCAGTGCCTCGCCTATTACCTCGCCGTCGCCCGCGGTCTTGATCCCGATATGCCGCGCAACTTAGCCAAATCCGTCACCGTCAAGTAAAATATAGCGGTACGCCAGGGTAGCTCAGCTGGTAGAGCGGCGGTATCGTAAACCGCAGGCAGTGGGTTCGAGTCCCACCCCTGGCTCCGAATTAACGAGGCAGAACCAGTTCAACTCCGGTAAAGAGCCAACTCGGATTTTTGCCGATCTTCGCCTTATTGGCATTGTAGATCGCGGTCCACTTGTAGCCATCGCCATAAGCGCGAACAGCAATCGACCAGAGATAGTCGCCTTTGACAGTGGTGTATTTCACTCCCTCGATTGAAATCTTCGCCGTTTGGGTCTTGGTCTCGATCTTCTTTGCGGTTTCCGCCTTTATCACGGTGGCTTTCTTTGCTACTACCTTTGGAATGACCAGCTCCTGACCTACCTCGATCGCGCTGGCGTTTGCCAGTTTGCTGGCTTTCGCGATATCGACATAGTTATAGCCGGAGTTATAGAACCGCTCACTAATGTGCCAAAGATCATCACCCTTGACGACCTTATAGGTAGTCGGTAATTCTTTTGCCAAAACCTCTTCCTCGCCCAAATTAACCGCCGCTTGGTCGGAAATTTGACCACTTTTATTGAATGTTTTGAAATAGTTAAAAATCATCGCCGCCATGACCACGACGACCACACCTCCCATAATCGTGCTGATCAAATTCTCGTTGATCTTCAGGCTTTTTAACAGGCTTTTTAACTGTTTCTCCATATTTTTAATTACGGGTTAATAGTACCCACATCTTATAGACAAAAAATATAGTAGTCAAGACCCCGATTCGATTTTCACAAAAGACAAATTCAGATATTTGGCCAAAAGCGCGCGTAAGTCTGGTAAATTGAAACAAACACCGACAACAATGCCGCTCTCCAATCTACTTCCTTTTATCAAACCGATTATCTTTCCCTGGTAGATAATCGGGCTGCCGCTGGTTCCACCCTCGAAGAGAGCAATGTCGGACACAGCATCCGGAACAAACAGGCTCAAAAGTGTCGGTTCGTAAAAAGGTTTCAGACTACCGCCAATCCTGATTAGTTTTCCTGGTTCGCCTACCATTGAAGTGACGCAATAACAGCCCGCCAGAGTTAATTCGTCGACATATCCCAACCGCGGTCCCCTGACGGCTGGATCCTTCCTGACAGCAATATCGATTTCTTGGTTGTCATATCTCGGATAGAACTCAAAGCCCGGTAACTCCCCTATCCGAAAATCCACCACGTGCCGGGCAGTCAGGAGCATTCCATCGGCCCCAAAAATAATACCTGACAAACGACGATCTCCATCTTCATATCGACAGATTTCAACTCCATACGATGATCCAAATGACCTCAGTCTCTCCGGCATCCAGGGAATGATAATTTAATCGGACTCTAAATTCAAACTCCACCCTCCTGCGGGGCTGACGGGACTCGAACCCGCGACCTTCTCCGTGACAGGGAGACGCGCTAACCAACTGCGCTACAGCCCCAGATTAGCATCTTGTGCTTGCATATTATATAATAGCCCTTGCTTGAGAGGGGATTCTGATTTCCAGTAGAACCGCACGAGCCTGGTTAGATCATCTTAACCGTTTATATAAGTTCGAAGCCAAGTGATGATACTTGGGACGTGAAAGGAGCCTATCATGGCTATGCGTTTATACGTAGGGAATTTACCCTACACTGTTAATCAGACTAAACTGGAGGAAATGTTCTCCCCGTTTGGTACTATCGTCAGTGCTTCCGTCATCTCTGACAAGTTTTCAGGGCGAAGCAAGGGTTTCGGCTTTGTCGAATTCGACAATGACGACGCCGCCAAAGAGGCGATTGCCAAACTCGACGGTACCGACATCGAAGGTCGCCCACTTCGTGTCAACGAGGCCAAACCCCGTGAGGAAAACTCAGCCCCCCGTAGTGGTGGGTTCGGCGGTGGTAGCCGAGGTGGTTTCGGTGGAGGTGGGGGTCGCGGTGGTTTCAGCCGTGGACGCTAAGAAACAATAGTTTATTAACTACCAATAATCCCCCTTTATGGGGGATTTTTGGTAGTTTGGAGATATCGTTTACAATTGGTTCAGATGATCACCAATGCGGATATCGCCAAACTGCTCCGTCGCGTCGAAGCGGTTTACGAGGTCAGGGACAAAGATTTCTTTCGTAGTCACGCCTATGAGAACGCGGCCAATGCCGTTGAAAATCTGACCATCTCCGCCCACGATCTTTGGGAGCAGGGAAAACTAACCGAGATTCCGGGTGTTGGTGAGAGTCTGGCCGCTCATCTTGACGAGCTAATGAAGACCGGTCGGGTTAAGCATTTCGACGCCGAGTTCAAACGGGTACCGGCCGGCATGTTTGGCTTACTGGGAATCCGGGGCATTGGCCCGAAGATCGCTTACAAAATTGCCAAAAAGTTCAAGCTCCATGACGAAAAAACCGCCCTCAAAAAGGTTAAACAGCTCATCGCCGCCGGCAAACTGGCCGCTCTTCCTGGGCTGGGGCAGAAAATGCAGGCCAAAATCAAAACCGCAATTGAATCTTCGTTTGTCAAAGACGAACGACTACTTTTCTCCGAAGCGATCCCCGTCTCCAGTGACTTTATCGGCTACATTAGGAAAATCCCGTCCGTCGCCAACGCCGAGCCCCTGGGAAGCCTTAGAAGGCACGTCGCGACCGTCGGTGATATCGATATTGGTATCGCCACCGCCAAACCCACAGAGACCATGGAGGTGGTCTTAAAATACCCCCAAATCCACAAGCTGATCTCCTCCGGAGAAAGCTTGGTCCGCGTCCAACTGAAAACCGGCCACGAAGTTGATATTAAACTTTGTTCTCCGAGTGAGTGGGGCAGTCTGCTTCAACACTATACCGGTTCCAAACTCCACAACATCGCCCTCCGCAGTTATGCCCTCGAAAGGCACCTTTCCCTTTCCGAACACGGTATCAAAAATCTAAGGACCAAAAAAATATTTCGGGCCAAAGACGAAAAGGCCTTCTATGCCCACCTCGGCCTTCCCGACATTCCCCCCGAACTCCGTGAGGGTGAGGAGGAGCTCGATTACGCTAAGAAAAACAAAATACCCGCCCTGGTCGAACTCGAAGATATCAAAGGCGATTTCCATCTCCATTCCGACTTCGACTTCGAATCGAGCCACGACATTGGCCGAAGTAAGTTAGCGGAATATTTAGACCAAGCCAGGAGCCTTCACTATGACTATCTGGGTGTCAGCGACCATAATCCGAAACGCGATTTATCGGTGTCCGATAAGAAAAAAATCATCGAAGCGCGAAAGAAGTATTTATTTACTCAATATCAAGAATATGAAAATCGTGTGAAAACAAACATTCCTAAGCTGTTCATCGGCCTAGAGATTGATATTAGAAGTGATGGCGAACTGGCTCTGGAGGACGAATTATTGCCGGATCTCGACTATGCTATCGTCTCGGTCCATAATGCCTTTGATCTCCCCAAAGAAGAAAATACCAATCGTCTCCTTAAAGCCCTAAGTCACCCCAAAGCGCTAATTCTCGGCCACCCGACCGCCCGGAAACTAAACGACCGGCCCGGAATCGACGTCGATTGGGAAAAAGTCATTAACTTCTGTAGAGCCAATTCAAAAGTGTTGGAAGTCAACGCCGCCCCTGATCGGCTCGACCTACCCGATGATCTGGTCAAGATGGCGGTCAGAGGTGGAGTCAAGGTCGTCATCGACACCGACAGTCATCAGGTTGCCAATATGGATTTCATGAAGTACGGCGTTTGGACGGCCAGACGGGGTTGGTGCCGGAAGAGCGACGTCATTAACACGCTCGACTTGCCCGATTTGAAAAAAGTGTTAAAATAAAACCAAGATGTCATTACCACTCGTTCTCTTAATCGTTGTTGTCCTGATTAGTTTCTATGTTGTTTCCGTCTACAACTGGCTCCAGACTACCCTCACCCGCATCAAAGCTAGTATTCAGGAAATCGGCAACCAGCTGAAGCGGCAATCTAATCTCATCCCGAACCTCGAAACCTCGGCCAAGGCCTATCTCAAACACGAGAAAGACATCTACAAAGCCCTAACCGATGCCCGAAAAGCGGTTG
>Ga0209322_10001172_pt1 | contig 15217 bp, 14 predicted proteins | sample Rifsed19ft1_FD_184013 | JGI IMG/M metagenome (GOLD analysis project Ga0209322, IMG submission 184013) | Soil microbial communities from Rifle, Colorado, USA - sediment 19ft 1 (version 2) | ecosystem: Environmental > Terrestrial > Deep subsurface > Rock core/Sediment | place: Rifle, Colorado... | reverse complement strand
AAGCCGCGTCGCCCTGATGATGACGACCTCGCCCGAGATGGCGGTCGCCTCGCTCGGCGCGATGGCGGCGGGGGCGCAGGTGGCGCCGCTCAACCCCAGCTACACCGAGCGCGAGATGACGCCGCTGCTTGCCGACACCGAGCCCGCGGCGATCGTGTGCCTGCCCGAGTTCGAGGCGAAGGCGCGGCTGCAGGCGGCGAAGCTTCCCGGCTGCAAGGTCGAGGTGATCGAGCCCCGCGGCGCGACGATCGGCAAGTGGGCACGGGACGCGGGCATGACTTTGCCGCGCACGCTTCCCGCGCCGGAAGATCGCTCGTGCATCTTCTTCACCGGCGGCACGACCGGCGTGCCCAAGGGCGCCGAGCACAACCACGCCGGGCTGATCGCCTATTGCCGTCAGCTCACCGCGATCTGGCCCATGACGTTCGATGCCGAGCGCTTCCTGATGGTGGCGCCGATGTTCCATGTCTTCGGTCACCACTTCTCGACGCTATGGCCGGTCTATCTCGGCGCCAGCATCGCCCTCGTGCCGCGCTACAAGCCGGAGGTCGTTCTCGCCGAGCTCGCGCACCACAAGGTGACCGTGTTCCCGGGCGGCCCGTCCGCGATCTACATCGGCCTGCTCGCGCGGCTCGAGATCGACGCGACCGATTTCTCCGCGCTGCGCGTGTGCATCTCGGGCGGCGCGCCATGTCCCGGCGCGATGCTCGAGGCCTGGGAGAAGAAAACCGGCGCGCCGATCCTCGAAGGCCTCGGCATGTCGGAGGGCGCGCCGGTCACGTGCAGCCCGGCGAACGGCCCGCGCAAGCTCCTCTCGGTCGGCATCGTGCCGCCGGAGACCGACATCCAGGTGGTGGATCTCGAAACCGGCACGAAGAAGATGCCCGCGGGTGAGCGCGGCGAGATTCGCGTGCGCGGCCCGCAGTTCACGCTCGGCTACCGCAACCGTCCGGAGGAGACGGCGAACGCGATCCGCGACGGCTGGCTCTACACGGGCGACGTGGGGTATTTCGACGACGACGGGTATCTGTTCGTAGTCGACCGCAAGAAGGAGATCATCCTCGTCGGCGGCTACAACGTCTACCCGCGCGAGGTGGACGAGGTGCTGCATTCGCACCCGGCGGTGCAGGAGGCGGCGGCGGTCGGCGCGCCCGACGAATTTCGCGGCGAGGTGGTGAAAGCGTTCGTCGCGCTCAAGCCCGGCGCCGCACTGTCCGGGGAGCAGCTGATCGCCTTCTGCGCGGAGCGGCTCGCGCCTTACAAGGTGCCGGTTGCCGTGACCTTCCTCGAAGCGCTGCCGAAAACCGGCCCGGCCAAGATCGACAAGCTGGCGCTCAAGGGGCTGCGGCGCTGAGACAGCGTCAGCGGCTGGCCGAACGGCGCGCGCGCCGCGCAGGTGGCGAAGCAGGTGTTCGAGGAGCAGGGCGAGCCGGCGCGCCGACCCACAAGGCGGCGTCGATTTGGGAAAACGGCGCGACGGCCAGCGAAAAAGCGCGGGCTTCCGGCTCCGACCAGCGGCCCGCGAGCTCATCCAGGTCGTGGAATGTCTTCACGGCTGTATTGTACCCGGTGTATTATCCGTATTACAGGACCGGAGCCGACACCATGACCTTGACCGTGCGACTCGAACCCGAGCTGGAACGCAAGCTCGACGCGGTATGCAAGCGTCGCAAGACCACGAAGTCCGCGGTGGTGACGGATCTCGTTCGCCAGTTCGTCGCTCGTGAGCCGCAGTTGAGCGCCTACGAGGTCGCGCGGAAGATCGGTTTGATCGGCAGCGTCGCGTCCGGACCATCGGACATCTCAGCCAACGCCAAGAAATACGTCCAGCGCGCGATCCGTGCGAAGTATCGTCGCTGACGCCGGGCCGCTGGTCGCGATGTTCTACCGCCGCGACCGGAACCACACGCGCGTACGCGAGTTCCTGCGACAAAACTCGTGCGGTCTGCTGACCACATGGCCGGTCGCCACTGAGGTGTGGCACCTTCTGCCGCGATCAGCGCGACTCGATTTCATGAAATGGGTCGTCGGAGGCGGAGTGACGTTGCTCGAAATCCCGCCGGACGGTTCCCGCGCGATGCTCGACCTGCTCGAGAAGTACCGGGATAGGCCCATGGATCTCGCCGATGCTTCGCTCGTGGAGCTCGCCGAGCGCACCGGGATCGAGGAGGTGCTTACGACCGACCGAGCCGATTTCGATACCTACCGCCTGTCCGGAAACCGGCGCTTCGTGCAGGTCCTCTAGTTGCCGTACTCCGCTCGCAGCATCTTCGCCGCCTCGACCATCGCCTTCATCTTGCCGAAGGCGGACTCGCGCGGCAGGTATTTCATGCCGCAATCCGGGGCGAGGATCACGTTCTCCTTCGGGACATAGGCGAGCGCGCGCTTGACGCGCGCCATCACCGTCTGCGGCGACTCGACCGCCGGATCGCTGAGGTCGATGCAGCCGACCATGATCTTCTTTCCGGGTAGCTGCGCCAGCACCGCGCAGTCCAGGTTCGACTGCGCGGTCTCGATCGAGACCTGGGCGCAGGAGCAGCCTGCGAGCTCGGGCAGGAACGAATAGCCGCCGGGACGCTCGTGGATGATCGCCGCATAGCCGAAGCAGATGTGCACCGCGGTCGTGCCTGAGACTCCGTCCAGGGCGCGGTTGAGCGCCTTCAGGCCGTACTGCCGCGCCTTTTCCGGCCGGGCCTGCATGTACGGCTCGTCCACCTGCACCACGTCGGCGCCGGCGGCGAACAGGTCGCGGATCTCCTCGTTCACCGCCGCCGCGTAATCCATCGCCGCTTCTTCCTGCGACGGGTAGTAGTCGTTCTGCGCCTGCTGGCTCATGGTGAACGGTCCCGGCACTGTGATCTTCACCTGCTTCGAGGTGTGCTTCTTCAGGAAGCGCAGGTCTTCGACCTCGACCGGATGCTTCCGGCGCACGCGGCCGACGATGCGCGGCACCGGGTTCGGATGCCCCGAGCGGTCGAGCGCGGTGCCGGGATGGTCGATGTCCACGCCTTCCAGCGCGGTGGCGAAGCGGTTGGAGTAGCTCTCGCGCCGGATCTCGCCGTCGGTGATGATGTCCAGGCCCGCCTCCTCCTGCGCCCGGATGGCGAGCAGCGTCGCGTCGTCCTGCGCCTGCGCGAGGAGCGGCGGCGGCACGCGCCAGAGCTCCTGCGCCCGCACACGCGGCGGAAAGCGCGCCGCGAGCTTGGCGCGGTCGATGAGCCACTCGGGCTGCGGGTAGCTGCCGACCAGCGTGGTGGGAAAGAGCATGGAACTCATCCTTCGATGAACCTGGGGGACGTCTTCCTCAGCCGCTCGGGATCGATACGGCCGCTCCTTTGAATATAGCTCCAAGCGAACTCGCGCGGGGAAAGCCGCATGTGCTCGGGGAAGCGGTCGTACCATGCGCCGCTCGCGTCGGCCGCCGCGACGAGCTTCTCGACGATCGGCCTGCGCCCGGCCTCGAACGCCGCGAGCGCAGCCGGAACGTCGCCCCCCTCCTCGTGCAGCGCGCGCTCCAGGGCGATGGCGTCCTCCATGGCCAGCCGCGTCCCCGAGCCGATCGAGAAATGCGCCGTGCGCAGCGCGTCGCCGGTGAGTACCACGTTGCCCACCGACCAGCGCCGGTTGCGCACATTGGGAAAGTTGCGCCAGATCGACTTGTTGGAGACGAGCGGATGTCCCTCGAGCGTCCCGGCGAAGAGCCGCTCCCCGTACCTCAGGGTTTCCGCCTCCGACATGCGCTCGAACCCGGCGCGCGCCCAGGTCGCCGCATCACACTCGAAGATGAACGTGCTCATCGCACTCGAATGCCGGTAATGGTGGGCGTTGAACGTGTCGTGCTCGTTCTCGACGAAGGTCTGCGTCAGCGTGGAAAAAAGTTTCGTCGTGCCGAACCAGGCGAACTTGTTCGTGAGCGGCGTGACTGTCGTGCCGAAATCCCGCATGCGCCGCACCGCCGAATTGGCGCCATCGGCCGCGACCACGAGATCGTAGCCTTCCAGCTCCTGCGGGGAGGAAAGCGCCCTTTCGAATTCGGGCACCACGCCCACGCTCGCCGCCTGCTGCTGCAGCAGCTGAAGCAGCTTTAGCCTGCCGATGGCGGCAAACCCGATGCCGTCGATCACGATCGGCGTGCCGCGGTGCACGACGGTAAGGTCGGTCCAGGTTTCCATCGCGGGCGTGATCAGCCCATAAGTCTCGGCGTCGTCCTCGCGCAGGAACTCGAGCGCCCGGTCGGAGAACACCACGCCGAAGCCGAAAGTCGCATCGGCCGGGTTCTGCTCCAGCACGCGGATGCGCCACTGCGGATGGCGGCGCTTCGCGAGGTAGGAGAAGTAGAGGCCGGCCGGCCCGCCGCCCGCGACGAGGATGTTCATCGGCGCAACTCTAAGCCGCCGCGCTCGGCCGCGCGGGTCGCCTGAGATCGAGCGCCTGTACGCCGCGATTCGTCCAGTACGGTCAAGCGGCGCCGGGCTCCGGAGCTCCGAATCCCCGGGACAATCGCGCGCAAAACTCATGCAGCGCTCGGGCGGCAGGATGAGCGGGCTTGGCCAAATCGGGGTCAGGACCGATCAGTGTTACCGCCACGACGGCCTCGCCGTTCCACAGCAATACCGGCGACGCAACGGCCGCCAGTCCGGGCGTGACGGTGCTGTCGATGAAGGCGAGGCGCGTCTTGCGGGCCCGCTGCAGCGCGCCCTTGAACGCTTCGCGATTGATGCGGAAGCGACGACCTTCCGCAGCGAGCGCGTCGGCCGTGACCGCGCTCGGCAGGAAGGCGACCAGTATGGTACCGGTGGCGGAGATGGAGATGGGAAGAACCGAGCCGAGCGCCAGGTTGCTCAACAGAGGGGTGGGGCTGCGCTGCCAGTGAACGACCGTCGGGCCGCGGTTACTCCAGACCGAGAGCAAGGCCGTGAAGCCCGTTTCTGCCACCAGCTCCGGCAGCAAACGCTCGGTGAGCTGCAGCGGCTCGACTCGTTGCATCGCAGCCAGCCCGACCCGCAGCGCGAGCGGGCCGAGATCGTATCTCGTGTCGTCGCTTTGCCGCACCAGCCCGCAGCGCGCGAAACTGGCCAGATAGCGATGCGCGCTGCTGGGATCCATGCCCGCCATGGCGCTGACATCCTTGAGCGCCAACGGGCCGTCCACCCTCTCGAGCGCTTCGAGTAGCCGCACTCCGGTTTCGATGGACTGGATACCTCGGCGCGGACGACGGGCTTGTCTTTTCATCCTACCGTTTCGGTCCCTTCGAGGCGCGTGTCTCGACCGCATTATAGAGAAGCGAGCAGCCGCGGCAACGGCCGCGGCTCGAGCGTGGGCTTAGCTGGCGAGCGCGCCGCGTGACTCCCCGATTGCCGCTCGCTTCAACCGCTGGACCGATCGGGCATACGGTACGGGGGCGACAGTGGCGCGGATCCTCACTTGCTCGTGCCGCTCCACATGCGGCTTCTTCGACCCGCCGTTCGGTTCGCCCCAGGTAAGCTCGACTGGCGTGCCCGGTGTCGTAAACACGTCCTCCAGCATGGCGAGGGAGAGCATCTCTCCCTCGTTGTTGCTGTATCCGCAGTGACACGAAAGCCCAGCCAAGCGTCCGCCGGCGGCCCGCACTTCGTCGAAGTGAGGCCATCCGTAATACGCGACCGGAAAATCCAGCGACTTGAACCGCGGTCCTGCGCCGAATTGCGACGCGAACACCCGCAGCACGTCGTCCCGGTTCCAGACCAAGGTGACTTTCGAGCGACGGGGTTGCTTCGCCAGCTTCTCCAGCGCTTCACGCCCGATGAAGTCGTGATCGAACTTCAGGATGTGGCCGTAACCGAGATCCCAAGGGGTCACGTAATAGTCCTCGATGTTCGACGAGTAGAAGCTGCCGGCAAGCTGCGCATTGGCTTCCCACCCGTCGGCCGAAAGCCATTCACGGAAGCCTCGCAACTCTTCGCCGGTGTAGATGCCAGGCAGGGGATACGGCATCCACCCGAACTCGAAGATGGTGCTGAAGTAGGTCTTCGTTCCTCCGGGTACGAGCCCATGCTTCCTGCCCGCTTCCAGGATCGCCGACCTCACTGCAGCCATCTCGTCGTAGGGCCCGGACAGCTCGACTCCCATGTGACCGGCCATGCCGTGCCTCAGCACCAGCACCTCGTGGCCGCGAATTTTCACGCGCGCGGTGTGGAAGAACGCGATCTCCGGCGCGCCCGCGTCCGCAAGCTCGCCGAAGATCTTCGCGGCATTGGGACCTTCGAGCTGAAAGCGGTACTTGACCCGCCTGCCGGCCGCGTTGAACGGCGTCGGATCGTCACGTTCGATGGAAACCTTGTAGCCGCCCGCCTGCGCCTGGTACTGAACCCAATTGAGCACCGACATCCCGCTGATCAATTCAAAGCTTTCCGGGGCATGGCAGTAGGCGATGCAATCGCCGATCACGTGGCCGCGCGGCGTGCATGCCACGAACTGCTTGGCCCTGTCGGGCGCAAAGTTCACAAAGGTATTGATGCCGAGCCGCTCGAGCAGGCGGAGCGCGTCCGGCCCGCTCAGAAAAAGCTCGGGCATGTGGTGCGACTGGTCGAAGAGAATCGCCGTTTCTCTCCAGGCGCGCTGTTCGTCGCGCCAATTCGTGAATTCCGGCGGTATGTAAGCAGCGGTCAGCGACGTTCTGGCCCGGTAGTGCGGCGCCAGCGTCTCATTGAAAAAATACCTTACGAGATCCGGAGTCTCATCGAGGAGATCCTGAAGCGATTTTCCCCCGCCAGATTTCAGCATGGCCTCAGCCTTCCATTCCTGCAGGGCCCCCCGCCGACAATGACTACGTCCGTTTCCCTCAAGAACTACTTCTTCATCGACGCTTTGACCGGATCCTTGACGTTCTCGATCCTGTCAATCTCGACGTTGAGTGCCCTGTCACCGACGGTTTGGACCCGACGGATATACACCGTCTGGACGATATCGCGGGTCTCGGGATCGATACTGATCGGGCCGCGCGGGCTTTCCCAGGACATACCCTTAGCGGCCTCGACGAGGGCAGCGCCGTCGGTCTTGCCTGCGGTCTTCTTCAACGCTTCGTAGATCAAGTGCATGCCGTCGTAACCGCCGACCGAAAGGAAGTCCGGATTTCTCCGATAAGCCTCCCGATAGGCTGTGACGAACTCTCGGTTCTTGCGTGAATCGTGGTTGAAGTCGTAGTGCCACGCCGTGATGATGCCGAGCGCGGCCTTGCCCATGCTCTTGACGGCGCTTTCGTCGGTGACCTCGCCTGTTCCGAGAATCCTCGTCTTGTTGGGATCGATGCCGCGCTCGGCAAACGCCCTCCCCAGCGCACCGGGCTGCGTACCCCCGGGCACGAAAACGAAGATTGATTCCGGACTAAGGTCCTTCGCCCGCTGGACGAACGCCGAGAAATCCGGGTTGGCCACCGGCATGCGGACTGAACCCACGATCTCGCCGCCCGCCGCCTTGAACCTGCGCTGGAACGCGCCTTCGGCGTCGTGGCCCGGGCCGTAGTCCGAGACCATGGTGTAGGCCTTCCTCACTTCGTTCCTGTAAGCCCACGCCCCAAGGGATTCGGCGATCTGCGGCAGAGTCATGGACGTGCGCACCGAATACTGCGACTTCATCGTGATGATGGAGGTCGCCGCGTTCATGATCACCATGAACTTCGCCGCCTGCGCCGACACGTCGGAGGCGGCGAGCGCGTTGGGAGTCGCCACGAAACCGGCGAGGATATCCACGTTGTCGCGCACCACCAGTTCCTGAGCATGCCGCTTGGCGATGTCCGGCGCTATGCCGCCCGTGTCCCGGCGTATCAGTTCGATCTTGCGACCGGCGACCGTATCGCCGTGCTGCTTCATGTAGAGCTTGATGCCGTTGTCCATCTGCGCCCCGAGGTCCGCGAACTGACCGGAGTACTCCATGATCAGTCCGATCTTGACCGGGCCCTGCGCTTGAGCGGCGGCGGCGATCGTAAGGGCCGCGACCAAGCTTGCCGAACATGTCAGGCGTGCACGCATCGGTTCCTCCTCGGGACTGGCTTGTTGTACTATTGGCAATGTATTGACTAATGCACAATCTAGCGCTTCAAGGCAGCAAGCGCAAGAGGGGGAAGGGCATGGGGGCGAGGCCGCTCTGCGACGTAGGGAGCAAGTTTTCGGGATCTGCGCGAAGGTTGCGCCCGCGCCGAAACATCCTCACGGACGAGGTATGGGGGACCGCATGAGACTAGTCGCATTGATCCTTGGCGTGTTTTGCGTAGCCGCCTCCGCGCAGACGTTTCCGTCGCGCCCGGTGGTGCTGGTCGTGCCGTTCACCACCGGCACCGGCATCGACATCCTCGCGCGCGCGATCGGTCCGAGGCTCTCGGAGCGCTGGAAGCAGCCGGTGGTGGTGGAGAACAAGCCCGGCGCGAGCGGCAACATCGGCAGCGACTTCGTCGCCAAGGCCGCCCCCGACGGCCACACGCTGATGGTGACGGTGAACACCTACACCATCACTCCGGCGCTGTTCAAGAACCTGCCTTACAACCCGCTCACTGACCTCGCGCCCGTGAGCAAGATCGCGCTCGCCACCTATACCTTTGTGGTCAATCCCGCCGTATTCCCCGCTGCGAGCATGCAGGAAGCGGTCGCGCTCATCCGCGCCAATCCGGGGAAGTATTTCTACGCATCGCCGGGCAACGGCACTCCGCACCACGTCGGCATGGAGCTCATCAAGCTGCGCCTCGGCCTGAACGCGACGCACGTGCCGTACAAGGGCTTCGCCGGCGCGATGACCGATCTGGTGGGCGGACAGGTGCACATGATGTTCACTCTCATCCATTCCTCCATTCCGCACGTGCGCTCCGGACGCATCCGCGCGCTCGCCGTCACCGGCGCGCAGCGCTCGCCGCAGTACCCCGAGGCGCCCACTTTCCGCGAACAGGGCATCGACTTCATGGACGACATGGACGCCTGGTACGCGGTGATGGCGCCCGGCCGCACGCCGCCGGAACTCGTCGCGCGCGTGAACGCCGACGTAAACGCCGTGATGGGCCTCGCCGACGTGCGCGATCACCTCGTCAAGCAGGGCATGATCCCGGTCACGAGCACTCCGGGCGAGCTCGCCGCGCTGATCAGGTCCGACCTCGCGCGCTGGGCGAAGGTGGTGGCGGACGCGAAGATCAAGATGGACTGAGCGGTGGAGCGGGCGCTCGGGCGCGTGATGACCGTAAGCGCGCGCTCGCGCTCGTGCTACTCGCCGCGCTCGCGCTCAACTTCGCCAACGTCGTCGGTCACACCGGACAATCCCGCACGCAAGATACCCGCATGCGCAACCCATCGACGGCCCCCACCGGTTGAGCGAGCCAAATGGGGGCGGATCGACTTTCCTATCCGTTGACGGAGGCGGAAATGACGACGTCCATCGTTACGAATCCTGAGCCTGATCGTATCGTCGAACAGGTCGATTTCGTGCACACCGGTCCGGGCACGCTGGCCGGGCGCTACCTTCGCCGCTACTGGCAGCCCATTTACGTCTCCGCGAAGCTCGTGAAAGGCGCAATCGTTCCGATCCGGATCCTTGGCGAGGAGCTGGCGCTCTACCGTGGTGAAAGCGGAAAGGCCCACGTCGTAGCCAACGAGTGCCGGCATCGATTGACACGTTTGTCGACGGGCTGGGTCGAAGGGGAGACCATTCGCTGCCGGTATCACGGCTGGCGCTACGACGAGTCCGGACAATGTGTCGAGCAACCGGCCGAGCCGAAACCTTTCTGCGCCAGCGTGCGAAAACTCGCCTCCTATCCCACGCACGAAGCTCACGGCTTCATTTTCGCCTATCTCGGCGAAGGCAAGGCCCCTGCTTTTCGCCCACTGCCTGGTTTGGAAGACGGCGCTAGCGAGGGCTGGACGGTCTGCCCGTCGGTCGAAATGATCCCGTGCAACTACTTTCAGAGCGCGGAGAACATCATGGACGACGTCCATGTGAATTTTTCTCATCGAGGTCACCTCGTGAACACCACGTCGAGGCCGTACGTTCCCACCAAGACGACGGCACGAGAAACGCCATTCGGACTCACGCACTTCCTGGAGCGCGGAGAGCACACCGATCGACTTCACTTCATCATGCCGAACCAGTGCTTCCTGGCCCACCCGCTGCGCTCGGGGCGGGACAACAAGCCGTTCTGGTTCAAGGCGCTGTTCTGGTACGTGCCGATCGATGACGAGAGTCATCTGCACTTTCTGGTCATGGTCTACCACACGAAGAGACGGGAGCGTCCCGACGGCACTCCAGTCCATGAGGAGATCGAGGCGATCCTTTCCGGTCGAAAGAGTTGGGAAGACGTCGCAAACCACCCGAATATCATCCGTATTCAGGACGGGGTGGCGATCTGTGGACAAGGAAAGATCGAGGACCGTTCGAGGGAACGATTGGGCAACTCGGACGCAGCGGTGATCCTGCTTCGCAGGCTCTGGAAGCGAGAGCTGGGATTGCTTGCCGCCGGAAGACCTGGGACACAGTTCGGCACGCCGGATCCTCAAGCCCTTCGGCAAGAAGAACTGGACGCGATAGGTTTCAACGCCTGAACACATTCAGGGTCGAGCTGTGAACCGCAGCGTGCATCTGGTCGGCAGCGTGCCGATGGCGAGCACCGACCAGGTCTTCGTCAAGGTCAGCGAAGCGCTCGGCCCGTACCTCAAGCGCCTGCCCGACGGCGAAACCGGCGAGCGGCTGAACTGGGTCGGGCACCTCGAGAAGGTGTTCGCCGCGAACCCGGCGCTGGAGCGCACCGACCAGCTTTTCAGGATCCATCCGACCGCCACCGGCTGGTATCGGTACCGCCTGAAGAAGGGCAAGCGCATCGAAGATGTGCGCTTCGGCAACCTGTTCTACGCCGATCACGCCTTGGCCTCTTATGCGGCGTTCAGGCGGCTGCAGGACGAAGGGAAAATCCCCGGGCACGTGCGCTTCCAGGTGGATTTTGCACCGGCGCACTCGGTGCTGTGGCTGTTCACCGTGGACGAGCTGCACGCTCCGCTCGACCCGATCTACAACCAGGCGCTGAAACGCGAGATCGACAGGATCGCGCGGGCGGTCCCGCATGAAGAGCTGGCGATACAGTTCGATGTCGCGTCGGCCGTCTTTGCGCGACTGCACCGAAACGAGGCCTCCAGTTACGGCCGCAGCAGGGACGAAATGCAGGATGTCTTTAGCGGCATCCTCGTCGATCTCGGCAACCACGTGCCGGACGATATGGAGCTGCTCTACCACCTTTGCTACGGCGACAACCAACACAAGCACGTGGTCGAGCCGACCGACATGGGGGACATGGTCGAATTCACGAACCGCGTGCTCTCGCGCGTGAAGCGCTCGGTCCACCTGGTGCACATGCCTGTGCCCCGCAACCGGGTGGACGAGGCCTATTTCCGGCCGCTCAAGCGGCTGAAGCTGCGGCCAGAGACGGAGCTTTGCCTTGGGCTCGTGCACTTCACCGACGGGGTCGAAGGCACGAAGAGACGGCTGGAAACCGCAAGGCGCTACGTCCGCGATTTCTCGATCGCGACGGAATGCGGATTCGGCCGGCGCAAGCCCGAGACGATTCCAGAGCTGCTGCGCATCCACGCGGAGACCGCACAACTATGAACGTCCATCTCGTCGGCAGCATCGGACGACAGCGTCGAGGACGTCTTCTCCACGGTCGGCAAGCTGCTGGGGAAGAACCTGAAGCGCATTCCCGACGGCGAGCCCGGTCCGCGCGCCCCTACCTGCGCCCCGACCCGAGCGGCGAAGGTGCGCCCGACGAACTCCCGCGCATTGGCTTCAGTTGTACTATTGGCAACGTATTGACTAATACACAATGTAGCGCTTCAATGCGGCAGGCGCAAGAGGCGGGGGATCCGGTAGAGGAAGATGAGCAGCGCGATCATGAAGGGCTTCTTCGCCGGGGTGATCAGGGAAGCCCGTGCGCAGCAGGGGATCAGCCCGGACATCGGCACGCGCGCACTGTGACGCCGCACGCCGGATTGACAGACGCGGGACTCGCCCCTACGCTCGAACCGCAGTTCCTACGTCAGGAGGGGATATGAAGAAGATTGCATTCGCCGCGACCGCCATGCTGTTCGCGCTGCACGCCGGCGCCCAGGAAGTCACGCTGCGGCTGGTGAGCGCGTTCGCCGAGAACACGCAGTACGTCAAGAACCTCGAAGGCTTCATGAAGAAGCTGAACGCCGAGGGCAAGGGCTCGGTGCAGATCAACTTCATCGGCGGTCCCAAGGCCATGCCGCCGTTCGAGGTCGGCAACGCGGTGCGCACGGGCGTGGTCGACATGGCGATGACGACGGGAGCGTTCTACACCAACATCATGCCCGAGGCCGACGCGCTCAAGCTCACCCAGATCCCCGCGCCCGAGCTGCGCAAGAACGGCGGCTACGAGCTGATCAACAAGATCTGGAACGAGAAGGCGAACATGCAGTACCTGGGGCGCGTCATCGACTTCACGCCGTTCCATCTCTATCTCACCAAGAAGATCGACAAGCCCGATCTCGCCGGGCTCAAGATCCGCATCACGCCGGTGTACCGCGAATTCTTCCAGGCGCTCGGCGCGACCGTGATGCAGACCGCGCCCGGCGAGGTCTACACCGCGCTCGAGCGCGGCGTGGTGGACGGCTACGGCTGGCCGATCAACGGCATCTTCGACTTCAACTGGCACGAGAAGACGAAATTCCGCGTCGACCCCGGCTTCTACAACGCCGAGGTGTCGCTGATCATGAACCTCGGCAAGTGGAGGGGCTTCACGCAGGCGCAGCGCGACCTGATGATGCGCCACGTGATCGCCTTCGAGGCGCAGAACGACTCCTGGAAGAAGGTGAACGAGGAAGACATCAGGCGCCAGGCGCAGGCCGGCATCCAGGTGATCAGCTTCGACGCGGCGACCGCGAAGCAGTACTACGACAAGGCCTACGAGGTGGGCTGGGCGAGCATCATCAAGGCGAGCCCGCAATACGGGCCGCAGATGAGGAAGCTGTTCAGCAAGTGAAGGCGTACCGCCTGGTTCTCCAGGCGTCGGCTTGGGCGGCCGCGCTGCTGCTCGGCGCCATCGCGCTGCTCGTGACCCTCGACGTGGTGGTGCGCAACCTCGGGTTGGGCACGCTCGCCTGGGTCCTGGAGGTCTCCGAGTACAGCCTGCCGGTCGCGACCCTGCTCGTCGCGCCCTGGCTGATGCACAGGAACCAGCACGTCAGGCTCGACGCGCTGCTCACCTCGCTGCCGCGGGGCGCCGCGCGCACGCTTGAGCGCTGCGCGGATGTCCTCGGGCTTGCGATCTGCGCCGTGTTCGTGGTGTACGGCTCCAGGCTGGTGCTCGACTCGGCGCGCCTGGGCTCGATGGTGGTGAAGACGCTCGCCATCCCGGAGTGGTGGCAGTACGCGCTGGTGCCGGTCTGCTTCTCGCTGCTCGCGATCGAGTTCCTGCGCCGGCTGCTGGCGCGCGACGAGCCGGCGCGCCGGGCAGCCGGAGCATGAGCTGGTGGCTGGCGGCGAGCGTCCTGTTCGGCGCTCTGGGCATGCTGTTCGCGCTCGGGCTGCCGGCGGCGTTCGCGTTCTTCGGCATCAACATCGTCGGCGCCTGGTTCTACCTCGGCGAGGAAGCGGGGCTGGTGCAGCTGATCCGCAACGGCATCGTCTCGATCACCAGCTTCGCGCTCACGCCGATCCCGTTCTTCATCCTGATGGGCGAGGTGCTGTTCCACACCGGCGTGGCGATGAAGGCGATCGACGCCATCGACCGGATGATCTGGAAGGTGCCGGGGCGGCTGTCGGTGGTCGCGGTGGTCGCGGGAACGGTGTTCTCGGCGATCTCGGGCTCGACCATCGCCACCACGGCGCTGCTCGGCAGCCTGCTGCTGCCGCAGATGCTCGCGCGCGGCTATCACCCGAGCATGGCGATGGGGCCGATCATGGCGATCGGCGGCGTGGACATGCTGATCCCGCCCTCCGCGCTCACCGTGCTGCTCGGCAGCCTCGCGGGAATCTCGATCTCGCAGCTGCTGATCGCGGGAATCGTCCCGGGCGTGCTGCTCTCGGCGGCCTTCGTCGCTTACATCGTGCTGCGCACCTCGCTCGATCCGGCGTCGATCACCATCCTCGACGACGTCTCCCAGACGATCAAATCGAGCCCGCCGGGCAGCGTGATCGTGATGTTCCGCGTTTCCAGCAAATCCTGGGCGACCAGCGCCTCGCAGAATTCGCGGGTCTTTTGCTGATCGAAGGCGTAAGCCTCGCAGAACTTGAGGGCATTTTTCGCCGCCTCGGTCGGCTTGCCGTCGGCGACTAGAGGCGTGCCCTTGCCGCGGGTAACGTTGGGCGAGGCCTCGTCCACGAACAGGATCCGGCGCTTGTTCTCCGGGGAGTCGACGAGAAGGAAGGGATAGCGCCGCACATAGGCCGGGACATAGGCGCCGCGGCGCCAGGTCCCATCCGGCTGGACGAACAGATTTTCCCCCTTGCCCAGACCCATGAAGGCGACCGGCGCCGGGACATCGCCGGGGCCGAAGACGATCGGATAGTCCTTGCCGGCGGCCAGGAACTCGCCCAGCAAAATCGGCAACGCGACCGTGGTCGCGGCGAAGGCGAAATTGGCCGGCGTTTTCAGCGCGAGGTCGGCATGTTCCGTCAGGTGCAACGGCCGCGGGCGCTCGTAGAACAGCGGAAGATGCCCTTGGGCCGCCGGCGCGCCGGTGGCGGGCGATGGCCCGCTTTCGGCCTGCGAGAGGCTCGCTGCGCCCGCCCGGCGCCCGGTTTCGGCCCGCAGGGGTGTCTCCTGCTTCGCGTCTTTGGTCTTTCCTTTGGTCTTGGCCATGGGCTCCTCGCGTTTCGATGCCGCATCCGCAGCGGGGCGGCGGCTTGAAAGGTGGCATAAGAATGCTGTCAATTCATTAATGATTTCAAGGACGATCGGCGGAGAACATTGTCCGGGCGGGGCCGCGAATTACGCGGCACGCGTATTTCGATGTTGCCCGGGAACCGTCCGCTACACCAAAATGACGGCTGGGTTTCGATACACTCGGGTGTGCAGTGACGGATTTATCCACGGTCGAGGGAGCGTTTCAGCAATCGGCCGCCGTCAGGCACCGGATCGTCCAGTTCGCGGGGCGCCGGTATTCGATCAAGCTGGAACAAGGGTTTTGGGCATTCCTCGAGGAGACGGCGCGAAACCAGGGAGTGAGGCTCAATCAGCTGGTCGGCCATCTGG
>Ga0209322_10001170_pt1 | contig 15233 bp, 10 predicted proteins | sample Rifsed19ft1_FD_184013 | JGI IMG/M metagenome (GOLD analysis project Ga0209322, IMG submission 184013) | Soil microbial communities from Rifle, Colorado, USA - sediment 19ft 1 (version 2) | ecosystem: Environmental > Terrestrial > Deep subsurface > Rock core/Sediment | place: Rifle, Colorado... | reverse complement strand
GTTCACCCGCACGTTGAACCCGTGATGATGCCCTTCGACTTCCTTCGGCGGCGCCTTCGCGTCAAGGTCATCGCGTTGATCGCCGCGATCTTGATCGTCGGCTTCGGCGTCCTCGTGATCGTGAACATCGGGCGCGAGGCCCAGGTCCTCGTGGACGCGAACCAGGAGACCGCCCGGCTCCTCGCCACCTCAATACTCGGAAGCATCCAGAGCGGCATGCTCCAGGCGCGGCCGGACGTCATCCGCCGGCTCGTGCAGGACCTCAAGTCGGAGCTCAAGGACGTCCGTCGGCTCGACGTGTATCGCGCGAACGGCGTGGAGGCGTTCTCTGACCTCGAGACGCTGAACAAGGTGAACGAGCTCGCCAAACTGGACCCGGAGGTGGTCCGGCGCATCTCCCGGATGCGCCGCGAGCCGGGCGAGCGGATCAGCCATCCGCTGTTCACGCGAGCGGTGGAGACCGGCACGCCCCAGGAAACCTACGAGTCGCTCGACGGCGGCCGCGTGCTGACCCTCTTCCGACCCTTGGAGAACCGCAAGAGGTGCCAGGCCTGCCACGGCGAAGACCACCGGGTCCGCGGCGTGGTGCGGATCACCCTCGGGGTCGATAAGCTGGATGCGGAGCTTCGGGCGGCCCGGAACCGGCAGATCGTCATTGCCACGCTGACGATCCTCGGCGTGACGGCCACTGTTATCGTCTTCCTGGGCCGTGTCGTCCTGGAGCCGATCGCCCGGGTCGTGGCCGCCGCTCGGCGAATCGGCGCTGGGGACTTCGACGCGCGGGTGGCGGCGGGGAGGCGGGACGAGATCGGTGAGCTCGGACGGGTGATCAACGACATGGCAACCCGCCTCAACGCCGCGCGCACCGACCTGGAGGCGCGCAATGCCGAGCTGGCGACCACCTTACACAGCCTCAGGGAGTCGATGGAGAAGGTCGAGCTGCTCGAGCAGATCAAGGGCGAGCTGGCCAAGTTCGTGCCCGAGTCCGTGAAGCGGCTGCTGGAGCAGAACCCGGACGCGCGTGAGCTCGAAAAGCGCGAGGCGGACGTGTCGGTCCTGTTCCTCGACGTGGAAGGCTACACGCGCCTCTCCGAGCAGCTCGCGCCCCAGCAGCTCAACCGGATGATCCAGGCCTACTTCTCGAGCTTCCTCGAGATCATCCGGGCCCACCACGGCGACGTCAACGAAACGGCAGGCGACGGGCTCATGGTGATCTTCCAGAGCGAGGGGAACCGCACGCGCCATGCCCAGAACGCTGCGGGCGCGGCCTTCGAGCTCCTCGGCAAGGTCGTCGAGCTCAACCAGGAGTTCGCCGGGGTCTACCCGCCCGTGGCCATCCACGTGGGGATCAACAGCGGCCCGGCGCTGGTCGGCGCAACGAAGCTGGAAGCCAGCGGCGGCGGCCGCTGGACCTTCACCGCATCCGGCCCGACGACAAACCTGGCCGCCCGCGTCGCGGGGCTCACGAAGGGCGGCGAGGTCAAGGTGGGCCCCGAGACGGCCGAGCGGATCAAGCATCAGTACGTGCTCCAGGACGCCGGCGAGCACCAACTCAAGAATGTCTCTCAGCCGGTGCGGGTCTACCGGCTGGTGCCCGCCGGAGTCTACCGGACCGTCGACCCCTGACGCGCCCTCCCGCCCCCGGAAGCTTTCTTGCGTCCCTCGCCTAAGTGTGGTAAAAATCAGCATTAATATGTCCCTCCAGGAAAGCTCCGACCGCTATCCCTTCCGGGAGATCGAAGCCACCTGGCAGAAGGTCTGGGAAGACACCAAGGCCTTCAAGGTGGCGGCCGACCCGGCCCGCCCCAAGTTCTACTGCCTGGAGATGTTTCCCTACCCCTCGGGGCGCATCCACATGGGCCACGTCCGCAACTACGCCATCGGCGACGTGGTGGCGCGCTACAAGACCGTGCGGGGCTTCAACGTGCTGCACCCGATGGGGTGGGACGCGTTCGGGCTGCCCGCCGAGAACTCGGCCATCGAGCACGGCGTCCATCCCGCGGTGTGGACCTACGAGAACATCGAGTACATGCGGGCCCAGCTGAAGAAGATGGGCTGCTCCTACGACTGGGACCGGGAGCTCGCCACCTGCGATCCCGAGTACTACAAGTGGGAGCAGCAGATCTTCGTCCGGATGTTCGAGCGCGGGCTGGCCTACCGCAAGCGCTCCACCGTGAACTGGTGCCCCTCCTGCCAGACGGTGCTGGCCAACGAGCAGGTGGAGGCGGGGCGCTGCTGGCGGTGCGAGGCCGAGGTCGTCCCGAAGGACGTCGAGGGCTGGTTCTTCAAGATCACCGAGTACGCCGAGGAGCTCCTGGCCTGGTGCGATCGCCTCCCGGGCTGGCCCGAGCGGGTCCTCACGATGCAGCGCAACTGGATCGGCAAGTCGGAGGGCGCGGAATTTGTCCTGCCCGTCGTCGGGAGGCCTGGCGTCGCGATCAGGGTCTTCACGACCCGGCCGGACACGTCCTTCGGGATGACCTACGCGGTCCTCGCCCCGGAGCACCCGCTCGTGGACCGGCTGATCACGGACGAGCAGGAGCGAGCCGCGGTGCAGGCGTTCAGCGCCGAGGTGGCCCGGCAGTCTGAAATCGAGCGCCTGGCGGCCGACCGCCCCAAGCGGGGCCTGCGCCTCCGGGCGCGAGGCCTCAACCCCTTCACCGAGGGGGAGATCCCGCTCTTCCTGGCCGACTACGTGCTGATGGGCTACGGCACGGGCGCCATCATGGCGGTCCCGGGGGAGGACCAGCGGGACTGGGACTTCGCCGAGGAGCACAGCCTGCCGATCATCCCGACGGTCGAGCGCCCGCCGGGGTGGGTGGGCGAGGCGTACACAGGCGACGGGATCAAGATCAACTCGGGCTTCCTGAACGGGCTGACGATCGCCGAGGCCAAGAAGAAGGCGATCGAGTGGCTGGCCGCCAAAGGGATCGGCGAGTCCCGGGTCCACTACCGCCTGCGCGACTGGGGGATCAGCCGCCAGCGCTACTGGGGCGCCCCGATCCCCATCGTCTACTGCGACCGCTGCGGCATGCTGCCGGAGCGCGAAGAGCGGTTGCCGGTGATCCTCCCGCGCGACGTCCAGCTTCGGGGCAAGGGCGGCTCGCCGCTGGCCGACGTGGTGTCCTTCGTGAACACGACCTGCCCCCGCTGCGGGGGGAAGGGGCGCCGGGAGACCGACACGATGGACACCTTCGTGGAGTCCTCCTGGTACTTCCTCCGCTACTGCTGCCCGACCTACGCGCGGGGCATGCTCGACCCCGCGGCGGTCGGCTACTGGATGCCCGTGGACCAGTACATCGGCGGGATCGAGCACGCCGTGCTCCACCTCCTCTACTCGCGCTTCTACACCAAGGTGTTGCGCGACCTCGGCCTCGCCAAGCTCGACGAGCCCTTCGTGAATTTATTAACCCAGGGCATGGTCATCAAGGACGGCGCCAAGATGTCGAAGTCCAAGGGAAACGTCGTGGATCCCGACGACCTGATCCGGGCCTTCGGCGCCGACACCGTCCGCCTGTTCTCGCTCTTCGCGGCCCCGCCGGAAAAGGACCTCGACTGGAACGACCGCGGCGTGGAGGGGGCGTCGCGCTTCCTCAACCGCGTCTGGCGCCTCGTCACGGCGCTCCTGGAGGAGCTGAAAGGGGTCAATGCGCGGCCCGCGATCGGGGAGTTTTCCGCCGAGGGCCGCAGCTTCCGGCGGACGGTTCACGAGACGATCAAGCGCGTGACCGACGACGTCGAGGACGAGTTCCACTTCAACACGGCGATCAGCGCAATCATGGAGCTGGTCAACGCCCTGTACGCCTTCGAGCCCGCCTCCCAGGACACGATGAGCCGCGAGGAGCGCGGGGCCCTCCTCCGCGAAGCCGTCGAAACGCTGATCCTCCTGCTGGGCCCATTCGCCCCCCACCTGGCGGAGGAGCTCTGGGCCCGCCTGGGCCACACGCAGCGCGTCTTCCGGCAGCCGTGGCCCCAGCCCGATCCCCGGGCGCTGGCCCGCGAAGAAGTCCTCATCGTCGTTCAGGTGGACGGCAAGGTGCGCAGTCGCCTCACCGTCGAGGCCGGCGCCGGGGAAGAGCGAATCCGCGACCAGGCGCTGGCGGACCGGCGGGTCCAGGACTGGCTGGAACGGCGCAAGGTGGAGCGCGTGGTCGTCGTCCCCGGCCGGCTCGTCAACATCGTCACAGCCGCGAAGTGATGGGGTCAGGCATGCGTATTTGCGTTACGACGACCCGAGGCACATGAGGTCCACTTGAACATGAGCCGGCGCCTTCGAGTCCTGCTCGTCCTCACTGCGGGGGCCCTCGTCCTGGCGGGGTGCGGCTATTCGCTCCGCGGGAGCCTGCCGGGGCACATCCGAACCGTGGCCGTCCCCGTGTTCGCCAACAAGACGCAGCAGCCGGCGGTCGAGAACTTCCTGACGCGCGCCGTGATCGAGGCCTTTGTCACGAGCGGCAGGCTCAAGGTGGTGCGGCCGGAGGAGGCCGACTCCATCCTCGAAGGCGAGATCGTCGGCTACCAGCTGGATTCGCTCGCCTACGATGAGCGGGCCAACATCCGCGAGTACCGGTTGACCGTCACGCTGAATCTGCAGTTCCGCGACGTGAGGCAAAACGTCATGCTCTGGCGCCAGGAGAGGGTCCGAGAGAAGGCCGACTTCCGGGTGGTCGGCCAGGTCGCGGCCACGATCAGCAGCGAGGAATCCGCGCTGCGGCTGGCGGCGGTGGACATCGGGCGCGCCATCGTAAACCTGGCCGTCGACCGCTTCTAGGTGCCGTGGCGATAACCGTCGCATCCCGGCGTTCTCGGTCGTCCGCGGTCCTCACCGTACAACCGCGTACGGCTCCGGCCGCCTCCTCCCTCGGGCCTTGGGCTGCTCGGTTCTCACCCCGGCACAGGGACTAGCCGCCGCGGGATGGATTACGGCGGGTTTCTGCGGGAGGTCGAGCGAGGCCGCGTTCCCCTCGTCGCCCTCTTGCATGGCGACGAACCCCGGCTGCTCGACGACGCCCTGGCGAAAGTCAGCCGCGCGCTTTTCTCCGACCCCTCCCTCCTCGCGCTGAACCGCGAGGTGTTCGATGGGGGGGAAGCCCCGGTCGATGAGATCATCCGCGCGGCGCTCACGCTGCCGTCCCTGGCCCCGGCCCGCCTCGTGGTGGTGAAGAGCGCCCAGGCGCTCCCCGCGAAAGCGGCCGGAGCGTTGAGCGAATACGCCCGCGATCCCAGCCCCTACGCGCGGCTCGTCCTCCTCGCCGGCGAATCCCTGGACGCCGGCCACTGGCTCCCCAAAGCCCTGCCGCCCGCCTCGGTGATCGGCGTTCCCCGCCTCACGGGTCGCGGCCTCTTCGCCTGGCTCCAGGCCCGGGCCCGGGAGGAGGGGTACGAGCTGGCGGAGGGGGCGGCTCAGCTGCTGGTCCGCTGGGTGGGGGAGGATCTGACGGCGCTGTCGGGAGAGCTGGAGAAGGCCCTGCTCTTCGCCGGCGCGCGCTCCATCACCGAGGAGCACATCCAGGGGGTGGTCGGCGAGCATCGGGTGCTCAGGACCTTCGAGCTGACCGACGCCGTCGAACGCGGGGAGATCGGTCGCGCCCTGGCGCTCCTGGAGAGCCTGCTCGCGGCGGGCGAGGAACCGCTGGCCATTCTCGGCACGCTCACCCGCCAGGTGAGAACGAGCTGGCAGGTCGGCGAATGGCGGCGGCAGGGGAAGCCGGTCGAGGAGATCGCCGCCCTCCTGCGCCGCCCGTCGTTCGCGGTGCAGGCGCTCTCGGCCCGCGCGGCGGGGCGGCCTGCGGGGGATCTGTCGCGTGCCCTCCGCCGCTGCTGGGAGGTCGAGGGAAAACTGAAGAGCGGCAGGCGCCCGCGCGCCGAGCTGACCGTCCTCGTCGCCGACCTCTGCCGGGCCGGATGAGGCGGGCCCTGGCGGTCGCGTTCGCCCTGCTGGCGGTCGCTCTCCGGCCGGGCACCGGCGAATCGGCGGCGTCGGGTCCTCCACTCCTGGCGGGAGCCCGGGCGGTCGACGTCACGCCGCCCACGGGCGTCGCGCTCGCGGGCTATGGCGGGATGGGCCGGCGCCTGCTCGTCCCCGATCTTCTCAATCGCTACCCGTACGCCTTCTGGTTCAAGCCATCCAGGGGGACCCACGATCCCATCATGGCCCGCGCCCTGGTTCTGCAATCGGGCCCGCGCCGGGTGCTGTGGATCGCCGTGGATCTCATCGGGCCGGACCCGGAGATGGTGTCCGAGCTAAGGGAGCGCCTGGCGGCAATCGGCCTCAGGTACGACGCCGTCATCCTCGCGGCCTCCCACACCCACTCCGGCCCGGGGGGTTTCTCGCGCTCCCGCCTCTTCGGGTTTCTCGCCCTCGACAGCTTCGTGCCGGCGGTCCGCGAGCGCATCCTCCGGGGGATGACGGAGGCGGCGTGGGACGCCGACCGGGCCAAGGTGCCCGCGCGCGTGGGAGTGGGGCGCGGGGAGGTGAGGGACGTGATCCGGAGCCGGGTGGGCCTGCCCCTGGATCCCGAGGTCGGGGTGCTGAAGGTGGTCAGGACCGACGGCCGGCCGATCGCCCTCCTCTGGAATTACGCCATCCACGGAACCCTGCTCGGCAAGCAGAACCTGCTGCTCTCGGGCGACGTCACGGGAGCCGCCTCGCAGGAACTGGAGCGGGCCCTGGGCGTCCCGGCGCTCTACACCAACGGCGCGGTCGGCGACGTGAGCCCGGCGCTGCGTGGCTGGCCCGGCGTGCGCCAGACCGCCGACGCGCTCGCGCGGGAGGTCCTGGCGACGTGGCGGCGAACCCCCGTGGAGCGCGAATCGGCGCTCCGCGCGGTGTCGGATCGCCTGCATCTCCCGCCGCCGCGCCTGTCGCTCAGGAACTGCCTGGGCCGGTGGCTCCCCAGCGGGCTGACCGTCGGGATGGGATGGGGATTCCCCTCGGAAGCCGAACTGGTGGGGGTCGCCGTCGGCGCCAGCGCGTGGGTGACCGTTCCCGGGGAGCTCCAGACCCGCCTCGGCCAGGCCGTGAAGGCCGAGGGGCGCCGGCTCTTCGGCCACGCCTTCATCGTGGGAATCTCGAACGACTACGCCGGCTACTTCCTCGCGCCCGAGGAATACGCCCGGCCGAGCTACATCGCGTGCGCGAGCCTCTACGGGGAAGCGGGGGGGCAGCTCGTGGCGGCACGGGCTACCGAGATCCTCAAGAAGCTTCGGGAGGAGCGCTAGTGGGGGACGAGCTGGCGGGCCAGCGCCGACTTCTTCCGGGCCGCGGTGTTCGGATGGATCACGCCCTTGGAAACGGCCTTGTCCAGAATGCGGATCGCTTCGTGCACGGACGCGGGAGCCGCCGGCGCCTTGGCCCCCACGGCTTCACGGGCCACCTTCACCGCCGACCGGAGGCGCGACCGGATCGCCCGGTTCCGGAGCCGCCGGCGTTCATTCTGCCTCATCCGCTTCTTCGCGGATTTGATGTTGGCCACGTCGAGTGTCCTCCAAGGATCGCGTCTGATCGAACCCGTTCACCCTACCGTCCGGTACTCCACCTGTCAAGGGATTTCTGGCGCCGTGCCGATAACCGTCGCATCTCTGCGTTCTCGGTCGTCGGCGGTCCTCACCGTACAACCGCGTACGCCTCCGGCCGCCTCCTCCCTCGGGCCTTGATCTGCTCGGTTCTCGCCACGGCGAACCGGATGGGGCGGCGTGACGCTCCCTGACCCCGGCGAGAACGGCGGCGCGGCGGCGGCGGTGGAGGCCGGCGTCGTCCGGGCGGTGGGCAGCATCGGCCTCGCCACGCTGACCAGCCGGATCCTGGGATTCGTCCGCGACGTCGTCGTGGCGCGCGCCTTCGGGGCCGGTCCCCTGACCGACGCGTTCTTCGTGGCCTTCCGGATTCCGAATCTGTTCCGCCGGCTGCTGGCCGAGGGGGCGCTGTCCACGGCCTTCATCCCGGTCTTCACCGACTATCTGGCGACCCGGCCGCGCGCCGAATTCAACCGGATGCTGCGCGCCGTGGCGGGAGGCCTGCTGCTGACCCTCTGCGCCGTGTCCGCGGTCGGCGCGTTGCTGGCCCCCTGGCTGGTCGCCGTGATGGCCCCCGGCTTTTCGGCCGTCCCGGAGCAGCTCCGGCTGGCCACCACGCTCACCCGCCTGATGTTCCCGTACCTTATCTTCGTGGGGCTGGCGGCCCTCGCCATGGGAGTGCTCAACGCCCACCGCCGCTTCTTCACCTCCGCGCTGGGGCCGGCGGCCCTCAACGTCGGGATGATCGCCGCGGTGCTCCTCCTCGCGTCCCGCCTCCCCGTCCCGGTGCTGGCGCTCGCCGTCGGCGTCCTCGTGGGCGGGCTCGGGCAATTCGCGATCCAGCTGCCCGAGGTCCGCGCCGCCGGCGCGCCGCTCCGGCCGTCCGCCGAGTTCTCCCACCCGGCGCTCGGCCGGATCGCCCGGCTCCTCGGCCCGACGGTGTTCGGCCTGGCCGCCGTCCAGCTCAACGTCTTCGTGAACACGCTCCTCGCGTCGCTCCTCCCGGGCGGGAGCATCTCCTTCCTCTACTACGCCGACCGGGTGGTGGAGTTCCCGCTCGGCGTGTTCGGGATCGCCGTGGCCAGCGCGTCGCTCCCCGTGATGGCCGAACAGGCCGCGCGACGCGACCTGAGGGGCCTCGGCGAGACGGTGAACTTCGCCCTGCGGCTGTCCTGCTTCGTGGCGGTCCCGGCGTCGGCGGGGCTCTGGCTCCTGCGGGAGCCGATCACGCGCGTGCTCTTCGAGCGCGGACGCTTCGGGGCCGAGGAGACCCAGGCCACCGCCTGGGCCCTGGGCTTCTACGCCCTGGGATTGACCGCGTTCGCCGCGGTGAGGATCGCGGCCCAGGCGTTCTACGCGCTCGGCGACACCCGCACACCCGTCAAGGCGGGGATCGCGGCGGTCGGGTTGAACGTGGCCGTCGCCCTCGCGCTGATGGGGCCGCTCCGGCACGGCGGGCTCGCCCTCGCGGCGTCGGTGTCGGCCGCCGCCAATCTGGCGGTCCTCCTCTGGCTGCTCCGGCAGCGCCTCGGGGTCCTGGGGGGGCGGCGGATGTTGTGGAGCCTCGGGCGGGTGGCGCTCGCGACGGCGGTGATGGCGGCCTGGTGCGGCCTGCTGCTCTGGACGTGGCCGCCGGCCGCCACGCGCGCCCTGGAGGCGGCGTGGCTCATCGCGGCGATCGGCGGGGCGGTGGGGGCGTACGCGGCGGCGAGCCTCGCGCTCCGCAGCGAGGAAGGGCCCGCGCTGCTCGCGCTGGGACGCCGGTTCCCCCGAAAGTTGCCTTCGGGGGCGGGGGATTGATATACTTCGTCGTTGAAGGACTTCGGATGCTCCTGTTCCCCCAGCCGGTGATGGACGCCTCGGCGGCGGTCGGTCATCAGCGAACCGGCCCGAATGCCCGGGGCGTCAGCGTTTTTCCTCATCGCTGATGGACCCCGTGGCCGAGTACCTCGAAGCCCTCCAGACGGAGCGGGGGGCCTCCCCCAACACTCTGTCCGCCTACCGCCGTGACCTGTCGGGGTTCCTCGGATTCCTGCGCCGGCGCGGGACGAGGATCGAGAGCGCGGGCGCCGACCACGTGGCGCGGTATCTGCTGACCCTCCGCCAGGCGGGGCTCGGGCCGCGCAGCGTCGCGCGCCACCTCTCGGCCGTGCGCGGGCTCTACCGCTTCCTCGTGCGGGAAGGGCGCCTCGGGCGTGATCCCACCGAGCACCTGGAAGGGCCGCGGCCGCCGCGGCGGCTGCCGCGCACGCTGTCGCCGAAGGAGGCCGTGGCCCTCGTGGAGTCGCCGACCCTGGACGATCGGGCTGGGATCAGGGACCGGGCCCTCCTCGAACTCCTCTACGCCACCGGGATGCGCGCCTCGGAATGCCTGGCGCTCCGGATCGAGGACCTGAACCTCTCCGCCGGCTACGTCATCCCGACGGGCAAGGGAGACCGGCAGCGGCTGGTTCCCGTGGGGGCCCAGGCCCTCCACTGGGTGCGGGCGTACCTCAAGACGGCGCGGCCGTCGCTGGTGAAGCGCGCCGACCCGGGAACGCTCTTCGTCAACCGCGCGGGCCGGCGGCTCTCCCGCCAGGGGCTCTGGGGAATCATCAAGAAAGCCGCCCGGCGCGCGGGAGTCCGGAGCGCCGTGTCGCCGCACACGCTCCGGCACTCCTTCGCCAGCCATCTGCTGGAGCGGGGGGCCGACCTCCGCTCCATCCAGGCCATGCTCGGCCACGCCGACATTTCCACGACCCAGATCTACACCCACCTGCCGTCGGCGGCGGTGCGCGAGATGTACCGTCGCTATCATCCGAGGGCCCGGGTCAGCGCATGAAGGCTGCCGTGCCATCGAGGATCTGTCCCGGGGCCGTTCGAGCGCCGGCTTCGCTGGCGCAACCCTCGGGGGGAGGAATCGGAAGGGGGGCAGAGCCCCCCTCCGAGGAATGATGATGGCGCTCCAGCGACGGACGTACCCTCAGGTGGACCCGGGCGCCGGCGGGCTCATGCATCGGGCGTACGCCGTCTGCCCGCCTCAGGCCACCGTGAGGCAGGCGCTGGCAGTGCTCCGGCGGCGCCGCCTCCGTCTGCTGGTGACGCGCGAGGGGAATCGAGCGGGAGTCGTCCTGCCCGCCGATCTGAAGGGGGCGAGGGCCCTCGGACTGGAATCGAGGCAGGCGCGCGACGTGGCGCGGTGGGGAAGCCCTGTGGTCACCGCCCGCGAGTCGGAGGTGAGCGTGCGCCGCTTGCTCCTGGAGGGCGCGCCTGCCGTCCTCGTCAGGGAGGGGCGACGAATCGTGGGGGCCGTGGAGGCCTCGATCCCGCCGGCAGCGCCGCCGGCGATCTCGCTCCTGCCCCGACTGGAGCGCGAGCTGCCCGGCCCGACGCTCGACTGTCTCCGCCGGATCGGGGCGTCGGCGGAGGCGATCGGCGCGAGGGCCTATGCGGTGGGAGGCATCGTGAGGGATCTCCTCCTCGGGCGCCGAACCTCCGAGCTCGACATCGCGGTGGAGGGCGACGCCCTCGCTGTGGCCCGCCGCCTGGCCTCGGAGTGGGGCGGCAGCCTGCTGGTCCATCGCGCCTTCGGCACGGCCACGCTGGAGGGCGGGGCGGGGCCGCGGGTGGACATGGCGACGGCGCGTCGCGAGCGGTACCGGGTGCCCGGGGCCCTGCCGATCGTGGGGCCCGCGTCCATCGAGGAGGACCTGCTGCGGCGGGATTTCAGCATGAACGCGATGGCGGTCGTGCTCGCGCCCCGCGGTTTCGGCCATCTCCTGGACCCGCTCCGCGGCGCAGCCGACCTCGCGCGCCGGCGGCTCCGGATTCTCCACCCGCTCTCCTTCGTGGAGGACCCGACGCGCATCTTCAGGGCCGTCCGGTACCAGTCGCGCCTGGGCCTGACCCTCGAGCCCGGCAGCCGGCGGGCCCTGCGCCTGGCGATCGCCCTGGCGCCGTATCCCGCCCTCTCCGGCCAGCGCCTCGCGGCGGAGCTGGAACTGATCCTGGCCGAGCCCGCGGGCCCGCTGAGCCTGATCGCGCTCGGGCGGTTGGGCGCGATGAAGCTGCTCGATCCGGCGTACCGGTTCTCCCCGCTGGCCGCGCGGAGAGCTGCGGACCTTGCCCGTCTCCTCGAGCGGCTGCGGGGCTACGCCATCGCCTTCGACGCGCTCCCCCTGGGGCTCCTGGCGCTCTTCGGACACTCGCCCCCGGAGGTCGCGCAGCGCTGCCTGAAGCGGCTGGCCCTGTCGGGGGAGCCGCTGGCGCGCCTCACGGCGGCGCTCCGTGACGGGCCGGCTCTCGCCAAGAAGCTCTCCAGGGAACGGAGCGCGCCGCCCAGCGCCCGCGCGGCCCTGATGCGAGGCCGCCCGCTCGAGAGCCTGGCCGGGGCCTGGCTCGCGGGCAGCGCCGTCGCGCGCCGCCAGATCGAGTGGTTCCTCGTCGAGGCGCGGACGGTGCATTCGCTCCTGTCCGGAGACGACCTGCTCGCCTTGGGCGCGCCGCGCGGCCCGAGGATCCGGGACCTCCTGGATCGCCTCCGCGACTGCCGGCTCGACGGGGCAGCGACGACCCGGGAAGAGGAACGGGCGCTGGCGCGCCAATGGCTCGGCGCTGCCGAAGAAAAGAGAGGAGAGTGAGGTGCCAATCAAATTCATTTTCGTGACGGGAGGCGTGGTCTCCTCCCTCGGCAAGGGGATCGCCGCCGCCTCCATCGGGGCGCTCCTGGAGGCCCGGGGATTCCGGGTCACCCTCCAGAAGATGGACCCGTACATCAACGTGGACGCCGGGACCATGAGCCCCTACCAGCACGGGGAGGTCTTCGTCACCGACGACGGCGGCGAGACGGACCTCGACCTGGGTCATTACGAGCGCTTCACGAGCGCCCGGATGACCCGGGACCACAATGTCACCACCGGCAAGATCTACGGGGCCGTCATCGAGAAGGAGCGGCGGGGCGACTACCTCGGCCGGACGGTGCAGGTGATCCCGCACATCACCGACGAGATCAAGGCCTGCATCCGGAAGGTGGCCAAGGACGTGGACGTCGTGGTGGTCGAGATCGGCGGCACGGTGGGCGACATCGAGGGGCTGCCGTTCCTGGAGGCCGTCCGCCAGTTCAAGAAGGACGTGGGACGGGAGAACGTGATCTACGTCCACCTCACGCTGGTGCCGTTCATCCAGGCCGCCGCCGAGCTCAAGACCAAGGCGACCCAGCACTCGGTCAAGGAGCTCCGCGCCATCGGGATCACCCCGGACATCCTCCTCTGCCGCACTGACCGGTATCTTCCACCAGGCATCAAGTCCAAGATCGCCCTCTTCTGCGACGTGGAGGAAGACGCGGTCATCACCGCGAAGGACGTGGAGACCGTGTACGAGGTGCCCCTGGTCTTCCACCATGAGGGCCTGGACGCGAGCATCGTCAAGCTCCTCGGGCTCCCCGATCGCCCCATCGATCTCGCGCGGTGGGAAACCATCGTCCGGAAGGTCAAGTCGCCCAGCCGCGAGACCACCATCGGGGTCGTCGGCAAGTACGTGGAGCTCAAGGACTCCTACAAGAGCCTCTCCGAAGCGCTGGCCCACGGCGGGATCGCCAACGAGGCCCGCGTGAACGTGACCTGGGTGGACGCCGAGCAGGTGGAGCGCGACGGCCCCGCCCCGCACTTCCAGGGGATCCACGGCATCCTGGTCCCGGGCGGTTTCGGCGACCGCGGCATCGAGGGGAAGATCCGCTCCATCCGCTACGCCCGCGAGCGCGGAGTGCCCTTCTTCGGCATCTGCCTCGGGATGCAGTGCGCGGTCATCGAGTTCGCCCGGACCGTCTGCGGGCTGACCGACGCCAACTCGTCGGAGTTCAACCCCAGCGCGCGCCACAAGGTCATCGACCTGCTCCCCGAGCAGCGCGCCGTGAGGGCCAAGGGCGGCACCATGCGGCTGGGGCTCTACCCGATCCTGCTCACCGAGGGGAGCGCCGCCTCCCGGGCCTACGGGCAGGGGATCGTCCAGGAGCGCCACCGCCACCGCTTCGAGGTGAACAACGAGTACCTCAAGGACCTGGAAAAGAACGGCCTCCGGGTCTCGGGCCTCTGGGCCGAGAAGCAGCTCGTGGAGATCATCGAGCTCCCCGACCATCCCTGGTTCGTGGCCGGCCAGTTCCACCCGGAGCTGCGCTCCCGGCCGTGGGAGCCGCATCCGCTCTTCGCCGCCTTCATCAAGGCCGCCCTCGCCCACGGAGGGCGTTAGGACCATGCCGGCCGGACGCGCGAGCGGAGGCGGGTCGCGCGAGGTGATCGTCGGAAAGGTCAAGATCGGCGGCGGCAACCCGCTCGTCCTGATCGGCGGGCCCTGCGCCATCGAGGACGAGGCGCACGCCCTCATGCTGGCCGAGCGGCTCGCGCGCGCGGCGGGGGACGCGAAGCTGCCCTTCATCTACAAGTCGTCCTACGACAAGGCCAACCGCTCCTCGGTGAATGCCTACCGGGGCCCGGGCCTCAAGGAGGGGCTCCGCATCCTCCGCCGCGTTCGCGAGGCGGTCGGCTGCCCCGTGCTGTCCGACGTCCACGACGTCTCCGAGGTCGAGCCCGCCGCCCTAGTGCTGGACGTGCTCCAGGTGCCGGCCTTCCTCTGCCGGCAGACCGACCTCGTGCTGGCCTGCGGGCGCACGCGGAAGCCGGTGAACGTGAAGAAGGGACAGTTCCTGTCGCCGCGGGAGATGGGCAACATCGTGGAGAAGCTCCGGTCCACTCAGAACGAGGCGATTCTCCTGACCGAGCGCGGGACGACGTTCGGCTATAATAACCTCGTCGTGGACTTCCGGAGCCTCCAGATCATGCGCGAGTTCGGCTATCCCGTCGTCTTCGACGCGACCCACTCGGTGCAGCTGCCCGGCGGCGAGGGGAACCGGTCGGGCGGCGAGCGAAAGTACGTGCCCGCGCTCGCGCGCGCCGCGGTTGCGGCTGGAATCGACGCATTGTTCATGGAGATCCACGAGAACCCCGACCGCGCGTTCAAGGACGGCCGCCCGCTCTCGGACGGCCCGAACATGCTCCGCCTCGACGACCTCCCGCAGCTCCTGGCGGAGCTCACCGCGATCCGTGCGGCCCTCCGCCGATGAAGCCCGACGACCGGCTGAAGCTGGCCGAGCGCGTCCTGAGGCTGGAGGCCGAGGGAATCCTCGGGCTCCTGCCGCGCCTCGACGCCCGCTTCCTGAAGGCCGTGGACCTCCTCCGCGACTGCCGCGGGCGCGTGATCGTCACCGGCATGGGGAAGTCCGGGCTGGTGGGCCGCAAGGTCGCGGCCACCCTGGCCAGCACCGGGACCCCGGCCTACTTTCTCCACCCGGCCGAAGGCGTCCACGGCGACGTCGGCATGGTGGCCCGCGACGACGTCGTCCTGGCCATCTCCAACTCCGGGGAGACGGACGAGCTGCTGGCGATCCTCCCCCAGCTCAAGCGGCTCGGCGTGCGGCTCATCCTCCTGACGGGGACGCCCGGCTCGACGCTGGCCAAGCAGTCCGACGTGGTCCTCGACGTGAGCGTGGCGGAGGAGGCGTGCCCGATGAACCTGGCCCCGACCTCCAGCACGACGGCGACGCTGGCCCTCGGCGATGCGCTCGCGATGGTCCTGCTCGACCTGAAGGGGCTCAGCCCGGAGGACTACGCGGCGCTGCACCCGCGCGGCGCCCTCGGATGGCGGGCCTTGTTCCGGGTGGCGGACCTGATGCACACGGGGGCGGCGGT
>Ga0209322_10001165_pt1 | contig 15287 bp, 15 predicted proteins | sample Rifsed19ft1_FD_184013 | JGI IMG/M metagenome (GOLD analysis project Ga0209322, IMG submission 184013) | Soil microbial communities from Rifle, Colorado, USA - sediment 19ft 1 (version 2) | ecosystem: Environmental > Terrestrial > Deep subsurface > Rock core/Sediment | place: Rifle, Colorado... | reverse complement strand
CTGGTGGAGCCGGTGATGGGATTTTGCACCGAGGACCAATACCGGCGATTCCTGAAGAAGGTCGTCACGTATGAGCAGAATTTCCTCGAGGATGCCGGCAAGACCATATTGCTGAAACTCTATTTTTCGGTGACCAAGGAGGAGCAGAAGAAGCGGTTCGAAAGAAGGAAGAATGATCCGCTCCGGCAGTGGAAGCTTTCCGAGGTCGACCTGCAGGCCCAGGAATTGTGGGATGAGTTCACGGAGAAGAAATACATGTTGCTGAAAAAGACCCATACGGAATATTCCCCCTGGTGGGTGATCCGATCGGACAACAAGCATCTCGCCCGGCGGGAAACGATGAAGTTGATTCTCAATTCGGTGCCCTACAAAGGCAGGAGCCGTGAACTCGATTTCACCCTGGATCCGGCGATCGTGATCCCGGGGGACAAGGAATTGCAGATGATGAAGAAGCAGCGAAAGAAATACGGCAGATCCCTGGTGTGATTTTTCGCAATATCGGAAAGGAAATCCCTTGGAGAAGGACAGAGGAGGGGCGGTGGCAAAAGAGGAGAAAAAGGAAGGAAAGATATCCAAGGAACCGGAAGCGAGCCCTCCCGGGGAAAACGCGAAGGGAGAGGGGAAGGAAGCCGAAAAGGGAGCGAAATCGGGAAAAAAGGGAAAAAAGAAGAAAAAGAAAAAAGGCAAAAAAACAGAGAAAGCGCTGAAAGAACACACCGCCATCAGTTTTATCGACAAGAAAAAGGGGAAGAACCGGCAGGCCATCTGGGTAAGCAAATTTACCCTCAGGTACGAAGAAGAACTGCAAAAGATGCAAATCGAACTATTGAAATGGCAAAAACATGTCATCGCCAAAGAACAGAAGGTCCTGTTGATCTTTGAAGGGCGCGATGCCGCCGGAAAGGGAGGGACGATCAAAAGGATCGTGGAGCATTTGAATCCACGGGGCGCCCGGGTTGTCGCGCTTCCCAAGCCCAGCGACAGGGAAAGAACACAATGGTATTTTCAGCGATATTTTCAACACCTGCCGTCCGGCGGGGAGATCGTCCTGTTCGACCGGAGCTGGTACAACCGCGCCATGGTCGAGCCGACCATGGGGTTCTGCACCGACGAGGAGCATAAACGCTTTTTGAAAGACGTGCCGTTGATTGAGGAAATATTGGTCAAGAATGGAATCAGCATGTTCAAGTTCTTTTTCTCCGTTTCCAAGGAGGAACAGATGCGCCGATTCCAATCGAGGATCAAGGATCCTTTGAAACAATACAAAATTTCCCCTGTGGATATCGAAGCCCAGGAAAAGTGGGATGATTACACCGTAAGAAAATTCCAGATGCTCAATGAAACCAACCGGACCATTTCTCCCTGGGCCATCATCCGTTCCGACAACAAGAAGAAGGCAAGGCTCAACTGCATCAAATACATCCTTTCCAAAGTCGAGTATGACAACAAGATCCCGCAGAAAGAACTCGTGATCGACCCCGAGGTCGTGGTGTCGGGCATCGAGGAGATCAAATTCATGGAAGATCATTTGATGACGGGCATGGAATTGCCGGGATAACGGTCGATTTCCCGTTCCGCATCCGGGTCCTTCTTTCCGGATCCCGCCCCGGGCGATACCAGCCGCCTCCGCGACTTCCCGCCGGGAAAACGTGATTGCAGGCAGACCGGATTTTCTTCCGGGAGGGAAATTTCTTCCGCGCGATGGGAGCCGGGGGAAACTTTCTTTTCCCCCGTCAATCGAAAGAGCGAAAATGCGTCGCCGCTCAGGGAAAGGAGGAAAACGATGCGCTATAAGCTTCTGGGTCGGTCCGGGCTGCGGGTTTCGGAGCTATGCCTCGGCGCCATGACCTTCGGCGAGGAATGGGGCTGGGGGGCGTCGAAGGAGGAAAGTCGCAGGATCTTCGAGGCCTTTGCTGAGGCGGGCGGGAACTTCATCGACAGCGCCAACTACTATACCGCCGGCACGAGCGAGAGGTTCGTTGGCGAGTTCATCGCCTCGGAGCGGCGCCGGTTCGTCGTCGCTACCAAATACACCCTCAATATGCGTCCCGACGACCCGAACGCCGGCGGAAACCACCGGAAGAACATGGTGCACTCGTTGGAGGAGAGCCTCAAGCGTCTCCGGACGGACTACATCGACCTGTACTGGGTCCATGCCTGGGATTCCATGACGCCCGTGGAAGAGACGATGCGGGCGCTCGACGATATGGTCCGGGCGGGAAAGATCCTCTACGTGGGGATCTCCGACGCCCCCGCGTGGGTCGTCTCCCGGGCCAACACCCTGGCGGGACTTATGGGGTGGAGCGCATTCGCGGGGCTGCAGATCCCCTACAGCCTCATCGAACGGACGCCCGAGCGGGAGCTCCTCCCGATGGCGAAGGCGTTGGACATCGCGGTCACGCCCTGGGGGATCCTCGGGGGAGGGGTGCTGACCGGGAAGTACAAGACCGGGAAGCCCCGCCCGAAAGACGCCCGGTACGGATCCCAGGAGGAGTGGGGGAACATCTACGTCACGGAACGGAACCTGCGCATCGCGGAAGAAATCGAGCGGGTCGCCAAGGAAATCGGAAAAACGGCGTCGCAGGTCGCCGTCGCTTGGGTCCGGCAGCAACCGCGCGGCGTGGTCATCCCGATTCTGGGCGCGACGAAACTCGCGCAGCTCAAGGACAACCTCGGGTGCCTGGAGTTCTCTCTTTCCGGGGATCATCTCCGGAGGCTGGACGAAGCAAGCCGGATCGACCTGGGGTTCCCTCTCGCGTTCCTCGAACAGGTGCGGCGGATCGTCTACGGAAACACCTTCCCGCTCATCGATGACCACAGGGGGGCGTAAGGCCGCGTCCGGGAAGGAGGGGGCGGGGGAACGGGGGGATGGCGCAGCCTCCATCCGCGACCGGGGGACAAGGATCGCGGATGGTCGTATCCGGCTCAGAGGAGCTTGTCGAGCTTCTTGACGTCCTGGAGCGGGCTCCCCCCGACGACATGATAAGGAGGGACGTCCCGGTTCACGAAGGAGTTCATGGCGACAACCGATCCTTCCCCGATGGTGACCCCGCAACGGATTACGGAACCCGCTCCCACCAGCGCCTGCTTCCCGATCTCCGTTTTTCCCAGGCGGACGCTTCGGATCGTCACTTCGTGCGTCAGGATCTTCGTCATCGTTCCGACCACCGCGCCGTCCCCGATGGTGAGGAGGGAGGGGAACTCGATGTCCATGAATACCAGGGGGGCGATGAACGCGTCCTTCCCGATCTTCATCCCGATGGAGCGAAGAAGTCTGTTCTTGAATTCCCCCGAGGGAAGGATCGTGCACACGAAGATGATGAGGGACTGCCACAGGAACCGGAGCCGGCTTTGCAGGACGATCTTGTGCCAGTACTCCCTCGGATTGAGTTCCGGTCCGTCGTAGGGGACTTTGAGATACCGGTCCGGTCCCTTGATGAAATCCTGCACCATTTTCCTTGCCGCCTGAATGTCCTCGGCCATCTCACACTCCCGGATTGATGTTCAGAAGGTTCTGCAAGAATAGGCGAAACATGGACGATCTTTCAATATAAAAAGCTGTTTCCCGTGCTTCCCGTGTCCGTGGGACGGGAACCCGTATGGGGTATAATCTCTTTTTGGAGGAGAATCTTGTCGGATCGCATACAACCGAATCATCGCCATGCGGATACGGTCATCCTCCTGCATGGCCTCGGGGGAACGGACTGGAATCTGCGGTACCTCGGGAGCCGGCTGGAGCGTTCCGGCCTGCGGGTCGAATATTACCGGTACCCTTCCCGGAAAGGGCAATTGGAGGATGCGGCAAGGGGACTTGTCGACCAAGTGGAGCGAGCCGGCGGAGACAGGGTACACCTGGTGGGGCACAGTTTGGGGGGGATCGTAATCGCCAAGATGCTGGAAGCGGATCCCTCTCCGAATGTGGGCCGGCTGGCGCTCATCGGTTGCCCCATCGGGGGAAGCGCGGCCGTCGAGGCACTTCTCAAGACCCGCTTTGGCCGGAGTCTCATCGGTCCCGTCGCCGGCGAAGGAATCGTGGAAGGCCGGCCCCGCGTGCCCGCAGGGCGGGAAACCCTGGTGGTCGCGGGGACCCTCCCGCTGGGGGTCGGTCTGCTGATCGGCCTGCCGCGTCCCCACGACGGGTGGATCCGGGTATCGGAGACTCATGTCGACGGCGCCCGGGTAATCCTGTCGCGCGCGTGGCACTTCGGGATGCTCTTTTCGAGAAGGGTCGCCGACAGCCTCGTCGCCTTCTTCAACGGGGGGTTATAGGGAATCCATCGCAGATGACGGATGAGGAGGAAACGGCACGATGAGAGAGAAGGGGGAAAAGGACGGGGAATACCGGGTTGCCATGGCGGGCCGCTCGGTCATGGGGCACTGGTTCAAATTCTGGAACTTTCCGGACCTCTTGAGCCGGTATGCAATCTATCTCCCGTGGCCTGTCTCCTACAAAGAGTATGCGAAGGATGGATACCGCTTCGAATACATCCGGATCGTCCCACCGGATGCCGGCCAGGGAGGTCCCTCCTACGGGCGGGAGACGCTTGCATCCCTGCGCAGGCAGGTGGAGGGGAAGCGGTACGACGCATTGTTCTTCAAATTCTGTTTCGTCGATTTCCGGGACAAGAGACTCAAGGACGAGAAGACGAAGAAGGAGTTGTTCGAAGGGATGAGATCGCTGGTCGGGCATGTTCATGCCTTCGCGCGGGGGGAGAAGGCGAACCTGATCCTGGGCAACGCGCTGCCGGTTCTTAGAGCCGGGGAATATGCCCAGCGGCTCAGGAAGGAATACAATGAGTGGGTCGGGAAGTATGCGGACGGGAACACGGACACATCGGTTTTCGATTTCTTCGGCATTCTTTCCAATGAAAACGGGATATTGAAGCAAAATCTGGCAAGGAATGCTTTCGATCCCCATCTGAACAGGAAGGCGTATACGATCCTCGAGAAGGAACTGTTTTCCAGGTTGTCGGCACTCCGGTGACCGACCATCCGGGAATATCTGCCCGGCAACGGAAAAGGGGAGGGACGCCCGTCCCCCCCCTTCGACCGTTTCCCGACGGAACGGCTAACCGATCAGCGCCCGGATGTATTCCCGGTTGAGTCTCGCGATGAACTTCACGTGGATCCCCTTCGGGCAGGCGGCCTGGCACTCGTAGTGGTTGGTGCAATTGCCGAAGCCGCACTCCTGCATGGCCTTGATCATCGCCCGGGCTCGTTCCTTGGCTTCCACCTTTCCCTGGGGAAGGACGGCCAGTTGGGCCACCTTGGCGCCCGTGAAGAGCATGGCCGCGCCGTTCGGGCAGGCCGCCACGCATGCGCCGCAGCCGATGCACTCGGCGGCGTCCATCGAGTACTCGGCGTCCGGCTTGGGGATGGGGATCGCGTTGGCGTCGGGAGCTCCGCCGGTGTGGGCGGAGGTGTAGCCCCCCGCCTGGATGATCGTGTCGAGGGCGCTCCGGTCCACCATCAGGTCCTTGAGGATGGGGAACGCCCGGGCACGCCACGGCTCGATGTAGATGGTGTCGCCGTCCTTGAACTTGCGCATGTGGAGCTGGCAGACGGTGGTTCGCTCCTGGCCGCCGTGGGGGACGCCGTTGATGACCTGCGAGCAGACGCCACAGATTCCTTCCCGGCAGTCGTGGTCGAAAATGATCGGCTCTTTCCCCTCCTTGATCAGGTCCTCGTTCACGACGTCGAGCATCTCGAGGAAGGAGTGGTGCTCGGTGATCTCCCGGGCGGTGTAGGTCTCGAACCGGCCGGGGCCGTTTTTCCCGTTCTGCCGCCAGACGATCAGCTTGAGGGTCATCGTTTTGTGTTCGTTCTGTCCGCTCATTATTTGTAACTCCTTACCGCGAGATGGACTTCTTTGAATTCCAGCGGCTCCTTGTGGAGTTCGGGCTCGCTGTCGACCCCCTTGAACTCCCATGCGGCCGAATAGCAGTAGTTTTTATCGTCGCGCTTCGCCTCTCCGTCCTCGTACTGGTATTCCACGCGGAAGTGGCCACCGCACGACTCGTTGCGGTGAAGGGCGTCGCGGCAGAGCAGTTCGGCGAACTCCAGGAAATCCGCCGTGCGGCCGGCGTTCTCCAGCTGCTGGTTGATCTGCGCGCCATTGCCGGTCACCCTCAGGTTCTGCCAGAACTCCTCCCGGATCCCCGGGATCTTCATGATGACCTCGGTGAGGCCCTCCTTGCTGCGGGCCATCCCGACGTTGTTCCACATGAGGGTGCCGAGCTCCCGCATCAGCTCCGTGACCGTCCGGCGGCCGTTGATGGAGAGAAGTTTCTTCATCGAGCCCTTGACATCCTCGATCGACTTCCGGCATTCGGCGTGGTCTTCCTTCGCCTTCCCCGGTTTGGTCTGTGCCAGGTAATGGGCGACCGTGTAGGGGATGACGAAGTACCCGTCGGCCAGGCCCTGCATGAGGGCGCTCGCGCCGAGCCGGTTCGCTCCGTGAACGGAGAAGTTGGCCTCGCCCAGGACGAAGAGGCCGGGGATGTTGCTCATCAGGTTGTAGTCGACCCACAGCCCGCCCATGGCGTAGTGGGGGGCCGGGTAGATCCGCATCGGCACCTTGTACCCGTTCTCGTCGGTGATCCGCTCGTACATCTCGAACAGGTTGCCGTACCGCTCCCGGATCGTCTCCTCGCCGAGTCGCGCGATGGAGTCCCGGAAATCGAGGTAGACCCCGCGACCGCCGGGGCCGACGCCGCGGCCGTCGTCGCACTGTTCCTTCGCCGCCCGGGAGGCGATGTCCCGGGGCGCGAGGTTCCCGAAGCTCGGGTACTTCCGCTCCAGGTAGTAATCCCGGTCCTCCTCGGGGATGTCATTGGGAGAACGGTTGTCCCCGCGATTCTTGGGAACCCAGCAGCGTCCGTCGTTCCGGAGCGACTCGGACATCAGCGTCAGCTTCGACTGGTAGTCGCCCGACTGGGGGATGCAGGTAGGGTGAATCTGGGTGTAACACGGGTTGGCGAAGAAAGCGCCTTTTTTATAGGCTTTCCAGATGGCGGTGACGCTGGCTCCCATCGCCATCGTGGAGAGGTAGAAGACGTTCACGTAGCCGCCCGTGCACAGCAGCACCGCGTCTCCGACGTGGCACCGGATCTCGCCGCTGATCAGATCGCGGACCGTGATCCCCTTCGCCTCGCCGTCCACCAGCACCAGGTCGAGCATCTCGGTCCGGGGGAACATCTTCACCATCCCCGCCTTGATCTGCCGGGAGAGGGCCGAGTAGGCGCCCAGCAGGAGCTGCTGCCCCGTCTGCCCCCGGGCGTAGAAGGTCCGGGAGACCTGGGCGCCGCCGAAGGAGCGGTTGTCCAGGTAACCGGCGTAGTCGCGTGCGAAGGGCACGCCCTGGGCGACGCACTGGTCGATGATATGGCTGCTCACCTGGGCGAGGCGCCACACGTCCGCCTCGCGCGCGCGGAAGTCGCCCCCCTTGACGGTGTCGTAGAAGAGGCGGTAGATGCTGTCGCCGTCATTGGGATAGTTCTTGGAGGCGTTGATTCCCCCCTGCGCCGCGATGCTATGGGCGCGGCGGGGGCTGTCCTGGTAGCAGAAGGCCTCCACGTTGTACCCCAGCTCGGCCAGCGACGCCGCGGCGGAGGCGCCTGCCAGGCCGGTTCCGACCACCAGGATCTTGTACTTGCGCTTGTTGGCCGGGTTCACCAGTTTCATGTCGAAGCGGTGCTTGTCCCATGTCTTTTCGATCGGTCCTGTCGGACATTTTCCGTTAAGGTTCACGCAGATCCCCCTATCTGGTCAAAAAACCAACGAGTATGAGAATGGGAATGGCGCTGTATCCCAGGAGGAAAAGCGCCGAGAGCACGTTGCCGATCGTTTCGAACCGGGGCAGGGTCCGGTCGTTGCTCCACCCGAGGGACTGGAAAAAGCTCTGGATGCCGTGCTTCAGGTGAAGGAACAGGACCACCATGGCTCCCACGTAGATCAGGGAAATGGCCGTGTGCCGGAAGCTGCCGACCACCATCGCGTAGACGTCTCCCGGTCGCTTGGCGACCGCCTCGGGAATGATATCGGGCGTGACGCGGAGGGTGAACTGCAGGAGGTGATAGACAAGGAACGCGAACAGGAGGGCTCCCGTCCAGATCATCGTCTCGCTCGAAAAGTTGGCCTTGAGCTTCCTGTTGACGGCGTACTTGCCCGGGTTCGCCGCCCAGTTCTCGAGCGTCAGCAGCACGCCGAAGAGGACGTGTAGCCCGAGCATCGCCAGCATGAACGCGCGGAACGCCCAGACGAGCGGACCAAGGCTGTGCAGCTTCTCGGCGTATGTGTTGAGCGCGCTCGGACCGACGAAAATGGTGGAATTCCCCAGCAGGTGGACGATGACGAAGAAGAGCATGAACAGGCCGGTGACGGCCATCAAAACCTTTCTGCCTACGGTATTGGTGAGTATCTGCATGGCACCATCCCTTTTTCGTGATTTGCCTTCTCCCCGCGGTTACGATGATTGGGGCATGCGTCTCCGGGGAGAACAGGGGGCCCCCGCCCCTCCCAGATCGTCTGCATATTCCGCTCCTCGGAAAACAGGGTTTTCCCGTCGATGGCCGGCCGCGAGGGGAGAAATTTTTACCTTTCTGTACATTGTATACCGACAGAGCATAGGCCGAATGCGAGGGCGATGTCAATCTTGTCCACGCGTCGCCCCCGACCAGAGAGTGATCCGTTCCTTTCGACGAGGGGCCCGAACGAATCGTCCTCGATGCCTGATAAAAACCGCCCGATCGCAGGGACGGTGGAAAGAGCTCTCTACGGGGAAATATCCTCGGCCGGGAGAAAGCCTTTGCGGGATGGAGGGAATCCAATAATGAGATAAGAGACGGGTGCCAGGCGGTTCTTCGTGATGCCGTGCGGGAAACGGAGGAGGAAAAAGCATACCGGGAAGACCTGAATCGGTACCCGGAGAACGGAGGAGAAAAGGGGGAGAAAAGGTGTCAAAGGTTGACGTCCGGCCGGCTCCCCGGTAGGATGTTCGTGAATCCACGCACAGGCAAGACAAATCCCAAAACAACAGACGGGATTCTCTCGTTCCGCGGGGAACGAGGTTTTTCGCCGCATCCCAAGGAAGAGGGGAAGATGAAAAAGATCGCTTGCAACCTTCTGGCAGCGGTTACCCTGTGGCTTGTTATCGTGTTCTTTGCCAACGGAATGGCGAAAATTACGATGTCGGCGTCCTCTCGCGCCCATTCGTGGGTCTCCAAGGAGAAACTTCGCTCGTTGGCCAGGCACCACGGCACGGACGCCCTGAAGATCACCGAGCTCGAAGTGTTCATCCGGCGCGACGGGGATTGGATCCCGGTACTGAAAAAGAAGCAGATCTGACGTTTTCCGCACCGACTGTCCCGACCGCATCCTCCTCCCACAAACAATCTTTTTCTCCCGGTCCTGTCGCAAAGATATCGGCCGCACCCGCGACGCCGGGAGAGGCGCCTGCCCGGGGGCTATCCCCCTTTCCTTGACGCATGCCAGTTGATACCATCGTGGAGGGGGGAAGCGGCGTCACCCGGAACATGGCGGAGGCGGTGAATCGGTGCCGCATGGCCGCAGACCACCGGTACGGAGGGGAGCCGGTCATGGCGGATCCACTTACGTATCCTGCCGACCGATTTGTCCAGACAGGCCTTGGCATCCTTCAACTCCTTCTCGGCGGCTACCGTCCGCGCAACTTTGCCGTCCGGTTGTGGGACGGGACCATCTGGGGGCCCGAGGAGGGGCAGACGGCCCTGTTCACCCTCGTCATCCATCGCCCCGGCGCGCTCCGAAGAATGTTTCTGCATCCTACGGATCTTTCTCTCGGGAATGCCTATATTCACGGCGACTTCGACATCGAAGGGGATTTCGAATCCTCCTTCGCGCTGGCTGACTATTTTACCGGACCGGGCATCGGAACTGCCGAGCGGGTCCGCTGCGCCCCGAAGCTCCTGATGTTCCCTGCCGATGATCGGCCCCCTTCCGGGAGGCAGGCGGTCAAATGCAGGGGGCCTCTCCATTCCCTTTTTCGTGACAGGAATGCCGTGCAATATCACTACGACGTATCCAATGATTTCTTCTCCCTGTGGCTGGACCGCCGGATGGTCTATTCGACGGCGTATTTCTCCGATCCGCGGGAAGACCTGGATACCGCGCAGGAGCGGAAGCTGGAGTACATCTGCCGGAAACTGCGTCTTCACCGCGGCGAGCGGCTGCTCGACATCGGATGCGGATGGGGGGGGCTGGTCACCTACGCCGCGAAAACCCGCGACGTGGAGGCCGTCGGCATTACGCTCAGCCGGCCGCAGGCGGAACTGGCCGGGCAGCGCATCCGCGAGGAGGGGCTCGAAAACCGGTGCCGCGTGGAGGTTCTCGATTACCGGGAGGTCGAAGATCCGTCCGGCTACGACAAAATCGCCAGCATCGGGATGTTCGAACATGTCGGAGAAAGCCGCCTGGAGGAATATTTCGGCCGGACGTGGCGCCTGCTTCGCCCCGGGGGCGTGTTTCTGAACCACGGAATCGCTTCCCGCGCGAGCGATACCCCACGGCGCGGTCCTTCCTTCGTCGACCGGTACGTCTTCCCGGACGGCGACCTCGTTCCCATCAGCACGACGTTGCGCGTCGCCGAGAAGTGCGGTTTCGAAGTGCGCGACGTGGAGAGCCTGCGCGAGCATTATGTCCTCACGCTCAGGCACTGGTTTCGACGCCTGGAGGCCAGTTACGGGAAGGCGCGTCAGGCTGCCGACGAGGTGACCTGCCGCATATGGAGACTTTACCTGTCCGGGGCGGCCTATTGGTTCCGGATAGGACGCAACAATGTCTATCAGGCGCTCCTGGTCAAGTCCGAGGGGGGGCGAAGCGGGATGCCGCTGACCCGGGCAGACTGGTATTCCTGAGCGACCGGGGGCCCGGCGCGGGACCGGATCTCCTCAGGGACCGGAAGAAGTGAGCGGGCGCCCGTTCTCTTGCGTTTCCTCCGTCTTAGGCATCGACAGTACGGCGGTCCCGGCTGCGTGCGCGATGTTTCGCACGATCTTCCACTCCTCCTCGAGGAGCTTCCTGGCCGTCGTCCAGTGGCTCGGCTCGATCGTCTTCCGGGCCGGTTTGCCCCGGATCAGGGACTCGTAGAGGACAAGGGTCTTCGCGGCGGTGCGGGGCATCGAGAATTACTCGGCCGCCCTTCCGATTCCTTCTCCGAGACGCCGCCGTTCTTCCGGGGAAAGCCCGGCGACCCAGGCAAGGGCGGAGACGAATCCTTCCAAGTCCTCCCGGGGCAACAGGCGGCCGTTCTCTCCGTCCCGGACCACTTCGCGCACTCCGGAGGCATCCACCGCCACCACCGGCGTCCCCGCCGCCATTGCCTCCGTCACTACCATCCCTTGTGTTTCCGTACGGGAGGCGAAGGCGAAAACGTCCATCCCTTGATAGGCCGACGCGAGCTCGGGGTGGTCCATGACGCCCCGGGCCCTTGCCGCGCGGCTTACCAGTTGCTTCCAGGGGAACCAACGCCACCACACGGCGAATCGCTGCCTCCTTGGACAAAAAAGTTCCCGAGGGCACGAAACGGCACGATTCCTGTACGCTTATTTATAGTGTATTCGCCGGAAGAAGTGTTCGCAAGGAGGGCGCCCATCGAACACCCGCCCGGCTGGATTCGCGACGGACTGCCGTTGACGCAGGACAGGGGATGCGCTAAAAGGGGATATCCGCAATGGGAACACCCAAAATTCCATATTTCTTCCTTTCTCCCGCGATCCTCGTGCTTTGTCTTATCGTCACAACGGTTGCCTATGCAGGGGAAGGGGGGGGCCGACAGCAGGCTTGGGTGGAACCAGGCGTCGATCGACCCGGCTCGGATTTCAAAATCTTGTGGCTACGGGGGGGACCCGGGGCGTGCCAGGAGGCGTGCTCCCAGAATCCCCTGTGCAAATCTTACACCTATGTCAGGGAGGGAGTGGCGGGGCGGCTGGAAGGTTGCTGGTTGAAGGACGGCGTTCCCCCGCGTGTCGAGGATCCATGTTGCATCTCCGGGGTGAAGACGGGCGAGGTTGTTTCCCGCATTACGGGGGAGCCCGCCCCCCCGGCGGGTGAGACGGCGGGACTGCCAGCCGGACCGACGGAGCAGACGCTCACCCCGGGAACTCCGGGGGGCAAACCCGAAATTCCAATAGAAATAATCCCCGTGACCGGTTCGGGGAAGCGGGACGTCGCGGGGATGAACTTCACCGCCGCGCCTCCCAAGGCTGCCGAAGTGGCACGGATCGGTCTTCCCGGCATCCCTTTCCCTGCCGCGGACGCCGGGACAGGCAGGAAAGAGGTGAAGGGATTGGACTTCGCGTCCGCGCCGCCCTCGACAACCGTGCGGGCAGTTTCGCGGCCTGTTCCCGCGGCAGCGGCCGCGGAAGCGCCCGGAACGGGAAGGGGCAGGAGGGACATCGGGGGAGTCCACTACACGGCGGCCCCGCCATCCGGGACGAAGCCCGTTCCGAGGGATCCGGTGACCGGGTCGGCAACCAGGAAGATCACCGGGGTCGATATCACAGCGGTTCCGCCGCAACGATAATGCAGGGAGGATGTATGAACCGAGCAGGCAGTACGGTAATGACATGGGTCTCCGTTATTTTCCTCTTGTCCACGCCGAATTTTACGTCGGCCCAGGACGCCCGGGGGTCCGCCGGACTCCCTTCCTACATCAAGTCGCCCGCAGACAGACCTCCCTCTGCGGGGATCGAACCGACGATCGTCGCGCCGAATCTGACGGCGAACGCCATTCTGGCCACGGTTTCGCCGAACGATTCGGTGATCGTCATCAACGGGAAGGTGGACATGAAGGGGAGAGACTACTTCTTCGCGTACCCGAAGTTCCGGGGGGGGACCTTGTACGAGGCGATGAAGGCGTGCAAGAAAGAGTATCGGATGAGACCCCAGTACAAGGCCACGGAGTCGGAAGGGTACACCATGTTCGTGGTCGTCCGGGACACCGCAACGGACCCGGATTGCTGGAACCAGTTCCGGAATCTGGGCACGGTAGACGTAAGCTGCGACCAGATCATGGTGAAAACCGGGGAAAAAAGCGAACCGGCCGCCTGGGACAACCCGGACTCCTCCTATACCAATTCGTATGATCTCCGGATGTTGAATCTCGGTACCGCCAGCCCGAGGTGAGCCGGGGGACCGCAGCCCGGACGTCGGGACCATCATTCGGCGCGGCCGAGGAGATCATGTCGATCCCCGCCTGGCTAACCCGATTAAGGAAGGGACCCACCGCTGCGGTGTTAGTCAAAGGCCGGCGGTCGTGGAGGATTTTTTCGAAATAAATATAAAATTCAACCTTATATCCAATAAAATATAACTTTAGTTATAATCTTATAAGGTATAAACGTTTATTATTGTTAATATATTTATTTTTTGTCACCGTGGCAAAGTATGGAAATAGCATGAAAATACAATAGGTTAAATACGTCGGGGAGTTTGTTTAAACCTTCGAGGAATCACCGAGCGATTTTTTATATATAATGTAATATAATCCAATATTATTTATTATTCTCATTGTTTTTCCGAAGGTGGTTTTGTCGTATAATAGGTCTTGCCGGCGCAACCTCCGACATCCCCGATACCTCGACTCGAAAGGACGTGGATTGCAGTTCCACAGCTTCTTCGCAGGACGCTGTCGGCCGTTTTTTTAGTTTGAAGCCGTATCAGGGAGCCACCATGCGGACGAGAAATGGATATCGGTACGTCATCAAGGTGTTCGAGGCGCAGTGGGACCAGCATCATGTTGAATCGGTCAAGCCGTTTTTCGAACAGCTGAAGCGCGACACGGAGGAGACCTATGCTCGGCGCAACGGCTACAAACATGACCGACCCGGGCACGACGCCCTGTTCAGCTACACCGTATTCCAGAATGCACAGGGGCTGAAAGACGCCCTCTCCCGGCACGACCAGGGGGTGGACAACCGGGCAAAGATCGGCTACGTCGCTGCCCACGGGAAACGGAAGGCGATCAGCGCGGTGAAGGATATCAGCCGGACCAAGCTCAAGAACATGATCGCCCACCTTTCCAGCTATGACGGAATATTCTTCGGGGCGTGCGACTTTGCCAACCCGGACACGGCCCGGGTCCTCCTCGGGAACTCGCCTCACATCAAGTGGGTCGCCGGCTACGAGAACTGGGTGCCGTGGCTGGAGGGAATGTTGTGCGACCTGATGTTCTTTCGCCTGCTATTAAGCGGCCGGTTCGTGCGGCCGAAAACCAACGCGAGATGGGAACCGATCAGCCGGCCGGAAGATGTCGCCCAGAACATGTACGGACTCCACCCGCCTGCACGCGACCTGAGGTTTTCCCTGTATTACCGGACGCGGGACGGGATCAGCTCCACCCTGGAAGAGCACCAGGGAAAGGGATGAGGGAGTTTTTCCTAAAGACATTCCGAACACCGTAATGCTTTCCCACATGGGGTGGGCCGGCATGACGATTCTTTTTCCGGGCAGGAAATCTTGCCTGGTGACGCCAAATACCGGATCAGCAAGATCCCACGCCCTATGCGCCAAGGGGATTTCGTTTTTTCATCGCACCGTCGATTCCCGGCGATTGTTTTTTTAGGCAAGCCGGGAAACGGAGGGGATCTTGTCTTGCATCTCAACGGGAGAGGAGGTGATCCGGGGAAGGAAAAAGGAAACTTGACGGTGCAGGTGGTTTGTATGGAAGGGAATCGTTTCAAACAAAACGAAGGGGAGGGAATGGGAAAATGAAGAAAATCGCTATTGCGGGGATTGCCATTCTGCTTTGCCTCGGCCTGGCGGGGAACGTCCTTGCCGAGAGCGCAACCAAAGACGAATGCATCGCGAAGACCAAGGAAGCGGCGAAGATGATCAACGAGAAGGGGCTCGACGCCGGAGTAGCCGAGCTCAACAAGAAAGACGGCAAGTTCGTGTGGAAGGACTCCTATGTCTTTCTCGTGGAATTCGACGGGAAGGTGCTTGCCCACCCGATGAGCCCGGCTCTGATCGGGAAGAACGTTAACGACATGAAGGACAAGTCGGAGGACCCGGCGAAGGCAAAACTCCTCTTCAAAGAGTTCTCTGAATTGGCCAAGAGCAAGGGGGAAGGCTGGGTCGGCTACATGTGGTCCAACCCCGGCGACCCGAAGCCCCGGAAGAAGATCAGCCATATTTTCCGTGTGCCTGGAAAGGACATGTACACCGGCGCCGGGATCTGGGAGTAGACTCGGAGGAGCAGGAATATACGTATAAAGGAAGTGGCGGGGCCGGTTTTTTTAAGGCCGGCCCCG
>Ga0209322_10001161_pt1 | contig 15305 bp, 9 predicted proteins | sample Rifsed19ft1_FD_184013 | JGI IMG/M metagenome (GOLD analysis project Ga0209322, IMG submission 184013) | Soil microbial communities from Rifle, Colorado, USA - sediment 19ft 1 (version 2) | ecosystem: Environmental > Terrestrial > Deep subsurface > Rock core/Sediment | place: Rifle, Colorado... | reverse complement strand
GGACGAAAACAAGAAGGCTTTTAGGAAGTTGGAGGCATTCATCATTGATATTCAGCCGCTGAAAGCAGGATGCCTCGACTCCAATGTTGTAAAGCGACCGTGCCCATTATATCCGAATACCGGCAAAATGTCTTTGCCGCTCAGATATCGCAAGGGAATCCATTACTTGGCCCGTCTCCGAATGGGTTCCTCCGGCCGCCCGGAGGCGCTTTATTTGACGATTATTAAAAGCAATTGAAAATAATTCCAATAACTTGATATAATCTGAGCGGATTTGAAACCGGAACAACCGCTCACGGCTGCTCAATCCAGCTTTCGTGCCCTCTCCTCGACCAATCTTATTCCATGAAATCAGCCGGCAGACGCCAATAGGCCCGAGGCCTCAACCTTCCAACAAAAGGCGCCTCCCATGCAGCTTGGCACAAAGACGCTCATAACCATCTCGTCCACATTCATCGGACTCAGCGTCGCCCTCTTCTTCATCTCGCAATTTTTCCTGCTCGGCAGCTTCAAGGACTACGAGGAGAGGGACACGGCCCTGAACGTCGTCCGCGCCATCAACGCCCTGCAGGGAGAGATGGACAACCTGCACTCTCTGAACCTGGACTGGGCCTCCTGGGACGACTCCTACAGGTTCGTGAGGGACTCGAACCCCGGCTTCATAAGGTCGAACCTCAACAACGAGACCCTCGCCAAGCAGCGGCTCTCCGTCATCATCTTCCTCAACGGCTCGAATGACGTCGTATTCTCAAAGTCGATAGACCACTACTCGACAAAGGACACGCCCTTCCCCTGGGAATTCAGGCCTTTTATCTCCACCCAGGGCCCGCTCTCAGCCGCGAAGCAGGGGGCCGGGCAAAGCGGCATCATAAGGCTCGGCGGCAGGTTCATGATAGTCAGCTCCCGCCCGATACTCACGAGCGAAGGCACGGGCCCGCAGCGGGGCGCCCTCATAATGGGCAGGTACCTTGACGACGCGGAGCTCATGCGCCTCTCCAGCAAGACCTCCCTTCCCGTGAAGCTATTGGACTACGAGGGGGGCTTCTTCCAGTCGCTCAGCGCCAGGACTGGCCGCCCGCTTGAGGGGAAGGAGAACGTAATGACCAGCGTGGCCTCGAATGAAGTCATATGGGGCTACGGGCTCGTAAAGGACATCTCGGGCGCCCCGGCCTTCGCCCTGGGCATCGAGCTGCCGCGCGTGATCTACAGGCGGGGCCAGGCAAGCCTCTCGCATTTCATCGCCTATCTCCTCCTGGCCGCGCTCGTCTCTGCCGCCGTCATCATCCTCCTTATCAAGAAGACCGTCATCTCGAGGGTATCCAGCCTGAGCCGCGCCGCGAGCGAGATAGGCCGCACCGGCGACCTCTCGGTGCGCGTGCCCTCAGCCGGGACAGACGAGATATCCGCGCTCTCCGGAGAGGTCAACCGGATGCTCGAGGCCCTCGCGGCGCTCGAGGCCGAGAGGCGCAGCTCGGAGGATAAGATGAGGAAGGCCAACGACGAGCTCGAGGCGCGCGTGAGGGAAAGGACAGCCGAGCTCTCGAGGAAAAACGTCGAGCTCAACGAAGAGATAGCCGAGCGCGGGAAGGTCGAGGAGGCGATGAAGGAGATGGTCTATCACGACTATCTCACCGGCCTGCCCAACAGGATGCTCTTCACCGACCGGTTGAACCAGCTCATAGCGCGGAGCCACAGGACCAGCGGGAGCCTGGCCGCTGTCGTGGTCATGGGAGTAGACCGCTTCAAGGTCGTGAACAACAGCCTGGGGCACGCGGCAGGCGACGAGCTCATAAAAAAAATAGCGTCTACCGCGCAATCGTCCCTGCGTGATTCGGACACGGTCGCGAGGATAGGAGGGGACGAGTTCGCCATCCTCCTGCCCGACATACCGAAGATAGAGGGGATACCGGCGGTGCTCGAGAGGGTGTTGACCTTCCTGCGCATGCCGGTAGAGCTCATGGGGCACAGCCTCTTCATAACGGCCAGCATGGGAGTCGCCGTCTTCCCGCACGACGGGGGGGACAGCACGACTCTCCTCAAGAACGCCGAGGCCGCCATGCACCATGCGAAGACAAAGGGCGGCAACACCTTCGAGATGTACGACCCGGAGATGGCGCGGAAGGCCTTCGAGAGGCTGACTATCGGCAACCGCCTGCGCACGGCCCTGGACAGGGAGGAGTTCGTCCTTCATTACCAGCCGCTCTACGACCTCAGGGCAAAGAGGTTCACAGGGGCGGAGGCGCTGATCAGGTGGAGGGACCCTGAGGCAGAGGGCCTTGTGCCGCCCATGTCCTTCATACCCATAGCCGAGGAGACAGGCGTGATAACGCCAATAGGAGAATGGGGACTCCTGCAGGCCTGCTCCTTCGCCAAAAAGGTCCAGGAGAGCGGCTACGGACAGATGAGCATATCGGTGAACATCTCGCCGAGGATGTTCGAAGAAGAGGGCTTCGCTGAGAACGTCGTGGACATCCTGAAGGTCTCGGGCCTCAAGCCCCAGGACCTGACCCTGGAGATAACCGAAGGCCTTTTGATGGCCCATCTCGACGAGGCCGCGAAAAAGATAAGCGGGCTCAAGGGCGCGGGCATAAGGTTCTCGATTGACGACTTCGGCACAGGTTATTCCTCTCTCGCGTACCTTCAGAACCTCTCCATAGACGAGATAAAGATAGACCGCTCGTTCGTAATGGGCCTGCCCTCTGACAGGTTCATCGTGAAGGCGATCATAAACCTCGCGCACAACCTTAACCTCGACGTTACAGCCGAAGGCGTCGAGACGCAGGAGCAGCTCGACTTCCTCGTCGAGCACGGGTGCGACAAGATACAGGGCTTTTTCTTAGCAAGGCCCATGCCCGAAGACGAGTTCATGAAGCTCATGGAGAAGAGCCAAAAGACGGGCAAGGCCGCAAGCTAAAGCGCCCCTGGGCGCCGTCTCCAAAACAAAAAGGGCCGGTTCCCTGAGGAACCGGCCCTTTGTCATTGATGGCGGGGCCGACGGGACTCGAACCCGCGCCCTCTGGCTTGACAGGCCAGCGTTATAACCGACTTAACTACGGCCCCGTTTTGAGTTGTAATATGGTAGGCGGAACAGGGTTCGAACCTGTGACCCCAGCCTTGTAAGGGCTGTGCTCTACCAACTGAGCTATCCGCCCGCTGAAAGTCTTCTTGAAGATGAATCCCCCGCCCTTACGAGCGGGGGGATTCAATTATGTATCAGTTTTGACTCCCAGTGTCAAGGGAATTTGACCGCGCTCAATGCCTGACGAGGTCGCCAGGGACGCCCTGGGGCGGCTGGGGCGGGGCCACGGGCACGAGCTCCTTTTCGACCGCGAGCACCTTGAAGATCTCCTCCCTGGTCTTGACGTCCAGGGCCTTCATGAGCACGTCGTCCATGTGCTCGACCAGCTCGGTGGAGACCTTCTTCAGTATCTGCTGCGGTATCTCTTTCAGGTCCTTCTCGTTCTCCATGGGGATGAGGACCTTGGGGATGCCCGCCCTGTGCGCGGCGAGGAGCTTCTCCTTGAGGCCGCCTATGGGGAGCACCTTTCCGCGGAGCGTGATCTCCCCTGTCATCGCGACCTCCTTCCTCACCGGTATCCGGGTGAGTGCGGAGGCAATGGCGGTAGCCATCGTGATGCCCGCCGACGGGCCGTCCTTGGGTATCGCGCCCTCGGGCACGTGGATGTGTATGTCGAGCTTCTGGTAGAAGTCCTTCTCGAGGCCGAGCTCGGTAGCGCGGCTCCTTATGTAGGTCATGGCCGCCTGCGCGGACTCCTGCATGACCTCGCCGAGCTTGCCGGTTATGATGAGCTTGCCCTTGCCGGGCACGAGCGCTACCTCTATCGCGAGGAGCTCTCCGCCCACCTCTGTCCAGGCAAGGCCGGTGGCAACGCCTATCTCGTTTACCTTGTCCACGGTGCCGTAGCGGTACTGGGGCACGCCGAGGTACTTCGACAGGGTCCTGGTGGTCATGGCGACCCTTGCGTCGGTGCCCCTCTTCAGGATCTCCTTGGCGGCCTTCCTGCAGATGGCTGCCACCTGGCGCTCGAGGTTCCTGACGCCCGCCTCCTTGGTGTATCTCCTTATGAGCATCAGGATGGTCGACTTGCCGAGCTCGAGGTTCGCCTCGGTAAGGCCGTGCAACTTGAGCTGCTTGGGCAAAAGGAACTTCTCGACTATATGGAGCTTCTCGAGCTCCGTGTAGCCGGGTATCCTTATGAGCTCCATCCTGTCGAGGAGCGGATAGGGTATGCCCTGCAGCGAGTTCGCGGTAGTGAGGAACATTATCTTCGAGAGGTCGTAGTCGCAGTCCAGATAATGGTCGCTGAACGTGTGGTTCTGCTCGGGGTCGAGGACCTCAAGGAGCGCCGAAGCCGGGTCTCCCCTGAAGTCGTGGCTCATCTTGTCGACCTCGTCCAACAGGAAGACGGGGTTGTTCGAGCCCGCCTTCTTAAGCGACTGTATGATCTTCCCGGGCATGGAGCCGATGTAGGTGCGCCTGTGGCCCCTTACCTCGGCCTCGTCCTTGACTCCGCCCAGAGAGAGGCGCACGAAGTTCCTGCCAGTTGCCCTCGCGATGGACTTCGCCAGAGAGGTCTTGCCTACGCCCGGAGGACCCACGAGGCAGAGTATCGGCCCCTTCATCTCTTCGACGAGGCCCCTTACCGCGAGGTACTCGGTTATCCTCTCCTTGACGGCCTTAAGCCCGTAGTGGTCCTCGTCGAGGACCCTCTCGGCCTCTGTTATGTCCTTCTTCTCCTCGGTTAGGTGGTCCCAGGGGAGCGTAAGGAGCCAGTCTATGTAGTTCCTCGAAACGGTCGCCTCGGCGGACATCGGCGACATCAGGCGCAGCTTCTTTATCTCCTGCTTGGCCTTGCGCGTGGCCTCCTTGGACATCTTCTTTGTCTTGAGCTTCTCCTCGAACTCCTGCAGCTCGCTCTTGAAGTCGTCCTTTTCGCCGAGCTCCTTCTGTATGGCCTTCATCTGCTCGGAGAGGTAGTACTCCTTCTGGGTCTTCTCCATCTGGCGCTTGACCCTCTGGCGGATCTTCTGCTCCACCTCGAGGATCTCTATCTCGCTCTCCATTATGGAGTAGAGCCTCTCGAGCCTCTTGGCGGGGCTGGAGAGCGTGAGGAGCGCCTGCTTGTCCTCTATCTTGATGGACAGGTGCGCGGATATGGTGTCCGCGAGCCTGCCCGGGTCCTCGATGGAGGATACGCTCATTGTCATCTCGGGCGGGACCCTCTTGTTGAACTTGACGTAGGACTCGAAGGACTTGACGACCGACCTGGTGAGGGCCTCGGTCTCTACAGTCTCGTCAATCGACTCGTCGATCTCCTCGACGGCGACCATGAAGCAGTCGTCCTCGGAGACGTACTCCCTTATCTTGGCCCTTCTCTTGCCTTCGACCAGCACCTTTACAGTGCCGTCCGGCAGGCGCAGGAGCTGCAATATCGTGCCGAGCGTGCCTGTCTCGTATATGTCGTCCGGGCCCGGCTCCTCGGTCTTTGCCTTTTTCTGGGCCGCGAGCAGGATGGACTTATCCGAGCCCATCGCGAGCTCTAATGCCTTGATGGACTTCTCCCTTCCCACAAAAAGGGGCACTACCATATATGGAAATATGATGATGTCTCGTAAGGGTATTAACGGGACTACCATTCTGTCTTTCTTCAAATCCCTTCCTCCTTTAAAAAAGGACAGCATCTCATCACCCGTTCGCGTTTCGATTCAGATCGTGCTGCTTATATCAAGCCGCCCGCCCATGCGGCGCGGAGGGCCCGCGAGGCTCAGGCTGTCTCAGCCCTGTTACCGTAGACGATAATGGGCTTGGCCTTCTCTGTTATTACGTCCTCGTTTACGATGCACTCTTTTATGTTCGTCTGCGAGGGCAGCTCGTACATGGTGTCGAGCATGACGTTCTCAAGGATGGCACGAAGGCCCCTTGCTCCCGCCTTCCTCCTCATAGACTCCTTTGCCACGGACGCGAGCGCGCCGTCCGTGAACTTGAGCTTCACGTTCTCGAACTCGAAGAGCTTCTGGTACTGCTTTATGATGGCGTTCCTCGGCTCGGTGAGTATCCTCACGAGGTCCTGCTCGTTGAGCTCGTCCAATACGGCCGTCACCGGAAGCCTGCCCATGAACTCGGGTATGAGCCCGTACCTCAGGAAGTCCCCGGGCTCGACCTGGTGCATGAGCTTCGTGTAGTTGGCCTCGACGTCCTTCTTGTGCTTCTCGTCGGTGCTGAAGCCAACTGAGCGCTTGCCGACCCTCTGGGCCACTATGGTCTCGAGGCCGGAGAAGGCGCCTCCGCAGATGAAGAGTATGTTGGTGGTATCCACCTGCAGGAACTCCTGCTGCGGGTGCTTCCTGCCGCCCTTCGGCGGGACGTTGGCGACCGTGCCCTCTATAATCTTCAGGAGCGCCTGCTGGACTCCCTCGCCCGAGACGTCCCTGGTGATGGACGGGCTGTCGCTCTTCCTCGATATCTTGTCTATCTCGTCGATGTAGACGATGCCCTTCTGGCACCTCTCGATGTCGTACTCGGCGTTCTGCAGGAGGGAGAGGATGATGTTCTCGACGTCCTCTCCGACGTAGCCCGCCTCTGTCAAAGTGGTCGCGTCGGCTATCGTGAACGGGACGTTCAGTATCTTGGCCAAGGTCTGCGCGAGAAGGGTCTTGCCGGAGCCGGTCGGGCCAACAAGGAGGATGTTGGACTTCTGCAGCTCGACGTTGCCGAGCGCCACCTTGGACTCTATCCTCTTATAGTGGTTGTGCACGGCCACAGAGAGCACCTTCTTGGCGTGCTCCTGCCCGATGACGTACTCATCCAGCGTCTTTTTTATCTCAGACGGCTTGGGGATGGTATGCTCCCGCTTCTTGAACTCCTCTTTCTCGTACTCCTCGGCAATTATGTCATTGCAGAGTTCAATGCACTCGTCGCATATGTAGACCATGGGTCCGGCGACGAGTTTCTTCACCTCGTCCTGCCCCTTGCTGCAAAACGAGCATGTCAGATAGCTGCCACCCTTCTTGTTGATCGACATCTTATCCTCCGACCAGTCCTTTGGCCAAAACCGCGTGTTCTATCTGCTTATTTCGGCTTCGCTTCTGTTGCCGTCCTCTTCTCTATAACCGTGTCAATTATACCATATTCGACTGCCTGCTGCCCAGTCATAAAAAAGTCCCTTTCGGTATCCCTGTGCACCTTTTCCATCGACTGGCCCGCATGCCTGGCCATGATGCCGGTGAGCTCTTCGCGCACCCTTACTATCTCCTTGGCCTGGATGTCTATGTCGGTCGCCTGCCCCTGAGCCCCGCCAAGGGGCTGATGGATGAGTATGCGGGAATGCGGGAGAGCGAACCTCTTGCCGGGAGCGCCTCCGCACAGGAGGAGGGCGCCCATCGAGGCGGCCTGCCCTATGCAGATGGTCGACACGTCGGGCTTGACGTACTGCATGGTGTCGTAGATCGCGAGGCCCGCTGTGACGAGGCCGCCCGGAGAGTTGATGTACAGATGGATGTCCTTTTCATGGTCCTCTGACTCAAGGAACAGGAGCTGGGCGACAATGAGGTTGGCGACGATGTCGTCCACTCCGCTCCCGAGGAAGATGATCCTGTCCTTCAGGAGCCTTGAGAATATGTCATAGGCCCTCTCTCCCCTGCCAGACTGCTCGACTACCATAGGGACCAGATTCATATCCCCTCCCCGGTTCTTTTTTATTGCCCTTGGGGTCTTAGGCCCCGGGCTTGCTCGAATCTATTATGATGTCGAATACCTTCTCGTGCTTGAGGCCGTCCTTTATGACCTCGAGGGCGCCTTCCCTCTCCACCCTGGCCATGAGGGACTCGTAGGCAACACCCCTCTGGGCCGCTATGTTCCTGACGGCGGCCTCGACCTCCTTTGAGTCGGCCTCGACCTTCTCCCTGGCGGCTATGTGGTCGAGGACGATGTCCTCCTTCACAGACCTTATAGCGGCAGGCGTGTACTTTTCCTTTAGCTGGTCCATGGAAAGGCCCCTGTCCTCCGGCGCGGATACGCCCATCTTCATGTTCTCGAGCACCCTGTTGAGGATTATGGCCATGTACCTGTTCACAAGGGCCTCGGGCACATCGAACGGGTTCGCCTCGATGAGCATGGAGAGTATCTCGTTTTTGAGATTCTCCTTTACCTCTGCCTTCTTGTGCTTTTCTATCTCTTCCTTTACCCTGGCCCTCAAGCCCATGCTGTCAACGCAGCCCATGTCCCTCGCGAACTCCTCGTTGAGCTCGGGCGTGGATTTTTCCTTTACGGACTTTACGCTTATCTTGAAATGTCCGGTCTTGCCGGAGAGGTAGGCTTCGCTGTAGTTCTCCGGGAACTTGATGTCAGCCCCCCTGTCCTCGCCCTTTGTCGCGCCTATGAGGGCCTCGTCGAAGCCCGGCAGCATGGTCCTTTCACCGATTATGCACTGATAACCGGTCGCCTTGCCGTTCTTGATTGGCTCTCCGTCGAGAAATGCCTCGAAATCCACCTCGACCAGGTCGCCCTGCTTTGCGCTCCTGTCTACATCCTTGAACTCGCCGGCCGCCTGCTGGAGGTTCTTAAGGCCCTGCTCAATGTCCTCCTCGGTGACCGTAACCTCTTCTTTCTTCAATGCCATGCCCTTGTAGTCCTCGATATTTACGCGGGGCTGGACCTCGACCGTGATCGAGTAGGCGAAGTCCTTGTCCTCCTCGACCCGCTGATCCTTGAGCTCTACCTTCGGGGCCTCGACGGGGATGAGCTTCTTCTCGCCCAGGGCCTGCGGGTATGTGGTCTCTATTAGCCTCTTGGTCACGTCCTCCTGGACGTTGCCCCCGAACCTGGCCTTGATGATGTTCATGGGGATGGAGCCCTTCCTGAAACCCGGTATGGAGGCGTTGGTCCTGATGGTACGGTAGGCCGCGTCTATCTCCTTCCTGACCGTCTCGGCAGGGACCGAAATGTCGAGCTTCTTCTTTACAGGGGTCAAATCCTCGATTTCAACTCTGATGTTCTGCATCTTGCCCTTTCCTTCTATGTGAGATTCATTTAAGAACGTCTTAACTGGTGCGAGAGGGGGGAGTTGAACCCCCACGGTTGCCCACCAGATCCTAAGTCTGGCGCGTCTGCCGGTTCCGCCACTCTCGCAAGCGAGGCCCTCAAGCCTCGGAGCCGTTACAGGGGTTTTTCAGGCCCTGGCCTGATTTACGGATGCCGCCGTTTTGGAGCTGACTTAATTCTTAAGGCGGGTTAAGCTTTAAGGCCGGAGATTCCCTGCCTGACGAGGCTAAAAGCGCAAAAAGAGCGGTTTTGCCGCAAACTTTAGGTCATTATAAGGTATCAGACCCCCCCCATGCAAGATTTTTCAGCCCTCGAACGCGCCCTGAGGCCCTGTTTCGGGGCTTTGAGGCCCCTCGAAAGCAAAAATCAGCAAACCTTTTGATTTAATTGCATAAAGCAGCCGAGAGGCCTCACTTCAGCTTGAACCTCTTCACGTTCTCAGTGACCAGACTATCGAGCCTCGCGAGCTCCTCCACCGCCTTGTCGGTCTTCAATGCCTTCTCTATGTTCTCGACAGATATCCTCTTTACCGCGTCAAGGGCCTCCAAGACCTTGTTGGCATTCCTGCTCTGCTCCTTTATGACGTCGTTTATATAGGCGACCATCCTGTTCACGTCCTCTATGGTCGAGGTTATCTGGCGCGTCGCCTCTGCCTGGGACTTGGTCGTCGCCTTGACCCTGTAGGTTATGTCCGACATGCGCTCGGTCGCCTTGTTTATGAGCTCGCTGCCCCTGGCGTGCTCATGGGTGGCGTTCACTATCCTCCTGGTCATCTCGGCGACCTTCTCGGTCGCCTCCGCCACCATCCTGCTCTCGGAGGCCTGCAACTCCGAGGCCGCGGCTATCTGGCGCACGCTGGTAGTTGACCTCTGGGCGCTGCCCATGATCTTTCTGAGGCCCTCTCCGGCGTTCATCGAGAGGCGCACGCCCTCCTCGACGCTCAGGTACCCGCGGTCCATGGATTTGACGGCCCTCTCGCTCTCAAGCTCCACGGCGTGGATTATCTCGGAGACCTCCTTTGCCGATGTCGATGTCCTCTCCGCGAGGTCCTTTATCTCGTTGGCAACGACCGAGAAGCTCTTTCCGTGCTCTCCGGTCTGGGCGGCTATTATGGCGGCGTTCAACGCGAGGAGGTTGGTCTCTTCCGCCACCTCCTGTATAACATCGAGTATTTTGCTGATTTCTTTAATCCTTTCAGAGAGGCTGTTGATAATAAACGTCGATTCACGGGTTATTTCCTTTGTCCTCAGTATCCCGTCAATGGTCGATTCCACGCTCTCGGCCCCGGCCTTGGCGTCCCTTATGACCTCCTCGGCGAACTTCGAGGCCTCGGCGGCGTTGGCCTCGACCTCCTTGATCTTGGCGTTTATCTGCATCATGGAAGAGGAGACCTGGGTAGCCGCCGAAGAGAGGCTGTCTATGTTCTCCGAGACCTCCTTTATGGAAAAGGACATGTCGCGGGTCGAGGCCGAGGTCTCGTCAACGCTCATGGAGAGCGACTCCATGCTCTCGACTATCTCGTTTATGCCGCTTCCGAGCTCGAGGACCGAGCTCGAGCCCTTCTCAAGTGACTTGGCCAGAAGCTCCGTGTAATTGGCTATCCCGGACATCGAGGCGCTCACGCCCTTCATGTTCGAGCCGATGGAGTCTATGGCGGAGCCCTGCACGTTCGAGCCGTCGAGCACGAACCTGCTCATCTCTCTGACGCCGTGCGAGATGACGGCTGCCTCGTCGGAAGACCTCCTTATCTCCCCTATCATCCTGTGGAGGTTGTCCACGACCTCGTTCATCTGCCCGCCGAGGTCGCCTATCTCGTCGTTCGAAGCGACCTGGGCCTTGCTCGTGAGGTCGCCGGAGGCGAGGTGCTTGGTCGTGTCCACGAGCGAGAGTATCGGCGAGGTGACGATCTTCCTTATGAACGCGAGCCCGACGAGGCCCATCGCGAGCACTATGACGAAGCCGAAGGCTATGGCGCGCCAGATGTCGTTCATTGCGGCCGCGAGCTCTCTCTCGATGGGTATTATTATCTCGAGCCCTCCGGCCACGTCGCCTATCTTGTAGTCCCTCTTCGGGCTCGCGGGGTTGGCGTTATGGCAGTCGACGCAGGTCTGCGAGGTGGCGATGTCGGGTATCATGTACCTGACGGAGATCTTGCCATTGTAGACCTCGAAGCTGTGGAAGGAGGTCTCCGAGCCCTTTGAGAACTGCGCCAGGGCCTGCCTCTGGAACTCGTCCTTGGGCAGGTTGTTCGGGTTTACAGGGCGTGTGCTTACAAGCTCTATGGTGAGCGCGCCCCCGGCACCTATGGCCTGGGTCGCCTCCTTGATGAAGGTGAAATGCAGCGGTATCGCGCGCTCCTGGTCGTGATATGTGCTTGAGACAATTAGGCCGGCTTCAAGGGCGCGCCTCAACACGGTAGAGGTATAGTACTGGCGCTCGGCAGCCAGCTCCCGCGAGAGATAGCCGGCCGTCATCAACGCCATCCTGTGGGTCTGGGCGATCCTTTCCTTGTATATGTAGACGCTGTATATGCCGAAAATGAAGGCCCATGCAAGTGCGGCGAAGATGAGGAGCTTGACCCTGATACCGATTCTCATTAGGTCCCTTTTAAGGCTGGTATTCAGACGTAACTACTCGGATAATATATCTAAAAACCCCAATTTACAAGAGAATTCCTCGACAATGACCTTATCGGAACCTTACCGGGCCCGCTTAAATAAAAAAGGCGGAAAACAAAGGGTTTTCCGCCTCACGCTCGCGTCGGATTCAAAGAACTACTCAAGGACGAGAGTGCCCGCCTTGTCGTTGAACCAGACCACCTTTACCTCTCCGGGGTTCACCTCGGAGGACTGCTCGAGGACGTATGCCGGGGCGTCCTTCGCGCCGTTATTGTACAGACGCACCCTGACGCTGTGAGTCCCGGGGGTGATCATGAACTCGTCGTAGACGTATGAGGCCATGTCCTTTTTAAGGCCTGTAGGCGCGTAGGCCTTATCGAGGACCTTTGTTCCATCGACGAAGAGCTCGACCATGACCGGGTGCCTTTCGCGCGGGCACCTCGCGAGCTTCTCTATGTTCATCTGGACCTGCCGGGTGTCCTTCAACTCCTTCCTGTACCTCTCGCCCTCGGAGCGCACCAGGCCGGTCTCGTCGCAGTCGGCTACCCTCTGGCCCGTGTGCTTGAACGCGACCTTGAGCATCGCCTCCTCCGGCCTGAAGTGCGAATACGAGATGTCCGAGAAGAGATATACCGGGACGGAGAAGAGCAGGAGTATTATCGTCGCCCTCGCCACAGCGTACGGAGAAACCCTCTCCTTCTTCTTAGCGACGATGCCCTCCCGGGCCTCTCTCTCCTTGTTCTTCCTCCATTCCCTCCAGAGGAATATCGCCACGGGGATGAGGAACGCGAACAGAGTTACGAGTATTACTGTCATATGCCTTCCTTACCTCTTACTCTCCGAGAGCCCCTTGCGGAACTCGTCGAGCTCTCTGAAGAACTCCTTTCGCTCGACGGCGGAGAGATACACGGTCCTTATCCTGTCCCTGTCGAGGGACTTTCTCAGCACCGGCGGCCTGTAGCCGAGGAGCCTGCCGGTGAACCATTCCTCGCCCTTCCTGTAATGGCAGTCGCCCTTGGGGCAGCTCGCGACGAATATCCCGTCGATGGCGAGGGACTTCTCGAACGGTATCGTCATCATCGAGGGCTGGAGCATGCCGATGCATGGAAGGCTTATTACCCTGGCCCATGCATAGCCTTCAAGTCGCCCGTCCTTGACGAGCCCATCGAGCCACGCGCCCTTGGCGCACGCGAAGACGACGACCTTTGCCGCGCCTTCCGTCCCCTTGAGCTCGGCGGAGAGGCGTCTTATCTCTGCCTTTACGTAGTCCTCGGTAATATCCGGCAGGTTAAGGGCCTTGTAGTCGCAAGAGCCCATGCAGATTCCGCAGCTCGCGCACCTCTTAGGCGAGATGACCGCCTCGAGCGGGTACGCCAGGCCGTCGGTCCTCTTCCTCATGGATACCGCCTGGTACGGGCAGTCCTCCATGCACAGCTCGCATCCCGTGCAGTTGGGGAGCATGAGCTCCACCGGCGGCTTCCTTTTTGTCCTGGCGAGCCACGGCACCACGGCAAGCGAGAGCGTCACGGCCGCGGTAAAGGCCCAGAGCTCTTTCGCGCTCATGAACTTCAGGAGCGGGAAGATGAACATGTAGAACCAGTCGAACGGGACCGATTCAGCGAGCCTCTTCACCTCCGCGGGGGGCGCGCTCACGGCCGGCTTTATGAAGGAGAGCGCGAGGAGCGCGATCATTATGGCGTAGGCGAGCGCCCTGGGCGGGTTTATGACGGCCATCGTCACCCTTGCGAGGTGTACGAGTATGAGGACGAAGATGAAGAATATGGTCGAGAAGTGGATGAAAAGGATTATATAGAAGAGCTGGTCCGTGAGGTTCACCACCCTCGCGAAGTTAAGGCTCAGCGGAAGGCCGAATATCGGTATGTTCTCGAGCATGTGCGCCGAGAGGGTCGCTATGAGCTTGGCCCTCTCGTCCCAGACCATCCAGTACCCGAATATGCCGCCGGCGATCACGGCCCATGCTATGCCAATCCCCGAGACCCAGGCGAGCCATCTCCAGTGGCCGTAGCGGTCGAGCATGTAGCAGCGCATGGCATGGAGCGCCATCACGAGCACGAGGGCGTCCGAGGCGTACCTGTGGAGGCTCCTCATTACCCCGCCCAGATACCACTGGTTTACGGTCAGGTTCTGCACCGAGAGGTACGCGCCCTTGGCGCTTATGCTGTAGAAGAGAAAGAGGTATATGCCGGAAATGAGTATCACCCAGAGGAAGAATATCCCTATGGCGCCCAGGTAATGGAACGGGTTGTACTCAGGCCCGGTTATGCCGTTCACGAGGGCTTCAACCCTTAGCCAGAGCCCCTTGAGTCCCGTGGGCATTGTGAAATCCCTCATCGTGTCGTGAGGCGCGCCCGCCAGGTCTGTCTTTTGCTCCGTCATTTAACTTCCTTCTTTGAGATCCTCTTAATGACCCTCCTGCCCCAGACCGCGTAGGCTATGACGGCTATGATGATGAACTGGATGATGATGCTCGCGAAGACCGGATAGTCGAGCACGTATCTGCCGGTGTACGGGTCGTACCTGTAGCAGAAGAACTTTATCTTGTCCACCATCGAGAGGCCCCTGCCCCCCTCGGCCTTGCCCTCTATGAGCTCCTCGAGCCTCAAGACCATGCCCTGCGGCTGGGTGCGCAGGCTGTAGACCTGCCGGTAGATGACGCCTTCCGGCTTCACCACCGTGACCATGTCCATGTGGTCGAAGCTGCCGTCGTCCTGCCTCACGCGGAAGAAGCCCGTCTCGTCGAGGAGCCTCGTTATGGTCGCTTCATCGCCCGTGGCGAACCTGAAGCCCCGGAAATCCTCGGTGAACCTCCTCGCGTATTCGTTCACAGCCGCCGGGGTGTCGTTCGCCGTATCAAAGGCTATGGTCAACACCTCGAACCTGTTCCCGTACTTGGTCCTCGCCCCGTCCACGGCTTTCTTCAATTCCATCGTTATTGTAGGGCAGACCTGCGGGCAGGTCGTATATATGTAGCTCAGGACAAGGGGCTTTCCCTTGCCGAAGTATTCGCTCAGCTTGAACTCTACTCCGTCCTGGTCGAAGAGCGTATAGTCGCCCAGCTTCCTGCCCTCGGCCTTTGCGGAGTTGTCGACCGCGTTCTTCAATATCACCGGGTCGAGCTGCGGGGCCCCTTGGGCCTTGAACGGGAAAAGGAGGATGATGATGAATAGAAACGGGATGAGGGGCCTGATTGGTCTCAAGGGCATGCCTTTCGTATCCATGGGAATATGATAAAGCCGAATAGTAAGCACAGCGTATGATTTTTATCAGCAAATACTAATATAGTTTCGAAATTATGAATCTATGCCGCCCAAATAAGGCCCGGACTGCTGCCGGGCCGGCTGGGCGAATAATCCCGTGAATTATATCATATTTATCTGAACGAAATACATATCCGTTCAGGAAGCTCTGATCAATCTCAGCGGGTTCAGGGTTGCACCCTGAACCCGCCCTAAGTATGTCATTCTGAGCGAAGCGAAGAATCTCCGGGTTGGCTGACCCCGAGATTCTTCGTCGCCTTCGGCTCCTCAGAATGACAACTTTATCTCCCCTTTTTAGAGAGGCGTTCGAAGAGCAGTTATGAAAAAGCCGGGGCTGCCCTTTTGGGC
>Ga0209322_10001160_pt1 | contig 15310 bp, 16 predicted proteins | sample Rifsed19ft1_FD_184013 | JGI IMG/M metagenome (GOLD analysis project Ga0209322, IMG submission 184013) | Soil microbial communities from Rifle, Colorado, USA - sediment 19ft 1 (version 2) | ecosystem: Environmental > Terrestrial > Deep subsurface > Rock core/Sediment | place: Rifle, Colorado... | reverse complement strand
CTGCTGCATACTGCATAGCCGCTGCAACAGTATACGCCGGCAGTATTATCGCATCCTCATGTGGTGTCCACTTCCATGGCTGCATTGGATCATCACCTGATGTCGAATATAGACGATATGCCGCATCTGCTACACCGTCGTTATTTGTGTCACGCAGGCTGATCAGACCGTCTTCGTTCCAGTTCATATCCCCGTCATTGTCATCCCATACGTTCTTCATACCGGAAAAGGTGCTGGGGTACACTTCATTGTCTGACGCCCATTCATTTGTAGGATCACCGTCTCCATCAATGACCTGGCATAGCTGGGTGACCTCCTGGTCTCTCTGGAGCATCTGATCCCACTTATGGTATGTCACAAGCACCTCGCCAACACCAGCCGTTTGTGACGGGTCAGTAACATCAGTACAGGCTGATGTAGACCTCATATCAGCAGCGGCAAGGCTTGGGTCGAGCCTGTATTTCACAAATTGATTCCATGTATTGCCCCATGAATCAGTAGCATCTATCTGGGCATCTATGTAATGTATGCCTGGAATTGGGTTAGGCCATCCAACATAAAGATCAGCCCCAACAGGATTTCTGTCAGTATCAAAGTCACTGTTAAAATGCTCAACAGACATCTTGTTCCCTGATGCGTCAAATAGATGCATCCTCTCGACCTCGCCAAATCCCTTAGCCATATTTCTCTCTTCAGTAAAATCCTTCTTCATCTGATCAAGAAATTCCTGCAAGGTCAGGGTTTCTGTTCTACATACCTCTCCACCACCAGGGCCTGGGCCCGGACCTGATTCGAGGGCTGCAGTCATGGTATCCCCACTGGTGGTATCACCAGGCATAGGTCCATCCATATTAAAGCTGCACTCTCTCATTGAAAGTGTGAAATCCGGAGTGAAGAAGCTTGCAAATGAAATAATGTCCTGACTGGAAATGGCAAGTTCAGCTTTTGTTATAGATGTAAGAATAGATACGAGATCATCCGCAGTACCAGCAACGCCAGGATCAAAACCCGCTACAGAAGTCGTATCGAGAGCAGCCCCTGTGGAAAAGGCTATTGTGACTGGTGTTCCAAGGGTATTAGCTGCCAGATCAGCAACATTGGCGCCAATAGTTATCGTATAGTCAGTACCTGCAGTCAGCGGCGTTGAGTGCAATATTGTTACTCCATCTCCTGACGGCTCAATACGTCCGGAAATAGCAGGAGATATTACAGTGTTCTCCTTAAAGCTGACAAAATCTACAGGTCTGTTAAAGGTGATAGTGATGTCCTGATAGACATTTACACCTGAACCGGTATTCTTCGGATTGGAAGATAGTTGTGCAAACTGATCCACCTGTTCAGCAACAGTCAGTCTTGCTAATGCTATAACACCATCACTATCAGGATCATTAATCCCATTGTTTGAAAGGTCCTTGACCTTATTGCTCAAATAAAGTGTATACTGCTCACCGGTTGTTAAAGGCGCAGAAGGTATATAGCGGAACTCGGTTCCTGAACCGTTGAATTGAACCGTAGTAGTGACTGTTGTACCTGTACTATCCTTTAACACTGCACCTGTTCCCGGCTGCATTGTAGAGGTATTCATTGCCTCACTGAAGATGACGGAGATTACCTGACCGGGTAATATTTCGGATACTTCATATAACGGATCAGGATCACCATCAGACAATGAAGTATCTGCAACATTGTCAGACAGAACTGATACGATTGATGGAGATGTAGTATCGCTCTCCACAGTGGCAGTATCAACTGTAACCGTCTCGCCGGCGGCAGCAGCAATATCATCCAGTTTTGTTGTTTTTATAGTAAGTGAGGTAAGGTCAATATAGATCCCAAAACATGCATAGTTACCAGCATCCACATCAGCAATGGTCCAGTTACCGCTGGAATCAGTAGTATCTGAGCCAGTAGCAGCCGTTGATACAGAGTCTGTATCAAAACAAAGGACAGTTGCGCCGGATGCCGGAAGATCACTGGAAGTGGCTGCGGCTGCCTTGCCAAGCCTTTTGAAGAGACTGCTTCCACCGCTGCTGCTGCTGGTGAGCAGTGTACCGCTGAGTGTTGCCTTGGCAACAGTACTGCCGGTATCTGTACTACCGGTGTCTGTACTGCCGGTATCTGTAGTACCGGTGTCTGTGCTGCTGGTTACACCTCCGCCGCCTCCGCTGCAACCTGCGGCAATCAGTGTACCAGCCATAATCAGGGTTAGTAAGGTAAGAAAAACGCTTCTCTTACCTGTAGTTTTAATAACCATTTCTTTCCTCCTATTAATAGTTTCAGATTAGTTATTCCCATCGCAAATAATGGGAGTTCACCTCTAACCCTTCATCACCTCCTTATTATTGGATTTTATATTTTTAACGGTAAACATGACGAAAATGCATGGATGTTTTATCTGACTCTTTTTGTCGGAATCACAAACAGGTAACTTTAGATGTTTGTCGGAGGTTTCTTAAGACTGGAGACTTACTATGTTGAGCTAATAATACAACCCTTAATCATTTTACCTACAATATACTGTACTTCAATGGTTTGTCGCAACTATATGGACTATGCCCCTTTTTGGAGACTCAGAACTTTTTCTGAGACATCCCGGTAGGTTGCATCAGTATCATGTATATCACTGAATACCCTGAGGGCATCTTCCTTTTTCCCAAGCATTTCTAATAATTCACCAAGTTCATATTTGACAACAAGATTACGCTGGTCATTGTACTGTAGACTCGTTGTAGCCCGTTCCAACACTTCTACGGCCTGAGAATATTCATTCAATTCTTTATGACAAAGCGCAATCATAAAAGATGCGTCAATGAATCTCTGTTCACCGGGCATACATAACTTGAATTCCTCTATAGCCTCCTGATACAACCCCATCTCTTTATAGGCTATTCCCAGATTATAGTGAGTTTCATAATCCTCAGTGCTTAACTGAGACCTGATACCTTCCTGAAATTCATGAAAAAGATCATCAAAACTCTTAACTATGGGTTCTTCCTCATGTGTAAACTTCCGGAGAGGCTCTTCTATGAGAGTATCTTTCAGAACCTCACCAAGATCAAAGAATGAAGTTGCAGGTTCTTCCTTATGCCGAATTACCTCGACCTCTGGTAATGCAACATGCGGTTTCGTACCTTTTAAATCCTGTAGCTTCGATATAACCTCTTGATTATGCGGATTCACCTTTAAAATCTTTTCATAAATAGTGACAGCCTCATCAATCATCCCCTGCTGTGCATAAAATCCTGCCTCTTCAAGAAGTTCTCCAATATTAATATTTACCTGAGGAAATAATCTATCTCTATAAACCTGTATCCTCCGGTCATTGGGATTTATTATCGTTGCTTCCTGAATCAAAACCGCTATACCGTCACCTTCACCTTCTGACTCATAAATTTTCATAAGAGTTAAACACTCTTCGATTGCCTTATCCTGGTTGTCTGCTGCCTTATAAGCATCTTTTAATCTCGAGTGTGCAATTTTATTATAGGGGGCCATACTTATTGCTGACTGAAGTTCAGCAACTGCCTTTTCAATAAGACCATATTTCATGTAAGCATCAGCGGAAGCAAGCAGTCCGGATATATCCGCAGGTTCTGCAACTATTTCAGAAGACTGAATCTCTGATGCCTTGATATGATCTATTTTTGCTAATCCTTCTTTAGCCTCAATAGAATATGGATTTACTTCTAATATTTTCTGATAATAATTTCCGGCCTTTGCAGTATCTCCATTGCCGTAATAATATCTGGCAAGAAACAAACCCTTTTCTACGACATTATCGTTCTTGCCAATAGTGAGGGACATTTCAAAAAGCATTTCATGTGCCGGTATCAATTCCGGGGAAATATCTATTGTCCTTTCAGCATATACAAATGCCTTATCAGGGTTATTCCTATTCAGATACTCCCTGCTTAGAATAAGGTATTCATCTGCTGCACGTTGTAAATCACCTTTATTCAATAAGATAGATGCAAGCATTTCCCTGTAGACTATCTGATCAGGATAGTTATTAATACGCCCGTTAACGAGCTCTTCAGCCTCATCATACATTTTTGTTTTATTATATGAATCAATAAGTAATGAAAAGGCTTCGTCTGATTCGGGTGAATGATCAAGCGCCTTTCTCGCGTATGCTATAGCTTCCTCAAAATGCCCGTCTTCCAGTCGAAGCTTTCCTATTTTTATAATGGAATCCGCGTCTTCAGGGTTTATCCGGAGTATAAGTTTATATAGATTTTCGGCCTCATCCCTTCGCCCTGCTTCAATTTGTACCGACGCTACTTTGTTATATTCCTCAATAGCTTCACTATTCAGGCCTTCCTTAAGAAAAATATCTGCAATCTTCAGGCGGACAGTAAGATTAGATGGGTCCAGATCTGCAATCTTTCTGTAAACATCCAGTGCCTCTCTTATCAGGCCTTCCTGAGAATACAGTTTAGCCGCAAGCAGGTAGTCCTCTCTTGCATTCCCTATAAGCCCCCTTTCACAATTAAGATCGCCGAGCCTGATATATATATCTTTACGTGAAGGAGCAATTTTGAGGACCTTTTTATAAACTGCTATAGCCTTAAGTGCAAAACCTGATGACTCAAATATCTCAGCAGCCTTAACGTAGTATGATATGGCATCTTCTGTTCCGCGTTCTGTTGTCTGATATTTAAGGCAAATGTCTCCTATTGTATTATATATATTTGCATCATTCGGTGTATCTGTGATGAGTTTTTTCCATTCTTCAATGGCCTTTTGAATTTGCCCCCTGATAGTATATTGTTGTGCAGCTTCTAATATTTTGCTCTTATCTATTGACAAACAAATACCTCTCTTTCAGGAATATAAATCGAATCAAAACCATCTTTTCTTTAACCGAAAATAACATAACACTATATGGAGTGTCAAGGCAACCCATGAACGATTCAGGCCAAAAAAAGGGCCTCCTGGCAGTTTCGCCGGGAGGCCCTTTATGAACAACTCTAACAAATTCAAATTAATACATGTCACCCATACCACCACCGGCAGGCATGCGTGGCATCTTTTCCTTTTCTTCAGGTATCTCTGATACCATCACCTCAGTAGTCAACATCAGTGATGCTACGCTCGATGCATTCAGCAGGGCAACCCTTGTCACTTTTGTAGGATCTATAATTCCTGCCTTCAACATATCCACATATTCATCATTTGATGCATCAAATCCGAAAGTGCCTTTTTCACGCTTAACGCGTTCGACTACAACAGAACCCTCCAGACCTGCGTTATTAGCTATCTGCCTTATTGGCTCTTCCAAAGATCTTCGTATGATATTAACACCAATCTTCTGATCGCCATCCAGTTTCAGTTTATCCAGTGCAGATATGCAGCGAAGTAGTGCAACACCTCCACCAGGGACAATACCTTCTTCCACTGCAGCCTTGGTAGCATGGAGTGCATCTTCAACCCTGGCCTTTTTCTCCTTCATCTCAGTTTCTGTTGATGCTCCGACATTTATTACAGCAACTCCTCCTACTAACTTGGCCAAACGTTCCTGCAATTTCTCCCTGTCATAATCTGATGTGGTTTCTTCAACCTGAGCCTTCATCTGTTTAACGCGTCCCTGGATCTTGTCATGTGAACCGGCACCTTCCACTATAGTGGTGTTATCTTTATCTATAGTGATACGTTTTGCCCTGCCAAGGTCTGTAATCTTTACGTTTTCCAATTTAAGTCCAATATCTTCTGATATTACCTGACCACCGGTGAGAACCGCAATATCCTCCAGCATCGCTTTTCTCCTGTCACCAAATCCAGGAGCCTTTACCGCGGCACAATTCAACGTGCCTCTCAGCTTATTTACCACGAGTGTTGCAAGTGCCTCACCTTCTATATCCTCGGAGATAATAAGCAATGGTTTGCCCATTTTTGCAATCTGCTCGAGTACAGGAAGAAGATCCTTCATTGAATTAATCTTCTTCTCATATATAAGGATCAATACATCTTCAAGTACTGCCTCCATCCTTTCGTGGTCAGTCACAAAGTATGGCGAAATATACCCCCTGTCAAACTGCATACCTTCTACAACATCCAGAGAAGTAGCCATTGTCTTTGCTTCTTCAACAGTAATAACCCCGTCTTTACCAACCTTCTCCATTGCCTCAGCGATCAATTCACCAATAGTCGTATCGTTGTTGGCCGATATTGTTCCAATCTGGGCAATCTCTGAACGATCCTGGCATGGTTTGCTCATCTTTTTTATCTCTTCCACAACTACTTCCACTGCCTTATCAATACCCCTTTTTATCTCCATCGCATTTGCGCCTGCTGAAACATTCTTGGCACCCTCTCTGAAGATAGCCTGAGCCAGGACAGTAGCAGTAGTGGTGCCATCACCGGCAACATCACTGGTCTTGCTTGCTACTTCCTTAACAAGCTGTGCTCCCATATTCTCCCACGAATCCTTCAGCTCAATCTCTTTAGCCACGGTAACACCGTCTTTGGTGATTAAAGGAGCACCAAATTTCTTGTCAAGCAATGCATTGCGTCCTTTTGGACCAAGGGTTACCTTCACTGCATCAGCCAGTTGATTCACACCTCTGAGAATGGCCGCCCTTGCGTCATCACCATACATAATCTGTTTAGGCATTCTACATCCCTCCTTTTATTTTATTTCAAATCTGCGGTCTCAAATTTCAGGTTTGAGATTAGCCTTCCAGTACGCCTAAGATATCTTCTTCTTTAATAATGAGATACTCAGTACCGTTAATGTTCGTCTTTGACCCGGAATACTTATCAAATAGAATTGTATCTCCTGCCTTAATCTCTTTTACTTCACTTCCGATTGCCTCTACTTTACCCTTCTGCGGTTTTTCTTTTGCTGTCTCCGGCAGATAAATTCCCCCTGCTGTTTTATCACTCTCCTCAGCATAACTAACGAATACGCGATCCTTTAAAGGTTTAAATTTTTGGTTAGTTTTTGTAGCTCCTGACATGTTTTTTCCCTCCTTTCTTTAATTGAATTAATTAATAGATTTTACAATCTTGACAAAGTTGATATATAATCACTTTTTATAAAACGGCAAGTCCTGTGATTAATTTTGACATCTCAAATTTCAAATCAGGACATTAGAGACAGGTATAACAGTGTAGACTCAGGTAGCCTCCTTCTTATCAGCTTCTTTTCCTATACCAATTAATTCAACGATTGCCATTTCTGCAGAATCACCCAACCTTCTTCTCGTCCTTACAATCCTTGTATAACCGCCTGCCCTGTCAAGAAAATGTGGAGATAAATGCTCAAACAATCTTCTTACCACAGATTCACTCTTGATATATGCGAGAGCCAGTCTCCTGTCATGAAGATTTCCTCTCTTCCCTATGGTTATCATCTTCTCTGCAATAGGCCTGATTTCCTTGGCCTTCATAAGTGTGGTTTCTATCCTGCCATGCTCAAGTAATGCAGTAACAAGATTTCTAAACAATGACCTTCTATGTTTTGTATCCCTGCCAAATTGTCTTCCAGCGTTTTTGTGTCTCATATCTTCTGCCCTTCATCATTTTTTATTATACCATCTACATCCATACCGAATGACAAACCCATCCCTATCAGCATCGCCTTTATTTCATTAAGTGATTTTCTGCCAAAATTCTTTGTCTCAAGCATTTCATTCTCTGATCTCTTTACAAGATCTGCAATCGTGTATATATTGGCATTCTTAAGGCAATTAGCAGACCTTACTGACAACTCGAGCTCTTCAACACTTCTGAATAAATTCTTTGCAACCTCAGATTTTTTTTCCTCGGTGTCTACTACAATCCCTACCGGGATTATGACATCATCAGTCTCCTCTTCGTCCTCTTCGATATCACCGTCTGTAAAAATATTCAAGTGGTCCTTTAGAATTCTGGCAGCATTATAAACAGCCTCATCAGGTTTTATACTTCCATCCGTCCAAACCTCTAAAATAAGACGGTCATAATCAGTTTGTCTTCCTACACGGGCATTTTCAACACGAACATTTACGCGTTGTATAGGTGAGAATATTGAATCTATTGGTATCACACCAATTGGTAACCCCTCTTCTTTATTCCGCTCTGAGGTAATGTATCCCCTGCCAAGCTTCACTGTCATCTCCATGTCCAACTTTGCATCTTTCTCAATGGTAGCGATCACAAGATCAGGTGTTAATATCTCAACATCTGCATCATGAATTATGTCTCTGCCCAATGCTGTACCCGGGCCCTTCTTTTGAAGATATAGTGTCTTGGGTTTTTCAGTATACATCTTCAACCTAAGGCTTTTTAATGTAAGAATAATGTCAGTAACATCTTCTTTTACTCCAGGAATCGAAGAAAACTCATGAAGTACACTGTCAATTTTAATAGATGTTATGGCAAAACCAACGATAGAGGAGAGCAGAACTCTTCTCAGGGAATTCCCTATTGTGACACCGAATCCCCTTTCGAAAGGTTCAGCATAAAATTCTCCATATGTTGTAGTTAGTGTAGCATTATTAACTTCTATTTTTTTTGGAATCTGAAAGTCTTTAGTCCTTATTATCATAAGCTCCCCCTGAATAATATTTTCATATATTAGACCCTTCGCTACGCTCAGGTTAATACAACCTGTAAAAATTATTCACTTGCGGCTGCATTTACTTAGAGTAGAGCTCAACAATCAGTTGCTCACTAATTGGCAAAGATATTTCTTCTCTTGCCGGAAGTCCCGTAACACGCGCTCTATAATTTTCTCCCTCTACACCTAACCATGAAGGAATCACCTTATTCCCCAGATTGGTTATAGCATCCTTTATCCTGAGATTTTCACGGCTTTTATCCTTGATTTCTATCAGGTCTCCCTCCTTAATAAGAAACGACGGAACATTCACTCTTTTTCCGTTGACAAGAAAATGACCATGCCGTACTAATTGTCTTGCTTCATTCCGGGATTCCGCAAACCCTGCCCTGAATACTGTATTGTCCAGTCTCCTCTCCAGCATTTGGAGAAGAATCTCTCCTGTAATTCCTTTGCTTTTTGATGCCTTTTTAAAGAACCCCCTGAATTGCGCCTCCAAAAGACCATATACACGCTTAACTTTCTGCTTCTCCCTGAGCTGGATAGAATAGTTAGTTGCCTTTGATCGCCGTTGTGAACCCTGACCATGTACTCCCGGAGGATAACCCCTTCTCTCAAATGCACACTTCTCAGTCATACATCTACTGCCTTTTAAAAACAGCTTCATTCCTTCCCTTCTGCACATCCTGCATGAAGGTCCAATATATCTTGCCAACTAAGTCTCCCTCCTACACCCTTCTCCGCTTTGGCGGTCTGCAACCGTTATGGGGAATTGGTGTAACATCTTTAATTGCGTTAATCTTTAATCCTGCGGCCTGAAGAGACCTGATTGCAGACTCCCTCCCGGCGCCCGGCCCATTAACAAGCACTTCCACCTGCCTGAGGCCATGTTCCATACTCTTCTTTGCAGCCGCCTCTGCAGCCTTCTGCGCTGCAAACGGTGTGCTCTTTCTCGATCCCTTAAAACCCTCTGACCCGGCACTGCACCAAACAATCACATTTCCATTTAAATCCGTTATCGTGACTATTGTATTATTGAAAGATGCCTGAACATGGGCTATTCCGGACTGTATATTCTTCTTTTCTTTTTTCTTTGGTGTCTTTTTAGCCATTTCTATAGCCTCACTTTGTTTCCTTCTTTTTTGTTCCTATTGTACGCCGTGGTCCTTTTCTGGTTCTTGCATTTGTCTTGGTTCTCTGACCACGTGAAGGAAGAGCCCTTCTATGACGACTTCCCCTGTAACTTCCTATATCAATAAGACGCTTAATGTTCATCGCCACTTTGCGCCTGAGGTCCCCCTCAACTGTCATGTTCTTATCTATCTCATCTCTTATCTTTACGACCTCTTCATCTGTAAGGTCTTTGATCTTCCTGTTCATATCTATCTTAGTCGAAGACAGTATCTTCCTTGAAGCGTTCCGACCAATACCATATATATAGGTAAGACCAACTTCCACTCTCTTGTTACCCGGTAAATCTACACCTTCTATTCTTGCCACTTTTTTTCCCCCTACCCCTGTCTCTGATTATGTCTTGGATTTGAACAAAGAACTCTTAATACACCCCGGCGTCTTATAATCTTGCATTTAAGGCACATCTTTTTCACTGATGATCTGACTTTCATTGATAAAACTCCTCCTATGTCCTACTTAAATCTATAAACAATTCTCCCTCTTGTCAGGTCATAAGGGGATAATTCTATCGTAACCTTATCGCCGGGCAGAATCTTTATAAAATGCATCCTCATTTTCCCTGAAACATGAGCTAATACTTTATGTCCATTATCCAATTCCACTTTAAACATTGCATTAGGCAGTGTCTCTATTATTTTACCCTGTACCTCTATGGAGTCTTCTTTTGGCATCGAATTAATTTTAAGTTTAAGTTTAAAATCTCAAATATTATAACATACTTAGTATAAGAGGGCCATCCTCAGTAATTGCCACTGTGTGTTCAAAGTGTGCTGAACGTCTTCCATCCTTTGTGACAGCCGTCCAACCATTATCCAAAATAAGTAAATCACTACTTCCTGCATTCACCATTGGCTCTATCGCCAGAACCATCCCGGCCTTCAGTCGGGGTCCTTTTCCCCTTTCGCCAAAATTCGGTACCGGCGGGTCCTCATGTAAAGATCTGCCTATACCATGCCCTACAAACTCCCTGACTACTGAATAACCTGCTCCTTCCACATAATCCTGAATGGTACAGGATATATCTGACACCCTGTTACCCGTCATCGCTATATCTATAGCCTTATATAGCGACTTCTCAGTGACCTCAAGAAGTTTCCTTGTTTCATTGTCTATTTTATTGACGGCAACTGTAATCGCTGCATCACCATAATATCCGTCAAGCAACACACCAAGGTCTATGCTGACAATGTCACCATCTTTCAGACATCTGCCAGATGGTATGCCATGCACAATTTCTTCATTCACAGATATACACGATGCACTCGGGTAACCTCTATACCCTTTGAATGCCGGTATTCCACCACTCTTAACTATGAAATCTTCTGCTATTCTGTCTAATTCCCTTGTTGTAATTCCGGGACAAACCATTTTCTTTAATTCTTCAAGCGCCCGGGCTACTATGTTACAGGAGGATTTTATCTTTTCAATCTCTTTCCGGGACTTTATTATTATCATTTGTAATATTCTAAAGCCTGGAACATATTAAATCAAATACGCCCCCTATACCTCCATTAGCATTTACACTCTTCAATATCCCCCGATCCTGATAATACCTGATAAGAGGTTCTGTGTTCTCCCTATATACCCTCATCCTCTCTCTGACAGTTTCTTCCTTGTCATCACTACGCTGAATCAGCCTTCCTCCACAGCTATCACAAACCCCATCCATTTTTGGAACACTGAAATATATATTGAAGGTATTCTGGCAACTTTCACAACTCCTTCTCCCGCTTATCCTCTTAACTACCTCATCTTCCCTCACCTCAAGACTTAAAACATGGTCAATGTCAGATTTATTATTTTTCAGCATTACATCCAGTGCGCCTGCCTGTTGTATGGTCCTTGGAAATCCGTCGAGGATCCAACCCGACTCACAGTCATTCATTCGCAGTCTCTCTTCTACTATTCCAATAACAACATCATCAGGCACAAGCTTACCACTATCCATATATGACCTGGCCTTTAAACCAAGTTCATGTCCCTTCTGAAATGCGTCACGCAACATGTCCCCTGTTGAGATTTGAGGAATACAATATTTTTCTGCCAGCTTTCTCGCCTGAGTACCTTTACCTACCCCCGGAGGTCCTAATAATATCAACCGCATAAAATGCTTTCCAAAGTCACCACGACCCCTTACTCTTAACGCGGCCTTTTTTTAGAAACCCTTCATAATTCCTGCTAATCATATGCGTCTCAATCTGCTGTGCAGTGTCCATCGCAACAACAATGACTATCAGCACTGAAGTACCACCAAAGTAAAACGGTACATGAGCATAAGATACAAGAAGTTCAGGCAAAATTGAGATAGCAGTTAAATATAAGGCGCCAACGAATGTAAGTCTCGACATAACCCTGTATATATAGTCCGATGTCCTCTGACCCGGCCTTATACCTGGAATAAAACCTCCATATTTTTTCATGTTATCAGCCATATCAACAGGATTTAAAACAACAGCAGTATAGAAGTAACAGAAAAATATTATAAGAACTGCATATAGAAATGTGTATAAAAAAGAACCCGGGGCAAACTGGTTAGCAATAGAATTTACCCAGGGAACTGCGATAAAACCAGCTGCCATTGCAGGAAATGCTATAAGAGATGATGCAAAAATAGGAGGTATGACACCTGCTGTATTCAACTTCAGTGGTATATGAGTGCTCTGGCCTCCATACACCTTTCTCCCGACAACTCTCTTGGCATATTGAACAGGTATCTTCCTTTTAGCGCTCTCGATATATACTACAGCAGCAGTCACCAGCAATATCATAATACCGACAATAATCAACAGGAATGTGCCTACCTGCCCTGCGCTGTAAAGCCTTATTGTATTTATTGCTGCCTGGGGAATATTTGCAATTATACCGGCAAATATTATTACAGATATACCGTTTCCTATTCCCCGCTCGTTGATCTGTTCACCCAGCCACATAACAAAGATAGTGCCGGTCGTAAGTGTCAGAACAGTCATTAACCTGAATGACCATCCGGGAGATTGCACGAACATTCCATTCTGCATTCCTTCAAGACCTATCGCAATACCAATTGACTGGATAAGACTTATCAATACTGTCAGATATCTTGTATATTGCGTAATTGTCCTTCGTCCGCTCTCTCCCTCCTTCGCTAAATTTGCCAGGGTTGGTATAACAACTGTCAGCAACTGTAGTATAATGGATGCAGATATATACGGCATAATACCAAGCGCAAATATGGAAAGTTTTGAGAGTGCGCCGCCGGAAAATATATCAAAGAACCCCATGAGTGCGCCGCCTTTGTCACGAAGAAACTGACTCAGTGCAGCTCCATTTATTCCAGGTGTGGGAGTATGACCTCCAAGACGGTAAATGGCCAGTAATCCAAAGGTAAAAAAGATCCTTCTTCTAAGCTCTTCTATTTTTAAAACATTCTTTATACTGTTTACTAATCTATCAAGCACTTAAATTACCTCTGCAGTTCCACCGGCACTCATAATCCTCTCAATTGCCTTCCTGCTGAATTTATTCGCCTTTACCAACAATGGCTTTGATATCTCTCCCCGGCTGAGGATCTTTATCGCATCTGCAGATCGTTTGATTATTCCCTTTCCTGAAAGGGAATCAGGATTAACAGTCTCTCCTTCATTGAAATACTTATCTATTGTATCAAGATTGACAACTTCGTATCTTACTTTAAATGGATTCTTAAACCCCCTCTTTATCAATCTCCTGTGAAGAGGCATCTGGCCGCCTTCAAACGCAGGCCCTTTTCCTCCGCCAGACCTTGCAAGTTGCCCCTTATGCCCTTTTGTAGCGGTCTTTCCATGACCTGATCCGGGACCTCTTCCTATTTTCTTGCGCTTCTTTTTAGCGCCCTTTGCAGGTTTTAGTTCATTAAGCTTCATCAGACCCCTCCACCACCTCCAAAAGATGCTTTATCTTCCAAACCATACCCCTTATCTCCGGTGTGTCTTCTCTGAGTACAGTATGACCAATCTTCCTCAAACCCAACCCTCTGATTATTTTCTTGTGCTTTTCAGGTTTACCGATTCCACTCTTAATCTGTTTTATTACAATCTTCTTCATTAATTTCTCCGGAATATCCACTACTAATATAATATCTATGGTGTCTCTTCCACCCTTGTCTCACGTAATTTTATAACATCCTCCGGTATCCTTAACAACTTTAGTCCTTCTATAGTTGCACGCACAACATTAAACGGATTTCCACTCCCCAGGGACTTACATAACACATTTTGAACACCGGCAACTTCCATTATGGCCCTGACAGCCCCTCCTGCTATTATCCCTGTTCCTGAAGAAGCAGGCCTGATAACAACACTCTCCGCGCCAAAATGTCCAATGATATCATGCGGAACAGTCGAATTCCTTAACGGAAATCTTACAAGATTCTTCTTGGCATGCTCCATTGCCTTACGTATGGCTTCCGGGACTTCAGATGCCTTACCCTTCCCATATCCAATACACCCATTCTCATCACCTATGACTACAAGGGCGCTGAAACTAAACCTTCTGCCCCCTTTAACCACTTTTGCAACCCGGTTTATATGAACAACTTTATCCTTTAAGGTAAGCTCTTCAGGATTAATCTTCTTCAAAACACCCCCCCATTGACAAATTCCGCAACATTAAAATTCCAATCCGCTCTCTCTGGCACCATCTGCCAGTGACTTTATATTGCCATGATATTTATAACCACTGCGGTCGAATACAACACTTTTTATCCCTTGCTCTACCGCCCGTTTTCCAATAAGCATACCAACCTGTTTTGAAAGCTCACAGTTGACATTATTAGCACTGAACTCCTCCTCTATGGAAGATGCACTTACAATTGTACACCCCTTCATGTCGTCAATAAGCTGGGCATATATATACCTGTTACTCTTATAAACACTCAACCTCGGCCTATCCTGTGTTCCGGCGATTTTTTTTCTGACCCGGTTGTGTCTTCTTTCCCTTAAGTCTTCCTTAGACAACTCTGACCTCCCGCTTAATAAATATCAAATACAATGAAGAACCCTACAGCAAACTGCAGGGAATTACCAGGTTATATCTACTTCTTTCCGGTCTTCCCCGCTTTCCGGATTATCCTTTCATTCTTATACTTAATGCCCTTCCCTTTATAAGGCTCCGGAATTCTCATCCCGCGTATATTGGCTGCGACCTGCCCCACCAATTCCTTATCAGCTCCCTTTAATGTAATTACAGTCTGTTTTTCAATTGCTGCATCTATTCCATCAGGCAATGGAAAAGTTATCTGATGAGAGAAACCCAGATTAAGCACTACATTCCTGCCCTGCAGCGCGGACTTGTAACCAACACCGCTGATCTCAAGCACCTTTTCATAGCCATTATTCGCACCTTCTATCATATTGGATATGAGAGTTCTTGTAAGTCCATGCAGTGCCCTGAAATGTTTGTCACTCCCCATTGATGACACTGATATCGCCCCTTCCTGTGTACTGATATCTACATCAGTAGAGAATGTTTTATGTAAACTTCCCTTAGGTCCTTTAACTGATACAACATTCTTATCTACTTTAATTTCTACCCCTTTGGGTATCGCTATAGGTTTTT
>Ga0209322_10001158_pt1 | contig 15323 bp, 17 predicted proteins | sample Rifsed19ft1_FD_184013 | JGI IMG/M metagenome (GOLD analysis project Ga0209322, IMG submission 184013) | Soil microbial communities from Rifle, Colorado, USA - sediment 19ft 1 (version 2) | ecosystem: Environmental > Terrestrial > Deep subsurface > Rock core/Sediment | place: Rifle, Colorado... | reverse complement strand
CCCCAGTGGGGAGAGGAGAAGAGGTGAGGGGCATTGGGTGGGACAGGGTGAGGGGGCGCGACGCCAATGACCGTTCGATTCCACGGAAGTCCGGCGACCCACCTGACGCTTCCCGCCCTCGAGGCCCTGGGTCTTCCCCACGCGTCCACCACGCGCCACTGCCCCGGGGTCGCCCATCCCGCCGAGCCCGTGTCCCCCATCGGTCGCGAGACGGCGGCGGTCCTCGCCCCGCACGGGCTGGATTTCACCCGGGTCGCCTATCTCCGCCAGGCCCACGGCGCGACCGTGAGGCGGGTGGAGGCGGGCGGCAACGGAGGCGAGGGAGACGTGCTCCTCACCACCGCGCCTCGGGTCCCGCTGGCCATCTTCACCGCCGACTGCCTGACCGTCGTCGTGTACGACCCGCCGGGAGGACGCCTCGCGCTGGCTCACGTGGGCTGGCGCGGCACGGTGAAGGGCGCTGCACGCACCGCGGTGGACGCGCTGGCTCGCGAGGGAGCGCGGCCGGCCGACCTCCACGCCGCGATCTTCCCCTCCATCGGCCCGTGCTGCTACGAGGTGGATCGTCCCGTCATGGAGCCCCTCCGGGCCGCCTTTCCCGACCGCTGGGAAGCCTGGGTGACATCTGCGCGCCCGGGGAAGTGGCGCCTCGATCTCTGGGCCGCCAACGAGTTCCAGCTCACGACGGCCGGGGTTCGCGCCGACCGCATCGCCAACCCCCGGCTCTGCACGGGGTGCCGCACGGACCTGTTCTTCTCCTACCGCAAGGAGGGCAGCCGCGGCCGGCTGGTGACCGTCGCCGCGCTCCCCGCCGTCACGGAAGACTCGCCCTGAGCCTGGTGGCGGCGGTTCGACCGGGCGGCTCTCACCGCCCTGGGCACCGTTCACCAAAGAGGTTTATAATGCGGTTGTGGCTCTACCAACCCAAGGGACGCTCATCGAACAACTCCGGAGGGACCACGTGCACTCTCACGATATCGCCGTGGTGCTCGAATCCCTGCGTGGCCGGCTTGCGCAGGAGGGCGTTCCGTTCGCGGTGATCGGGGCGCTGGCCCTCCGGTACTATGGCTACGTTCGTCACACCGAGGACATTGATATTCTCACGACGGCTGAGGGGCTTGACAGGATCCATGCCACGCTCGTCGGACAGGGCCTGGCACTCCGAGGGCCGGGGCTGCGCAAGAGCCTGCGTGAGACGGCCCACCAGGTGAACATCGACGTCGTGACGGCCGGCGAGCGTGCCGGTTCGTCGGAGAGTCCTGTAGAGTACCCTCCACCGGATTCCGCCGCCTTCGTGGATGTCGCGGGGCTGCGGCTCCCGACTCTCGAGGCCCTCGTCGAGTTCAAAATCGCCAGCGGCGTCTGGGGCCACCGCGCGCAGGATTTGGCCGACGTGCAGCGACTCATCCGCATCAATGGTCTCACGGAGGCGTCCGCGGACCGCATCGCCTCGGCGCTCCGCGAGAAGTTCCTCGATCTCTTGCGCGAGTCGCGGCTGGAGCGCGACTTGGAATAGCATGGTTGATAGAGCCCAGGGCGAGCGCAAACCCCCGACTTCAGTCCGGGGATAAGCGAGCAGGCGCATGCAGATAACCGTCAAGCTGCGGTTGAGGGATCGACACGTGGCGGATCTGAACCGCCAAGCGCGTGCCGTGAATGTCGTCTGGAACTACTGTAACGAGCGACAGCGGCAAGCCGTGAGGGAGTGCCGCCGATGGCTAAGCTACCCGGTCTTGGCTGCCCTCACGGCCGGAACAGGGTCCGACCTCAGCCTGCACTCACACACCATCCAGCGCGTGTGCCGCGCCTATGTCGAGGCCCACCGGATGCACAAGAAGCCCTGGCTCCGGTGGCGCGGGCGGCGGTCTCTCGGCTGGGTGCCGTTCAACACCGGGCATGTCGCCTTCGACGGTTCGGCGTTCACCTTCCGGGGCGTCCGGTACGAGACGATGCACCTGCGCGACATTCTGGCCGGGGCGACCATCGGTGCTGGTTCGTTCAACGCCGACTCGCGTGGCCGGTGGTACATTAACCTCCCCGTCGCGGTGCCCGAGGCGACGAGCGCGAGCATCCAGCACGTCGGGATCGACCTCGGCCTGAAGGACCTCGCAACCCTCTCGACTGGCGAGAAGATCGCCCCACCGTGTTTCTACCGTGCGTCCGAGCAGGTGCTGGCCACCGCGCAGCGTGCCCGTAAGACGAAGCGCGTCCGCGCGATCCACGCGAAGGCGGCGGACCGGCGCAGGGACTTTCTCCATCAGCAGAGTGCGAAGATCGTCAAAACCCACGGACTCATTGTTGTGGGCGACGTGAACGCATCGACACTTGCTCAGACCGCTATGGCGAAGAGCGTGCTCGACGTCGGGTGGTCCAGCTTCCGGGCTATGCTCCGCTACAAAGCGCGATTACGCGGGGGCGGGGCGTGCCTGGAGGTCTCGGAATACGGCAGTACCCAGACCTGTTCGGCGTGCGGCTCGGTGCCGTCGTCGAGGCCGAGAGGTATCGCAGGTCTGCGTGAGAGGGTGTGGACGTGTAGCGACTGCGGAACGGTCCACGACCGCGACGTGAACGCCGCGCGCAACATCCTCCGTCTGGGACAGCAGACGCTCGGAGGAGGAGCCCATGGCTGAGATCGGGAAGCCCCGGTCTTCAGACCGGGGGAGCTGTCACACAATCGCTTCGCATCGGAGGGCGGCGGTGATCGATGTGGCGGGCAACGTTGCTCGCGTTCAGGAACGCATCGCACGTGCCGCGATGCGGGCGGGCCGCGCGCCCGGGACGGTGCTGCTCGTCGGCATCTCCAAGTCGGTGGATGTGGAGCGGATCCGGCGCGCGCTGGCCGCCGGGCTTCCCGCGCTGGGCGAGAACCGGGTTCAGGAGGCGAGGGAGAAGATCGGGGCGCTGGGCCGCCCCGTCCCGTGGCACATGGTCGGGCATCTGCAGACCAACAAGGCCCGGGATGCCGTCCTCCTCTTCGACCTGATCCACTCGGTGGACCGCCTGGAGCTGGCGCGCGAGCTCGACCGACGGGCCGCGGCCGCCGGCAAGGTGGCGGAGGTCCTGGTCCAGGTCAATCTGGCGGGCGAGGCCACCAAGGGCGGCTTCGCCCCGGACGAGCTGAAGGGAGCGGTGGAGGCGTTGGGGGGGCTGTCCGCGCTGCGCGTGAGGGGGCTCATGACGATTCCGCCCCCTGTCGAGCATGGAGAGCAGGCTCGGGCGTGGTTCCGCCGGCTCCGCGACCTCAGGGACGAGGCGGGGCTCGAGCACCTCTCGATGGGGATGAGCGACGACTTCGAGGTCGCCGTGGAGGAAGGCGCGACGATGGTGCGCGTCGGCACCGCCATCTTCGGCCCGAGGGCGACATGAGCGTGAAGGGCAAGAAGGTCGGGTTCCTGGGCGCCGGCAACATGGGGGAGGCGATGATCCGCGGCCTGCTCAAGGCCGGCACCGTCCCCGCCGAGGACATCTTCGCCACGGACGCGAGGCTCGACCGCCTCCAGCAGCTCGGCAAGCTCTACGGGATCCACACGCTCTCGGACAACTCGCTCCTCGTCAAGCGGGTGGACGTGGTGATCCTCGCGGTGAAGCCTCAGATCATTCACTCGGTCCTCAAAGAGGTGGGCTCGGCGGTGACGCCCAAGAAGCTCGTCATCTCGGTGGCCGCGGGCGTCCCCACCGTGGCGCTGCGCGCCGATCTCCCCAAGGGGGTGCGCCTCATCCGGGTTATGCCGAACACGCCGGCGCTGGTCCTCGAGGGCATGACCGCGGTGGCGAAGGCGGACGGGCTCCAGAAGGGAGACCTCGAGACCGCCGAGGAGATCTTCGGCGCCGTCGGCAAGGTGGTCGTGCTCGAAGAGGAGGCGCTCGACGCGGTCACCGGCCTGTCGGGCTCGGGCCCGGCCTACGTGGCGCTGATGATCGAGGCGCTGGCCGACGGCGGCGTCAAGGTGGGCCTGGACCGCCTGACCGCCATGACCCTGGCGGCGCAGACCGTGCTGGGCTCGGCGAAGCTCCTGATCGAAACGGGCGCGCATCCGGGCCAGCTGAAGGACATGGTGACTTCCCCGGGGGGCACGGCCATCGCCGGCATCGCGGCGCTCGAGGAAGGGGGCGTGCGGCGGACCCTCATCAGCGCCGTCGAGCGCGCGACGCTCCGCTCGCGGGAGCTGGGGCGGGGCACCCGGGACAGTAAGAAGGACACCCGGAAGGGCAAGAAGAAGGCCTAGTGCCGTGCCGATAACCGTCGCACGACCCGCTTCGCGGGTGCCCGCAACGGATCGCCTTCGGCGACCAATCAGCGCTCGGTCGTCGCCGATCCTCACGTACAACTGCGTACGCTCCGGTCGGCTCCTCCCTCGGGCCTTGGGCTGCTCGGTTCTCGTCCCGGCACAGAGAGACTGAACGCCGTGGTCCTCTACCGATTGGTGGATTTCATCAGCTTGCTCCTGAGCCTCTACACCTGGGTCATCATCGCCGCCGCGCTGATCTCCTGGGTCAACCCGGACCCGTACAACCCCATCGTGCAGATCCTCCGCCGCGTGACCGAGCCGGTGCTCCGCCCGATCCGGAACGTGCTCGCCCGCTACCAGGCCGGGCTCGATTTCTCCCCCCTGGTGGCGATCCTCATCATCCAGTTCATCCAGCGCGTGGTCCTGCCCTCGCTCTTCTGAGTCGGCCCGGCAGGAGGAGGTGAATGTCCCATGCGAGTTACGCCGATGGACATCCGTCAGCAGCAGTTCACCGTCCGATTCCGCGGTTTCGACCGGCAGGAGGTGGACACGTTCCTGGCCGACGTGGCCGCGGACTACGAGCAGCTCGTCAAGGAGAACGCGCTCCTGAAGGAGCAGCTCGCGGCGCTGGAGGAGCGGTCCCGTGGGATCGAGGGACGGGAGAAGCTGCTCCAGGACACGCTCCTCACCACCCAGCGGCTGGCCGAGGAGATGAAGGACGGCGCCAAGCGCGAGGCCACCCTGCTGGTGCGGGAGGCGGAGCTCCAGGGCGACAAGCTCCTGGAGGAGGCGCGGGCCGAGGAGGCGAAGATCAAGGCCGAGATCCTCGCCCTCAAGCGCACCCGCCGCCAGCTGGCGGAGGGGCTCCGCGTCACGCTCGACATGTACCAGCGGCTCGTGAACGAAGAGTTGGGGGATGCGGGGGCCGAGCCGCGCTGATTCGGCGCTCCTCCGCGTGAGGGTGCAGCCCCGCGCCGGGAGCGACGAGGTGGTGGGATGGGATGGCGCCACCCTCCGCGTCCGCGTCCACGCCGCTCCCGTTGACGGCGAGGCCAATCAGGCGCTCCTTGCGCTTCTTGCTCGCGCCTTCCGGGTGCCCCGATCCGCGGTGACTCTCGTGCGAGGCAGCCACGCCCGCCACAAGCTCGTCCGGGTCGAAGGGTGCTCGCTCCAGACCCTCGAGGCCCGGATCAAGGCGGGGCTCCTGTGATCTCGCCCGTCCGCTGGGCCGGCGACCGGCTGGTCCTCCTCGACCAGACGCGGCTTCCCACCGAGGAAGTGGAACGGCAGTACACCTCGTGGTCCGAAGTCGCGGACGCCATCCGCTCACTGGTCGTGCGCGGCGCCCCCGCCATCGGCGTGACGGCCGCCTTCGGCGTCGCGCTGGCGGCCCGCGAGAGCCGCGCGACCACCTTCGACGGGCTAGAGGCCGACGTGGAGGCCGCGATCAAAGGGCTCGCGGCCACCCGTCCCACCGCTGTGAATCTCTTCTGGGCTCTCGAACGGATGAGGCGCTGCTGCCTCGGCCACCGGGCGCTGCCGCTGGACGCCCTCAGGGCCCGGCTCGTCCAGGAGGCGCAGGCGGTCCTGGATGAGGATGTCGCGGCCAACCGGGCCATGGGCTCCCACGGCGCGGCGCTGGTCCCGGACCGCGCGCGGATCCTCACCCACTGCAACGCCGGCGCGCTTGCGACGGCGGGCTACGGGACGGCGGGAGGGGTGATCCGGGCGGCCCACGCCCAGGGGAAGGTCGCCCTCGTCTGGGTGGACGAGACCCGTCCCGTGCTCCAGGGCGCCCGTCTCACCGCCTGGGAGATGGTCAAAGAGGGGATCCCCCACCGGGTGATCTGCGACGTGGCGGCAGGGTCCGTGATGGCGCGCGGGGACGTGGATCTCGTCGTGACCGGGGCGGACCGGATCGCGGCCAACGGCGACACCGCCAACAAGATCGGCACCTACGGGCTGGCGGTGCTCGCCCGGCACCACGGCATCCCGTTCTACGTGGCCGCGCCCTTCTCGACCATCGACCCGGCACTGCCGTCGGGAGATCTCATCCCTATCGAGGAGCGGGACGCCGGTGAGGTCAGGGGCTTCGCGGGCCGGCAGATTGTGCCCGGCGCGTCACCAGTTTTCAATCCGGCCTTCGACGTCACCCCCGCCGCGCTGATCACCGCCATCATCACCGAGCGCGGCGTGTTCCGCCCGCCCTTCGACTTCTCGGTGTGAGTCCCGCCGGGAACCGCGCCGTCGAGGCGGCGCGGGAATATCACGACCGGACCACCCACAGCTACGCCTCCGTTCGCCAGAGCGGCCACTCCCTCGACTGGGACACCAAGCCGTTCCTCTACAAGGTCTACCCGGATCTGCCCGTCACGCCGCTGCCGCGCGAGTTTCCCCAGCCGGTCCAGGATACCCTGGGGGCCGTGAACGCCTTCCGGGGCGCGGGCGGGACGCTCACGCTGGAGATCCTGACGTCGCTCCTGTTCTTTACGGCCGGCCTGACCAGGAAGAAGACCTACCCGGGGGGCGGGGAGATGCACTTCCGCGCCGCGCCCTCGACGGGGGCGCTATACCAAACTGAGGTCTATCTCGTGGCCGCAGATCTCCCGGGCCTTTCCGCCGGCGTGTACCACTTCTCCCCAGGCGATTTCTGCCTCCGCCGGCTCCGGGACGGGGACTTCCGCTCCGAGCTGAGCGCGGCGGCCCTCGACGACGGCATCGCCGCGTCGGCGGCAACGGTCGTGCTCACGGGGATCTACTGGCGCAACACCTGGAAATACCAGGCGCGGGCGTACCGCCACCTCTTCTGGGACTCCGGGACCATGCTGGCCAACCTTCTCGCCGCGGCGGGGGCGATGGGAATCCCCGCGCACCTGATCACGCTGTTCCTCGACGCGCGGGTGAATGGGCTTCTCGCTCTCGACTCAGACAAGGAGGTGAGCCTCGAATTGGTGCCTCTCGGGAGTGCGGCCGCTCCGGCTGTCAGCGCCCCCGTCGAGCCGATCAGCCCGCGGTGCCTCCCTCTCTCCTCCAGCGAGGTAGACTACCCGCTCGTCAGGGAGATCCATGCGGCGGCGTCGCTGGTGGAACCCGACGAGGTAAAGGCCGTGCGGGCATCGGCCACCGGCGTGCCCAGATCTGTCCCGACGACGCTCCTGGCGCTTCCCGAGCCGCTCCCTGTTGCCGGCAGGCCGCTGGGGGAGACGATCATCCGCCGGGGATCCACGCGGCAGTTCTCCGGCCAGCCGATCAGCGCCCGGGCGCTGTCCACCGCGCTCTTCCACGCGACCCGTGGGATCCCCGCTGACTTCCTTCCCGGGCCTGGGCACCGGCTGGTAGATCTCTATCTGATCGTCAACGCCGTGGATGGAATCGCCTCCGGGGCGTACTGTTACTGGCCCGAGGCCCACGGCCTGGAACAGCTGCAGGCTGGGGACTTCCGCGGCCAGGCCGGCTATCTCTGCCTGGACCAGGCGCTGGGCTCCGACGCCAGCGCCGTGATCTTCTTCCTCGCCGAGCTCGGTCCCATCCTCGAGCGCTTCGGCAACCGCGGCTACCGGCTCGCCAACCTGGAGGCGGGGGTCATCGGCGGCAAGTGCTACCTCGCCGCCTACGGCCAGGGCTTCGGCGCCTCGGGGCTGACCTTCTACGACGGCGACGTGGTGCGCTTCTTCTCCCCCCACGCCCGAGGGAAAGACGCCCTCTTCGTCACCGTGCTCGGCCGATCCGTGCGGGGCGCGCCGGGCATCGAGGTTCCCCTCCAGATCGCGAAGAAATGAGGAACGTCGCGGAATGACCGGCGCGCCGTGGGATCAACGTCTGGCCCGCCTCCTCGTGAGGTCGCTCGCCGGCACCCCCGTCAGGCCGAATCACATCACCACGCTGAGCCTGGCTCTGGCGCTCGGCGCGGGCGCGCTGTATGCGAGGGGTGAGGCTCTGGCTGCCAACTGGGCGGCCGCCCTGTTCGTGCTGGCGCGGTTCCTGGATCACGCCGATGGCGAGCTGGCCCGCCTGACCGGCAAGACGTCCCGCTTCGGCTACTACTACGACTTTGCTGTCGGCGCCCTCAGTTCCGCCGCCCTGTTCATCGGGATCGGGGTGGGGCTTCGCCGGGGAATCGTCGGCGAGTGGTCGCTCGCCGCGGGGATCGCCGCCGGGAGTTGTGCGTTGATCGCGATGGGTCTGGGTCTCGGCGTCGAAGCCCGGCAGAGCCCGAATGGCGGCGGGTACTATCCCGCCTTCGGCGGCTTCGAGCTCGAGGACGGAATCTATCTCGTTGCGCCGCTCACCTGGGTCGGGGCCTTGCTGCCGTTCTTCGTTCTGGCCGGCCTCGGCCAGGTGGTTTTTTGTCTCTGGATGGGCCTGAGGTTCGCGCGCGCCCGCCGGACCCCCGCCTTCCCTCCGTCAAGAAATGGAGACACTTGAACTGGCCACCGAGGTGGGGTAAACGTGAGAGGTCATGACCGCTAGCGAGTATCAGCAGCTCGTCGAGTTCCTGGGTCGCCAGTTCACCGCGATCGACCAACGATTCGATTCGCTGCAGCAGCACATCGACGAAAGGTTCCGCGAAGTATTTGGTCACTTTGACGAGATCTACCGGCGCCTGGAAAGCCTGGAGCAGGAATACCACGCCGTCCTCCAGGCGCTCCGGCGGATCGAGGGCCTCCTGGTTGACGAGGCAGGCCGCCGCGAAATGCTGGAGCGGGGCGTGGAGGAGCTGAAGCGGAATGTCGCGCTCCTCCAAGCGCGCCTGGAGGAACTAGAGCGCCGTCTCAGCGGTTAGACCCTTTCCCTTCAACGATTTCCCCCTTCCTTCGCGTAATGCCCAGTTGACTCGCGGTCGCGGGTGCGGCTATAGTGGGCTTGTGATGGCGTTCACGACGTTCAAGCCCGCCGAAAGGAGCCCTCGATGAAGAAGTACTACCTCATGGCGCCGGGGCCCACGCCGGTTCCGAACCAGATCCTCCTGGCCATGGCCCGGCCGATCATCCACCACCGGACCCCCGAGTACGAAGCGCTCTTCGCCGAGGTGCGCGAGGGGCTCAAGTGGCTCGTCCAGACGACGCAGGAGACGATCATCCTCGCGGCCTCGGGGACCGGCGCCATGGAAGCGGCCGTCACCAACACGCTCTCGCCCGGCGACAAAGCCCTCGTGGTCCGCGCGGGGAAATTCGGGGAGCGCTGGGCTGAGATCTGCGCCGCCTACGGCGTAGAGGTCGTCGCCCTCGACGCGCCGTTCGGCCACACGGTGCCTCCTGATCGCGTGGCCGACGCGCTGAAGAAGACGCCGGGCATCCGGGCCGTCCTCTGCCAGCACAGCGAGACTTCCACCGGCGTCCTCCACGACGTCCGGGGCTACACCGAGGCGACGCGGAAGAGCGACGCGATCCTGGTCGTGGACACGGTGTCGAGCCTGGGGGTGGCGGACCTCCCCATGGACGCCTGGGGCGTGGACGTGGTGGTGGCGGGCTCCCAGAAGGGGCTCATGCTGCCGCCGGGGCTCGCCCTCTGCACGCTCTCGGACAAGGCGTGGGACCGGGTCAAGCAGGCCAAGCTCCCCCGGTACTACTTCAACCTGCTCGAAGAGAAGAAGCTCGTGGTCAAGAACCAGCCCCACTTCACCCCCGCGGTCTCGATCGTCATCGGGCTCCGGGAAGTGCTGGCCATGCTGAAGGCGGAGGGGCTCGCCAACATCTTCAAGCGTCACGACCGGCTGGCGCGCGCCACGCGCGCGGGGGCGGAGGCCCTGGGCCTCGAGCTGTTCGCCAAGGCCACGCCGAGCCCGGCGATCACCTCCGTCGTCTCGCCGAAGGGCATCGACAGCGAGAGGGTGCTCGCGGCCTACGCCAAGTCGCACAACATCACGATCGCGGGCGGGCAGGGGGAGATGAAGGGGAAGGTCTTCCGGCTCGGGCACATGGGCTACGTCGGCGACTTCGACGTGGTCATCGCCCTCGCCGCCCTCGAGCAGGTCCTGGCGGAGCTGGGCTACCCCGTGGACTGGGGCGCCGCCGTCGGAGCCGCCCAGAAGGTGCTGGCCGAACGCCCCGCATGAAGAAGGTCATCGTCACCGACGCGCTCCAGGAAGTCGGGATCGAGGCCCTCCGCCAGGAGGGCCTTTCGGTCGAGGTGGTCTCCACGCTTCCCGAGGCGGACCTCTGCGCCAGGATCGCCGACGCCCACGGGCTCATCGTCCGGAGCGCGACGAAGGTCACCGCCCGCGTGATCGAAGCCGCCCGGGCGCTGGAGGTGGTGGGTCGGGCCGGCGCCGGCGTGGACAACATCGACGTGGAGGCGGCCAGCGAGCGGGGGATCATCGTGATGAACACCCCCGGCGCCAACACGATCGCCGTGGCCGAGCACACCGTCGGCCTGCTGCTGGCGATGGCCCGCAAGCTCCCGCAGGCCCACGGCGCGCTCAAGGGCGGTCGCTGGGAGAAGGAGCGCTTCGCCGGGGTCGAGCTCTACAACAAGGTGCTGGGGATCATCGGGCTCGGGCGGATCGGCGCCGAGGTTGCCCGCCGCGCCCTGGGGCTCCGGATGCAGGTCATCGCCTACGATCCGTACCTGACGGCCGAAGCCGCCCAGCGGATCGGCGCCGAGGTCGTGGAGCTCGACCAGTTGCTCCAGCGGGCCGACTTCGTCTCGATCCATGTCCCGCTCACGGCCGAAACCCGGAATTTTCTCGGGGCCGGCGAGTTCGCGAAGATGAAGGACGGCGTCCGGGTCATCAACTGCGCCCGGGGCGGCGTGATCAGCGAGACGGCGCTCGTCGAGGCCATCCGGAAGGGAAAGGTGGCCGGCGCCGCGCTGGACGTCTTCGAGAAGGAGCCGCTCCCGGCGGACCACCCGCTCCTCGGCCTCGACCAGGTGGTCCTCACGCCCCACCTGGCGGCCTCGACGGAAGAAGCGCAGTCCGGCGTCGCGCTGGCGATTGCCAAGCAGATCGCCGACGTGCTGGTGCGCGGCATCGTGAGGAACGCGGTCAATGTCCCTTCGGTCGATGCCGAGACGCTGAAGGAGCTCAGACCCTACCTGACCCTGGCGGAGAAGATGGGCGCGTTCCTGGCCCAGATGGCCGAGGGGCGGATGAAGCAGGTCCGGCTGGAGTACGCCGGTGAGGTGGCGGCCCTGGCCACCTCGGTCCTGACCGTCACGTTCCTCAAGGGGCTCCTGGACGTGATCCTGGAAGAGAAGGTGTCGGACGTGAACGCGCCGTACCTGGCCAAGGCCCGCGGCATCAAGGTGGTGGAGACGAGCACCAGCGAGAGCGAGGATTACGCCAGCCTGCTCGCCGCCGAGCTCGAGACCAGCAAGGGCGCGTGGCGGGTCGCCGGGACGCTGTTCCACCGGCGCGAGCCCCGGATCGTGAGGATCGACGGCTTTTCGCTGGAAGCGGTCCCCTCGGGGTGGATGCTCGTCTTCGCCAACCTCGACGTGCCGGGCGTGATCGGGCGGATCGGCACTCTGTGCGGCCGCCACCAGATCAACATCGCCGGCATGCAGCTCGGCCGCGAGCGGCGCGGGGGGCAGGCCGTTTCGATCCTGAACCTGGACGACCCGATCCCGGAGGCCATCCTGCGCGAGATCCGGGCCATGCCGGATATTGTCTTCGCCAAGCTAGTCAAGCTGTAGCCGGCCGACCGCGCCCCCTCACCCTACCCTCTCCCCCGGGGCGGAAGCTCGTGGGGTCAGGCATGCGTTATTGCGTTTTCAGATCTCCGCCCGCCACGCGTAACGCAAATACGCAAGCCTGACCCCAGTTGTTCTACAATATCTGGGGTTGAGGACCGGTATGGAGAAGCGTGCCTTCCAGACCCAGCTGCCCAAGGGGGTCAAGATCTACCTGCCCGACGAGGCCGCCGCCAAGCGGAGCGTCGAGCAACGCCTCTTCTCCGTCTTCACCCGCTGGGGCTACCGCGAGGTGGTGACGCCGACCTACGAGTTCGCCGACGTCCTCTCGGTGGGGACCGACGAGACCCTCCAGGGAGAGATGTTCAAGCTCGTGGACCGGGACACGGGGCGGATGCTGGCGCTCCGGGCCGACATCACCCCCCAGATCGCCCGCATCGTGGCCACCCGCCTCCGCGACGAGCCCAAGCCCCTCCGGCTCGCCTACGTGGCGAACGTCTTCCGCTACGAGGAACCCCAGGTGGGACGGTACCGGGAGTTCTACCAGGCGGGGGTCGAGCTGGTCGGGCTCGAGAAGCCCGAGGCCGACGCCGAGATGATCGCGATGACGGTGGAAGGGCTCCAGGCCCTGGGCCTCGACCGCTTCCAGATCAACGTGGGCCAGGCCGACTTCTTCCGCGGCGTCCTGGAGGAGCTGAAGATCGACCGCGAGCGGGGCCGGCAGCTCCAGGAGGCCCTGAGCCGGAAGGACGCCTCGACGCTGGAGCGCCTCGTCAAGGACCTGGCGCCGCCGGCGTCAACCGCCGAGCTCCTCGTGGCGCTCCCCGACCTCTTCGGCCGCGAGGAAGTGCTCGAGCGCGGGGCCCGGCTGGTGAAGAACCCGCGCTCCGATCGCGCCCTTGCGAACCTCGCCGAGGTCCACCGGCTGCTCCGGGCCTACGGGCTCGCGGACGCGGTGATCCTGGACCTGGGGGAGGTCCGCGGCTTCGACTACTACTCCGGGGTGCACTTCGAAGGGTACGTGAGCGGCCTCGGGGCGCCGCTCTGCGGGGGCGGTCGCTACGACCACATGCTCGGCCGCTTCGGCTACGACTGCCCGGCGACGGGCTTCGCCTTCGAGGTGGGGCGGGCGCTCCTGGCGGTGGAGGCGCAGGGCGTGGCGGTGCCGCAGGCAGGCCCCGACTTCTTCATCATCGATTTCACCCCCGAGAAGACGGTGGCCCTCTCGCTCTCCCGGCGGCTGCGAGACCTGGGCGCGGCGGTGGCGCGCGACATCATCACTCGCGGGCTCCCGGAGTCCCTCGCCTACGCGCGAGGCCAGCGGGCCCGCTGGGCGCTCGTGATCGGCGGGCCGAAGACACGGGCGGAGGAAGTGCTGGCCATCGAGCTCGCGACGGGCGCAGAGCAGAAGATCCGGGCGGCGGACCTGCTCGAAGCGCCGGCCAAGTGGTTTCCTATGGGAGGTGCCCGTGCCTAACATCGTCGTCGTCGGCTGCCAGTGGGGCGACGAAGGGAAGGGCAAGGTCACCGACCTCCTCGCCCCCCACGTGGACGTCGTGGTGCGCTACCAGGGCGGCAACAACGCCGGGCACACCGTGGTGGTGGGCAAGGAGAAGTTCGTCCTCCACTCGATTCCCTCGGGAATCCTCCACCCGGGCCTGCGCTGCATCATCGGCTGCGGCGTCGTCGTGGACCCGGCGTCTCTCATCGAAGAGATGGAGGCGCTGGTCCGGCGCGGCATCGTGCTCGACGGCAACCTCTACATCTCGCGGAACGCCCACCTCATCATGCCCTACCACCGGGCGCTGGACCTGGCCTCGGAGGCGAAGCTCGGGGATCGGCGCATCGGCACCACCGGCAAGGGAGTCGGGCCTGCGTACGTGGACAAGGCTGCCCGGATGGGGATCAGGATGGGCGACCTCCTGGACGAGCCGGTCTTCCGGGAAAAGCTGGCCGCCAACCTCCGCCAGAAGAACCGGCTCTTGAGCGAGATCTACGACGCCCAGACGTTCACGGTGGAGGAGATCCTGGGGCCCTACCTCCGCTACGCGGGGTGGCTCGCCCCCTACATCACCGACACTGAGCTGCTCCTGAACCGGTGGATCGTGGCGGGGCGCTCAGTGCTCTTCGAGGGGGCCCAGGGGACGATGCTCGACATCGACCACGGGACCTACCCCTTCATCACCTCCTCGAGCACGACGGCGGGCGGGGCCGCCACGGGGACGGGCGTGCCGCCCACGAAGATTCATGGGGTCCTCGGGGTCTCGAAAGCCTACGCAACCCGGGTGGGGGGCGGGCCCTTCCCGACCGAGCTCCATGGCAAGATGGCCGAGCTGCTGCGCGCCCGCGGCAACGAGTACGGCGCCACCACGGGCCGGCCGCGTCGCTGCGGCTGGTTCGACGCCGTCGTCGACCGCTATGCGGTGCGCGTCAACGGGCTCGCCACCATCGCGCTCACCAAGCTGGACGTGCTGGACAAGTGCGAGACCGTGAAGATCGGCGTCGGCTACCGCTACCGGGGCGAGTTGCTCACCGAGCTTCCGCACGAGGAGCGGGTCTGGAACGAGGCCGAAGCGGTCTACGAGGAGATGTCGGGCTGGCAGGCCTCCACCGCCGGTCTCCGCGACTACGCCGAGCTCCCGACCAAGGCGCGGCAGTACCTGGACCGGCTGGCGGAGCTGGTGGGAGTCGAGTTCTGTCTGGTTTCCACCGGCGCCGTGAGGGACGACACCATCCTCCTGGACGACTCGCCGCTGGTCCGCTGGTTCCCGTCCCTCCGCGGCTCCATCCCGCCATCCCCGTGAGAGTCCTCGGGCGGGCGGTCGTGGCCGTCGCCGTCGCGCTGGTTGGCTGCGCGAGCACTGCGACCTTCACCTATACCGAAAGCAACCTCGGGAACATTCGGGTGGGTGACTCCAGGGAACGCATTCTCGCGATCTTCGCCAGCAAGATCACGAAGGAAGAAGTCACTCGCGGCATGACGATCAGAGCCGCCCAGAGGGATGCCTCGGGAACCCTCATCGAAGTGGGGGAGGTCCTGCTCCTGAACGAGGAGGACAGATTGAAGCTGATCCCCTATTGGTTTCTGTTTGAGGATGGGCGGTTGGTGCGGTGGGGGCGGCCCGAGGACTGGCAAGCCTTCTCGGCCAGTTATCAGATTGATTTCACTCCGTCGGCTCCAGTTTTCCTCTACTGAGGAGTTGACTCCCCCCAGACAAATAGGCAGAATCGTTGACGCGAGCCGTTAGCTCAGCCGGTAGAGCACCTGCCTTTTAAGCAGGGGGTCGGTGGTTCGATCCCACCACGGCTCACCAGATTTTCTCATCCGCACGGAGGCTTTGTTTCTTGCGCGCATAGGCGCTCTGAGGTATTCTCGGCCACCGGACCCCGTCGTCTAGTCTGGCCAAGGACGCGACCCTTTCAAGGTCGAGATCGCGGGTTCGAATCCCGCCGGGGTCACCA
>Ga0209322_10001157_pt1 | contig 15331 bp, 15 predicted proteins | sample Rifsed19ft1_FD_184013 | JGI IMG/M metagenome (GOLD analysis project Ga0209322, IMG submission 184013) | Soil microbial communities from Rifle, Colorado, USA - sediment 19ft 1 (version 2) | ecosystem: Environmental > Terrestrial > Deep subsurface > Rock core/Sediment | place: Rifle, Colorado... | reverse complement strand
AGCAGAGGGCGAAGTAGATCACCGCGGAGAACAGGTACATCTCCACGGGCCGGTTGTAGTTCTTTCCCGCAATATCCGCGGCCTTGAGCAGGTCCTTCGCGCCGATGGCGTAGACGAGCGAGGTGTCCTGGAAGAGGATGATCGTCTGGGTGAGCAGCACGGGGATCATGTTCCGGAAGGCCTGGGGGAGCACCACGAGAGCCATCGTCTGCCAATAGGTCATGCCGAGGGCGTATCCCGCCATGACCTGGCCCTTCGCCACGCTCTGGATGCCGGCGCGCATGATCTCGCTGTAATAGGCCGCCTCGAAGGCGGTGAAGGTGATGAGCGCGGAGTACTCCGCGCCGATCGGCTTTCCGATGATCAGCGGGATCACGAGGAAGAACCAGAGGATCACCATGAGCAGCGGGATGGAGCGCATGAGGTTCACGTACGCCGATGCGACCGCGGTCAGGGGCCGGCTTTTTCCCAGCCGCGCCATGGCCAGCAGCGTGCCGATCGCGATCCCCCCGCTCATCGCGATCAGGGTGAGGTTGGCGCTGAACTTCAGGCCGGTCCAGAGGAACGGGAGGCTCGGTTTGAGAACGCTGAGATCGAGCTGGCCCAGCATCCCCACGCGCCTCCTACTTTGCCGCTGCGATATAGCCGGGCACGCGGCTTCTCTTTTCGATGAAGGCCATCATCCGGTTCGCGATGAAGGCGCAGACGAAGTAGAGGACCGTGACGGCCAGGTAGGTCTCGATCCCCTGCTCGGAGTCCTCCTGCATCTGGCGGGCCTGGAAGGTGAGCTCCAGCACCCCGATGGCGAACGCGACGGAGGAGTTCTTGAACACGTTCATGAACTCCGAGGTGAGCGGCGGGATGATGATCCGGAACGCCATGGGAAGGAGAACGTACCGGTAGGTCTGGGGGAGCGTGAGGCCCATCGCCAGGCCGGCCATCCGCTGCCCCCGGGGGAGGCTCTGGATCCCCGCCCGCACCTGCTCGGCGATCCGGGCGGAGGTGAACAGCCCGAGGCAGACCGTCGCGGTGACGAACTCCTTGGCCGGCATCTCCTGCTTGACCCACAGGGAGAGGTTCCGGGGGAGGAATTCCGGCACCACGAAGAACCAGAGAAACATCTGCACCAGGAGAGGAATGTTCCGGAACAGCTCCACGTAGGCGTTCCCCAGCCGGACCAGCCAGGTCCGGGGGGTCGTGCGGACGGTGCCGATCGCGAACCCCAGGAGGAGGGCGATGACCCACGAGGCGAGGGAGACGGCCACGGTCCAGCCCAGGCCGCTGATCAGCCACGAGAGGTACGTCTCGTCGCCGTACTTGATCTGCTCGAAGAAGATCCCCCAGTTCCAGTGGTACTTCATTTCTCCTCCGGATTTGGGAAACGACGGGGCAGGGGGAGGCCCCCCTGCCCCGTCCGGCCGGGCTATTTCTTGTTATAGAACTCCGCCGGTGCGTCGCTCGGGTTCTTGATCAGCCCCTTGAGCGTCTCGCTCATCGCGAAGTTCATGTTGACGTTCTTCGGCGGGATCGGCGACAGGAACCACTTGTTGTAGAGCTTCTCGATCTCGCCGCTCTTGATCAGTCCCCGGATGGTGTCGTCCGCGATCTTCTTGAACGCGGGGTCGTCCTTGCGCATCATGATCGCGATCGGCTCGATGTTGAGCACCTCGCCGACGATCGCGTACTCCTGGGGGTTCTTCGAGCTGGTGACGAGCCCGGCCAGCAGGTTGTCGTCCATCACGAAGGCGACGGCCCGGTCGGTCTCCAGGAGGAGGAAGGAGTCGGCGTGGTCCTTCCCGTACACCTCCTTGAAGTTGACGTTCTTCCCCTTCTCGTGGGCGCGCATGAGCTGCACCGAGGTGGTCCCCGAGGTGGTGGCCACCGGCTTGCCGTCCAGCTGGGACAGGCTGGTGATGCCCGACGCCTTCTTGACCACCATGCGCACGTTCGTCACGAACGTGGTCACGGCGAAGGCCACCTGCTTCTGGCGCGCCTCGTTGTTCGTGGTCGACCCGCACTCGATGTCCACCGTGCCGTTGGTGACCAGGGGGATCCGGTTCTGGGAGGTCACCGGCTGGTGCTGTATCTTGAGGTTCACCTCTAGCTCCCTCTTCACCGCCTCCACGATCTTGTTGCAGATTTCGATGTGGTAGCCGATCGGCTGCTGCTTGTCGTCGAGGTAGGACAGCGGGTACGAGGATTCCCGGATCCCCATCACGATGGTCCCGGATTCCTTCACCTTCTTGAGGGTTCCCGAAAGCTCCTGGGCGAAGGCGGGAGTCGTTGCCAGCAATCCGGCGAGCAGGAAGAGCGACAGACGAAACCGGTAGATCATGGTCTTCTCCTTTCTTTGGTGGTTGCTGGGACGGATATGCCGGCATCCGCGGTATCCACCCGTTTCCGTTCCTTAAAAAGACATTCCAAGGTGGACCCCTTCGAACCGGAATGTTCCGTTTTGCGGAGTAGACGTAGTATATAGCACATTTCATCGATTCCGGAATTCCTTCGTTGCCTTGGGGGAGCGGCCTGCGGGCGTACCCGGCCCCCCGTGTGGAGTCGATGCGGGGAACGCGATACACTGGAGCGCGAGATGATCGAGATCGACGGAAGCCGGGGGGAAGGCGGGGGGCAGATCCTGCGGACGGCCCTTGGCCTTTCCTGCCTTTCCGGCAAGCCGTTCCGGATCGTCAACATCCGCAAGGGGCGGAAAAAACCGGGGCTTGCGCCCCAGCACCTTGCCTCCGTCCGCGCGGCGCGCGAGATCTCCGGCGCGGAAGTGGCGGGCGACCGGGAGGGGTCCGTCGAACTCGTCTTCTCGCCGGGAGCGGTTACGGGGGGCGACTTCTCTTTTGATGTGGGCACGGCGGGTTCCACCCTTCTCGTGCTGCAGACGATCGTGCCGGCCCTCCTGTTCACCCGGAAGGAGAGCACCATCGCGATCCGGGGGGGGACGCACGTGCCGTTTTCCCCCTCCTTCCACTACGCGGCTTTCGTGCTTTTCCCGATGCTGAAAACGATCGGGTGCGTGGCGACCGTGGCCATCGAGTCGTACGGGTTCTACCCCAGAGGAGGAGGAAAGATCCGCGCGGAGATTCATCCCGCGAAAGGAGTCCGGCCTCTTCGCCTCGTGGAGAGAGGGAAAGCCCTTGCCGTGAGGGGGGTTTCCGCAGCGGGGAACCTGCCGCAGTCGATCGCCCTGCGTCAGCGGGACGCTGCGATCCGGGCGCTCCGGTCCCGGATGCGGGCCGAACCGTTCCCCGTCGACATCGAGGTCCTCTCCGTGCCGACGCCGGGACAGGGAACATTTCTCTTCCTCTCGGTTGAGACGGAGCACTCCGTCGCCGGGTTCGCCTCCCTCGGGGAAAGGGGGAAGCGGGCGGAAGACGTTGGGGAAGAGGCCGCCGCGGCACTCGCGGCGCACTGGGAGACCGGCGCGGCCCTCGACCCGCACCTTCCGGACCAGCTGGCGCCATTTCTCGCCATGTGCGGAGAGGGCTCCGCCTTCACCACGTCCCGGGTTACCGAACATCTGGTGACCAATCTCTGGACGATCGGGTTGTTCCGGGAATTTCGCTGCGCCGTGGAGGGGAAGATCGGGGAAGCGGGGGAGGTACGGATCAACTGACCTCGACGGAGAAAAGAGGGGCGGAGATCGATTCCCCCCGGCAGACTGGGCATCTGCCCGGCTTGCTCGGCCTCTCCCGCTTCCGGAACACGAAGCCGCAGCCATTGCATTCGGCGGGCGTGACCGTCATGCGTCCCCCGAGCTGGCCGACGGTCTTTCTTACGTGGGGGAGGTGGGCGCACACCTCCTTCTCCGGAATGCCGGCGTGCGCGGAGATCTGCCGCGCGCTGAGGGGGCGTCCCGAGAGAAGGGAGAGGATCCTCCGGCGCACCGTCTCCTTCCTGTCGGGGGGCGCGATCGGTTTGCCCCGTTCGGTCATGAACCGCGTCCCCTTCGTTTCCGCAGGTCTCCGGGGGAAAAAAGACAGATATCCCGGGTTCGGTGGTATCCCCGGGGTATTGTATCCTGTCCGGAAGCGGTAGGGGGGGGCAAGGTCCGGCCGTCATTCGGGGGGGGAGGAATCCCGTCGGACGGTTTTACGATCCAAAGGGTATTCTTCGACGAACGCCGGAGGTCGTTTCATGGGACGGAAACAGGGTTCGCTTCTCGTCGTGTTTCTGGCCGTGCTTTTCGCCTGGTCGGCGACAGTGTCGGCAGCCGGGGGAGACGGGGTTCCGAGGTTTTCGAAGGACGAGCTGAAAGGTCTTCTCGGAAACCCGGACGTGGTGGTCCTGGACGTGCGCTTCGACGGCAACCTCGCACCGAGCCGGATCGCGGGGGCGGTTCACGAGGACCCGGAAAAAGTCGATTCCTGGGCGGGAAAGTACGCGCGGGAGAAAAGAATCGTCCTGTACTGTTCCTGAGTCAACGAGGCCACGAGCGCCCGGGTGGCGCTGCGTCTCAAGGCTCTCGGGTTCGCGAAGGTCTACGCCCTGAAGGGCGGATGGAACGAATGGACCGCCGCCGGCTTCCCGACGGAGCGGACGGGGAGATAACGGAACCATGTGCGGGCGCTTCACCCTGTTCGATTCCTCCGATTCCCTGGCCGAATGGTTCGGCCTGGGGGAAGGGACATCCCTCTCGCCGCGCTACAACATCACTCCGGCCCAGGCGGTGGCGGTCGTGCGGATTCCCGCGGAGGGGGCGGACCGGGAACTTGCCCTGCTGCGCTGGGGGCTCGTCCCCTCCTGGGCGAAGGACCCCTCCGTCGGATACAGGATGATCAACGCCCGCGCGGAGACCGCGGCCGAAAAGCCCGCCTTCCGCTCGGCGATCCGGCGGAGGCGTTGCCTGGTCCCCGCCGACGGGTTCTACGAGTGGAAGCGCACCGGGGGGAGGAAGCAGCCGTACTACGTCCGGATGCGCGACGGCGCGACCTTCGCCTTCGCCGGGATCTGGGAGTTCTGGAAGGGGGAAGGGGGCGACACGATCGAGTCGTGCGCGCTGCTCACTACCGGTCCGAACGAACTTCTCGAACCGATCCACGACCGGATGCCCGTGATCATCCCCTCCCGGGGCTACGACATCTGGCTTTCCCCGATGGTTCAGGACCCGTCGGCGCTCACCTCCTTTTTCGCCCCCTATCCCGCCGGGGAGATGACCGCATACCCGGTGCGGACCCTCGTGAACAACCCGAAAATGGACGAGCCGGCCCTGATCGAACCGCTCCACTGACCACTTTCCCCTTCCCCGCACCGTTCCGGGGAAATTCCCGATGGAAAACAACCGGAACCGTATCTCCGGGGATGAGGAACCACTGCTGCCAGGAATTCATCTCAATAAAAGGAGTGGGCATTTTGGGGACCCAAGAGCAACACCTGGAGAAGTTTCGTGGAAGGAGGAACCGGAAATGGAACAGACAACGGATCGCAGTTTCGATTTCCTTCCCATCAACGAACGGGGTCGAAAGCCGCGCAAAACCGGGATCACGGAGATGCGGGGTCCGTACTACGCGCCGGTGGGGAAGCGGTACCTGCAGGACATCTTCGAGACGATGGGCACGTACGTCGACATCTTCAAGTTCAGCGGCGGTTCCTTCCGCCTGATGCCGAAGAAGGCGGTGAAGGAGTTGATCGATACGTGCCACGAGCACGACGTCCTGGTGTCCACGGGGGGGTTCATCGAACGGGTGCTGACCTACGGCCCCGACATGGTGGACCGGTATCTCGCGGAGTGCCGGGAGACGGGGTTCGACGTCGTGGAGGTGTCCAGCGGCTTCATCAGTGTGCCGTTGGATGACCTGCTGGGCATCGTGGAGAGGGTGAACGAGCTCGGGATGAAGGCGAAGCCCGAGATCGGCATCCAGTTCGGAGCCGGGGGGGCAAGCTCCGTCGAGGAACTCGAGGCGGAAGGGACCTCGGACCCGTCCCAGGCCATCCGTGCGGCAAAACGATACCTGGACGCCGGCGCCCACCTGATCATGGTGGAGTCGGAAGGGATCACCGAGAACGTCAGGAGCTGGCGCACCGACGTGGTCGCGAAGATCGTCAACGAGCTCGGGCTGGAGAAGGTGATGTTCGAGGCCGCCGACCCGGCGGTGTTCAGCTGGTACATCAAGAATTTCGGCCCGGACGTGAACCTTTTTGTCGACCATTCCCAGGTGGTCCAGCTGGAAGCTTTGCGCTCCGGCATCTGGGGGACGAAGAGCACGTGGGGCCGCATCGTGACCTACCGGGGGAAACCGGGAAAGGCGACGGCCGACCGGCCGAAACTGGTCGAGCCGGCGGCCAAGAGCGGGAAGAGGTGACCGCCATGGCGCGCTTTGCCCATCTCGCGGAGGCGATCGGAACCGGGCGCGGGCTGTCGCGCTCGGAGGAACTGGCGGCGTTCGTGGAGCGGGCGACATGGGAGGATATCTCGCCCGCGGCGCGCGAAGCCCTCAAAATCCGCGTTCTCGATTCCCTGGGGTGCGCCCTCGGGGCGTTCCGGGGAGAGCCGATCCGGATGATCCGCCGGGACATCGACGAGTTCGGGGGAAACCCGCTGTGCACCCTGATCGGGGGGGGAAAGACCTCCCCCGACCGGGCCGCCTTCGGGAACGGGGCGATGATCCGGTACCTGGACTTCAACGACTCCTACCTGGCCCCGGGCGAGACGTGCCATCCCAGCGACAACATCGGGGCCGTCCTCGCCGCGTCGGAGTACGCCCGGGCCTCGGGCCGGCAGTTCCTCGCGGCGCTGGCCGTGGCGTACCAGGTGCAATGTCGCCTGTGCGACGAGGCACCGGTTCGGGCCAGAGGGTTCGACCACACGACCCAGGGGGCGTTCGCGAGCGCCGCCGGCGTGGCCAAGGCGCTTGCGCTTCCCATGGCGCAGGTCGCCAACGCCCTGGGCATATCGGGGACGGCGAACAACGCGCTGCGCGTGACCCGCACCGGAGAGCTGTCCCACTGGAAGGGGCTTGCCTACCCGGACACGGCGTTCAACGGCCTGCGCGCGGCGTTCCTCGCGATGCGCGGGGTGACGGGCCCCCGGGAGGTGTTCGAGGGAAACAAAGGGTGGTGCCAGACGATCGCGGGCGACTTCGAACTCGACTGGTCGCGGGAGAACCTCGAGAGGGTCCTGCGCACGATCATCAAGAAATACAACGCCGAGATCCACTCCCAGTCGGCGCTCGAGGGGATGATCGAGCTGATGCGGGAGAGGGGGTTCTCCGGGTCCGACATCGACCGGATCCGCATCGACATCTTCGACGTCGCCCACCTCATCATCGGCGGCGGCGTGGAGGGGGACAAGACGATCGTCCGGACGAAGGAGGAGGCCGACCACAGCCTGCACTACATGGTCGCCGCGGCTGCACTGGACGGGCAGGTGATGCCCGCCCAGTACGAACCGGAGCGGATCGGGCGCAACGACATCCAGTCGCTCCTCCGCAGGGTGACGGTGGTCCCGAACCCGGAATATTCGAAGCGGTTCCCGGACGAGCACCGCTGCAGAATCACGGTGACCCTTACGGACGGCAGATTCTTTACGAAAGAAAAGGTCGACTACGAGGGATTCCACACCCGGCCGATGTCGTGGGAGCGGGTGACGGAGAAGTTCATGGGGCTCGCGGAGGAGGCGTTCGAGTCTTCGCGCCGGAGCGAGATCGTCGATGCCGTGAAGCGCCTCGACGGGATCGCCGTGAAGGACCTGATGGCTCTGTTGGGGTAGATTCGCCGCAAAAGGCGACAAGGGACGGAAAGACATTGCCCCGGAGGTGTTCGCCCCCCGGGGCTTCCCCCATCTATCCCGGAAAACGGTCCGCGCCTGCGGGTTCGAAGTCGCAGACGATCCCGTAATCCCCCCGCCACCCATGGATATTGCCGGGTTCCTCAGGGAAATGAAATCCTTTCAGGGAGTTGGAAATCGCAATATCATGGGAGTTCAAGTGGATCGGTGACAGAATCACCACATGACCCGGCAACAAGAGGATTTTCCGCGGTCCGTGCCGCAGGGGGAAACGGGAGCCAGCAGATGGGCGGCACGAAACGGTCGAATTCTTCCGAGTCGGACAGGGACAGGATGCGCGTGACCAGGGAGGAGGCGCTGGCCCTGTTCCGTAAGATGAGCCAGATCCGGCGCTTCGAGGAACGCGCGGAAGAGGCGTACGGGCGGGGCATGATCGGCGGGTTTCTCCACCTGTACATCGGGGAGGAAGCCATCGCGGTCGGAGCCTTGGCCGGACTTGAGCCGGAAGATGACGTCATCACGCATTACCGGGACCACGGCTATGTCCTGGCGAGGGGCGTCGACCCCAAACGGGTGATGGCGGAACTGTACGGCAAGTCGACCGGACTCGGCAAGGGAAAGGGCGGGTCGATGCACCTGGCGGACGTCTCTCGCCATCTCTGGGGTGGGTACGCCGTCGTCGGGGGGCACGTCCCGCTTGCGGCGGGGTTGGCGCTGGCGAACCAGTACCGGAATCTGCCGAGGGTCGTCTCCTGTTTCCTGGGCGACGGCGCGACCAACATCGGCACGTTCTTCTCCAGCCTGAACATGGCGGCATTGTGGAAATTGCCGCTCGTCGTCATCGTCGAAAACAACCGCTACGGGATGGGCACGGCGGTCAAGCGCGCTTCCGCGGTCGAGGACATATATCGGAAGGCGAGTGCGTTCAATATCCCGGCGGTCCGGATCGACGGGAACGACGTCCTCGCCGTACGGGACGCCGTGCGCGACATGGCACGGACGGCGCGGGCAGGCGGCGGTCCGCAGATGATCGAGGCGATGACGTATCGGTTCCGCGGCCACTCGATGGGAGACCCGCAGCGGTACCGCAGCCGGGAGGAGGTGGAAGCGGCGAAAGCGGCCGACCCGATCGATCGGTGGCGCCGATACATCCTGGAAAGGAATCTGGCGGAGGAGGAGGAATTGGAAAGGGTGATCGGCGAGATCGAGACCGAGTTGGAGGAGGCCGTCCGGTTCGCGGAAGAGAGCCCCGCTCCCGAGCCGGCCGAGCTTTGCTTCGACGTCGTGGTCGAGGAATAGGAGACTGCCATGGCCCTGAAGACCTACCGGGAAGCCCTGCGTGAGGCGCTACGCGAAGAAATGATCCGCGACGAGCGCGTGCTGATCATGGGGCAGGAGGTCGGCGTGTGGGGAGGGACGTACGCGGTCACGCGCGGACTCCTGGACGAATTCGGGGAGAAGCGCGTCATCGACACGCCGATAGCGGAAGAAGCGATCGTCGGCGCGGCGATCGGCGCGGCGATGGGGGGGTTACGCCCGGTCGCGGAGCTGATGACGATCAATTTCAGCCTGGTGGCGATGGACCAGATCGTCAACAACATGGCGAAGATCCGCTTCATGTTCGGGGGGCAGATGACGATTCCGCTGGTCGTCCGCACGCCCGCCGGCTGGGGGCAGCTGGCGGCGACCCATTCGCAGACCTTCGAATCCTGGTTCGCCCATATCCCCGGGCTGACCGTGGTGATGCCGTCGACTCCGGCCGACGCCAAGGGCCTGCTGAAAACCGCGATCCGGTCCGAGAACCCGGTGATGTTCATCGAGCACGCGCGCCTTTACGGCACCAAGGGCGAGGTTCCGGAGGTCGAGTACACCTTGCCGATGGGCGTTCCGGACGTCAAACGCGCGGGACGTGACGTGACGATCGTGACGTATTCGCGGATGGTGAACGTCGCCCTGGAGGCGGCGGAAACGCTCGCGAGGGACGGCATCGAATGCGAGGTGGTCGACCTGCGCACGCTGCGGCCGCTCAACCTGGCGGCGGTCTACGGGTCGGTGGAAAAGACGCATCGTGCGATCATTCTCGAAGAGGATTGGACGACGTGCGGGATGGGCGCCGAGATCGCCGCGCGCATCGGCCGCGACCGGTTCGACTCCCTCGACGCCCCGGTGGAGCGCCTCGGCCAGGTGGAGGCGCCGATACCGTACGCCAAGAATCTCGAGGCGTTGATGTTTCCCGACGAGGCGCTGCTCATCGGTAAGGTCAGGGGGATGCTTGCGTAAGCCGCCCCCCCGGCCCCCGTCCTCGCGCGAACGGGACCCGCTGACGTTCGGGAAGATTCTCTTGCCCTAAGCGGAAAGGAGGTGCGTATGGCGACCGAGGTGATCATGCCCTCCCTGGGGTTCGACATGGTCGAGGGAGTCGTGGCCCGCTGGCTGAAGAAGGAAGGGGATCCGGTGGAAAAGGGGGAGGCCATTGTCGAAATCGAGACGGAAAAGGCCAGCGTCGAGGTCGAGGCGGCCGTCTCGGGAGTCCTGCAAAAGATCATCGTTCCCGCGGGAGAAACCGTGGTGGTCGGGACGGTGATCGGCATGATCGCCGCCCCCGGTGAGATGCCCGCCGGGAAACCCGGGGAAAAACCCGAAAGGCGGGAACCGTCGCCTCCTCCGTTCGTATCACCCGCGGACGGACCGGAGAAAGCCCGGGAGAAGCCGAAAAAGCCGGCGGAGGAACGGAAAGAAGAGCCCGAAGAGGCCGAACCGCCGGGGCGCAGGATAAAAGCCTCTCCCGTCGCGCGCAAGATGGCGGAAAAAGCGGGTATCGATCTGGCCCGAATCAAGGGGAGCGGCCCCGACGGCCGCGTCATGGAGCGCGATGTTCAGGCGACGATGGGTGAAAAACCGTCACCGGCGGAGCCGAAAACCGGGGCCGGCGTTCCCGCCGGCGAGATTGTCCCCATGAGCCGGATGCGGAAGGCGATCGCCCGAAGGATGACCGAGAGCAAGGCGAAGGCGCCGCATTTTTACGTCACCGTCGACGTCAACATGGACGAAGCGATGAACATGCGGGAACAACTGAACCGTCTCGCCCCCGAATCCGAAAAAATTTCCGTCAACGACCTGATCGTGGCGGCGGCGGCCAGGACGCTGGCCCGGTTTCCGGATATGAACGCGACGTATCGCGGGGAGACTCTCGAGAAACATTCCCGGATCGATATCGGCATCGCGGTGGCACTCCCGGACGGGCTGATCCCCCCCGTGCTGCGCAATGCGGACAGGAAAACGCTGCGTGAGATCGCGGCCGGGTCCAAAGAGCTGAGCGAGCGCGCACGCGCCGGCAGGCTGCGTTCCGAGGACCTGGGCTCCGGGACGTTCACGATATCCAACCTGGGGATGTTCGACGTGGAGGAATTCATCGCGATCATCAACCCGCCGGAAGCCGCCATCCTCGCGGTCGGGGCGGTGACCCCGCGTCCGATCGCAGCCGGAGGGGAGGTCCGGATCGCCTCGATGATGAAAGCGACATTGTCGGTGGACCATCGCGTGGCCGACGGGGCGCAGGCCGGCCGCTTCATGCAGGAACTCAAGAAGCGGTTGGAGAACCCGGTCCATCTCCTTGTCGAGTAGGCGGACATGATGCGGATTCGACAGGGAATTCTCCTTTCCGCCGTCGCGGTCGGCCTTTTGCTGATTGCCGTCGTTTGCTGGCATTCCGTGGAGGAGATCCATTATCTGAAGTCGTTCTTCCCGGCAAGGTTTACCGTGGAAGAAGCCGGTTACGCCAGTATCGTGGAGCTGGTGAAAATAGCGATCATCACCGTACCGGTCCTGGTCGTCATCGCTACCTGCCTTTGTCTGCTGCACTATTTCCGCAAGGAACCTTGAAGCGAGAACGATTGCCCGCAGAGGGGTATCCACTTTACTCCAGTACCCACAATATGTAGTGTTACTACCCATGGAGGACTATCCGAGGACCCTTGCCGAATTCGAGAAACGGTTTGCCACGGAGGCGGCGTGCCGCGCCTACTTGATCCACTGTCGCTGGCCGTCGGGGTTTCGGTGCTCGCGGTGCGCCACCGACGATGGATGGGAAACCAGCCGGGGCTTGCGGATGTGTCCCCAGTGCGGACACCAGACCTCCGTGACAGCGGGGACGATTTTCCACCGGAGTCACCTTCCGTTGCGGACCTGGTTCCGGGCCATGTGGTGGGTCACCAACCAAAAGCACGGGGTCAGCGCTCTGGGATTGCAGCGCCTGCTCGGGTTGGGGAGCTACGAGACAGCTTGGTCCTGTCTCCAAAAACTGAGGCGTGCGATGGTGCGGCCTGACCGGGACCGGCTGGGCGGCGAGGTGGAGGTGGATGAAACATACCTTGGCGGCGTCCAGGCTGGTGGAGGCCGTAGACACTTGGGAAACAAGGCCTTGTTGGCCATCGCCGCGCAGGTCGACGGCCAAGGGATCGGCCGGATTCGGATGCGTCGGATTCCGGATGCCTCCTCCAAGACACTCCTCTCGTTCGTCAAGATGGCGGTCGAACCGGGGGCCGTGGTCGTCACCGACGGATGGGGTCTTTACGACGGGTTGCAGAAGGAGGGCTTCACGCACAACCCCCGGGTGATCAGCGGGAGCGGAAAAACGGCATCGACTCTTCTGCCGCGGGTGCATCGGGTCGCGTCTTTGTTGAAACGGTGGCTGTTGGGAACCCATCAGGGTGCTGTATCCCGTGAGCAACTGGAATATTACCTCGACGAGTTTACGTTTCGGTTCAACCGCAGGACATCCAGGCATCGCGGTAAGCTGTTCTCACGGCTTATTGAACAGGCAGTCGCAATTGGACCTACGCCTTACGAAAAACTGATCGTCGGTCCGGACCACAATATGTAGGGGTCACTGGAGTAAAGTGGATACCCCTCTGCCCGCAAACCGGTGTTCGGTCCGGTCGCGACGTCCCCGCATCCTCCGGGAAAGGTCGTTCCCGACGGGAAACCGGGTCGCCTCGAGCCAAATCTAAGTAGTTGGGGTGGCGCCCATCCCGGTGTCGTCTAGGCAAGGGACGTCCAACCTCCCGGCCGGGGAGACGCCAACCAGGGATGGATACCGGATGCCGGGCGATTCCCGGCGAGGACGCGTCACCCTTTTTCGTCGTCGGGTGACCGAACCGGGGGTGTTCTCTCTTTCATCGATGGTCAAAAGCATACGGTCGCCGGCGAATTCCGGGTGCACGGAAGCGGCTTCGGGATGGCGACGCGGGCGGCTGGACAGACGAGGAGGAGCTTGCAGGAAAAACCGGACGGGAGGCGGCCGCGAGCGGTGATCGTGGGCGCGGGATTCGGAGGGTTGTGGGCGGCGCGGGAATTGGCCCGATGCCCCGTGGATGTCCTGCTCCTCGACCGGAGGAACTACCACCTGTTCCTGCCGCTGCTCTACCAGGTAGCCGCGGCGGAGCTGGAATCGGAAGATATCGCATATCCCGTGCGGAGCATCCTGCGGGGCCTTCCGAACGTGAACTTCGTCCTGTCCCGGGTCCGTGGGGTCGATCTGCGGACAAGGGAGGTGACAACCGATGATGGGAGGATCCCGTTCGATTATCTCGTCCTCGCGGCGGGTTCCACGTCCCATTTCTTCGGCATACCCGGCGCGTCCGAGCATTCCTTTCCCCTGAAGACCCTGGGCGATGGCGTCGCGCTCCGAAACCAGGTTCTCCGCGCGTTCGAGCGGGCTGCCGGCGAGCCCGATCCGGAACGGCGCCGGGCCGCGTTGACATTCGTGCTCGTCGGCGGCGGCGCGACCGGCGTGGAGTTCAGCGGCGCCCTCGCGGAGCTGATCCGCGGGCCGTTGCGGAAGGATTTTCCGTCCCTTGATTTCCGGGAGGTGAAGGTGCTTCTGGTCGAGGCGAAGGAAGGGCTCCTGTTCGGGATGACGGAGGCGCTTCGGCGCTATGCGTTGGAAAGGCTTTCCCGGAAAGGGGTCGATGTGCGCCTGGGGGCGAGTGTGCGGCGGGTCGCGAAAGACGGCATCCACCTGGAAGACGGCGCCTTCATCCCCTCGGAAACGACGGTGTGGACGGCCGGGGTGTGCGGCGAATCCTTCGAGGGAATCCGAAGCGTACCGATTTCCCCGGACAGGCGGGTGAAGGTGACGCCGACCCTCGAGCTGCCGGGATGTCCCGGGATATACGCCGTCGGCGATCTGGCGTACTTCGAGGAAGCCGGAAAAGCGCTCCCGATGATGGCGCCGGTCGCCATCCAGATGGGAGCGGCAGCAGCCCGCAACATCGCGAGGCAGGTCGCCGGCCAGGCACCGCTCCCGTTCCGGTACAGGGATCCCGGCTCCATGGTGATCCTGGGCCGCAATGCGGCGGTGGCGCATCTCCGCGGGCGGGACTACACGGGATTCCCCGCGTGGATCGTCTGGCTTGCCGTCCACATCTTTCAGCTGATCGGATTCCGCAACCGCCTGGTCGTGATGATCAACTGGGCCTGGGACTACTTCCTGTACGAGCGGGCGGTTCGCATCATTCTTCCCGAATCACGGCCGGGAGAAGGCATCCCCGCCGACGAGGCGTCGCAACCGGCCGCGGACAACGGAAAGAAGGCGCACGGGGGACGATGGTAGGATCCCGGGTTGGGTGACGGGTTTGGGCAGGCGGACTTTCATTCATCGCTTCTCGCCGGCTTTCCTGTACGCCACGGACTTGGCCTGTTTTTTCCCGGGATGGGACCTTCCTCTTCCGGGAACCGGCACAGCACCGGATCGTTTTGCGGTACCTGGCTCAATCCCGCCGATTCCCGCGCCTCCCGGATCATCATACCGATTTTGAACTGCTCGTATCCCCCGTCGTATCCGTAGGCGAATTCCGGGTCGCGATTCTTCCTTTCCTCGATATATTTCTTAAGGTCGCTCATGGTCCTTTCTCCCCGGCATGAGGGAAGGTTAACCCTCGTCAAGGGACCGATTGTTGAGCGATCTTGCGGCTCGGGGTTCTTGCCGCCGCCGGACACCCCTCGTGCCGGGTTCCCCGGGGGGGTTCTCCCGCCCCGGGGTGATTTCGCTCAGATTGCCCGCAACGCCTGGTCGAAGTCCTCCAGGATGTCCTCGATCGCCTCGATCCCCACCGAGACGCGCAACAGGTCCGGGGTGATGCCGTTCGCCAGACGCGACTCCTCGGTGAAGCTTATGTACTGGGACGACCACGGGTGGATGACCAGCGTCTTGCAGTCACCCAGGTTCGCCAGGTGGTAGACGAGCTTCACGTTCCGGATGAGGTCGAAGCACGCCTTCTCGTTCTCCAGGCCGAAGGTGAGAAGCGCCCCGTACCCTTTTCCCCGGAACTGGGTTTTGGCCGTCTCGTGCGCCGGGCTTTTCGGGAGCCCCGGGAAGTTCACCCACTTCACCCTTGGGTGCCGGTCCAGGAACTCGGCCACCCGGTTCGCGTTGCTCATGTGCCGCTCCATCCTGACCGCCAGGGTGTCCAGCCCGATCAGGGTCAGGTACGACTGGAACGGCGACTGGGTGGTTCCGAAGTTGATGTGGATCTCCCGCCAGACCTTGTCGATGTAGGCCAGTTTCCCCTTGCGCTCCTTGAACAGCCTGAAGTC
>Ga0209322_10001153_pt1 | contig 15343 bp, 21 predicted proteins | sample Rifsed19ft1_FD_184013 | JGI IMG/M metagenome (GOLD analysis project Ga0209322, IMG submission 184013) | Soil microbial communities from Rifle, Colorado, USA - sediment 19ft 1 (version 2) | ecosystem: Environmental > Terrestrial > Deep subsurface > Rock core/Sediment | place: Rifle, Colorado... | reverse complement strand
CGCGATCGACGCATGAGCAGACGCCCGGCGGCCCGGGCAATGAGCGGACCACACACACCATCTCTAGCTAACCACGATCAATCGTCGAGGATTTGAGCACTCAGCGAATTGCTCAAACCCTCGGCCATTTGAAAGACGGACCTTAGTCCAGCTACGAGGAGGTCAAACATGTTGCTACAGCAAGGCATTCCAACCAGCTTCACCTTCACCGTCGGCTGGGTCGATATCGTCATCATCGTCATCCTGGTGGCCGCCTTCCTGCGCGGGCGGAGACTGTTCTTTCCTATGCTCGCTCTCGTCGTCATGGTCTACCTCTTCCGGCTGTTTCCCAACGAGATTCTATCGATCATCCGCACGATCAACGAACTGAATGGCCCAGCCGCATTCATCACCATTAGCCGTTGACACAGACTCTTTTAACGCCAGCGAAAACCGTTCGACTTGTGCATTGCATGTGATCAATCGTCAGCGAGCGACCGGTGCACCTTGCCGGATGATCTTTCTCAACCTACGTTAAGGAGAAAATAAAATGGGACTGTTATCGTGGATCGTCGTCGGGGCAATCGCCGGCTGGCTGGCGGGACAAGTGGTGAGAGGCGGCGGCTTCGGCCTACTCGGCAACATCGTGGTGGGCATCATCGGCGCGCTGGTCGGCGGCTACTTGGCGGCGCAGCTCTTCAACATGCCGGATGCCGTCAATGGCTTCAACTTGACCAGCATCGTAGTTGCGTTCCTCGGAGCGGTGGTGGTGGTCGTTGTTGTCAGTCTGCTGCGAGGCGGCCGCCGGAGTTGATCACGACACGAGTCACGTGCACTTCTGCTAAGTCACCGTCGAGCACGCTGAGGCCAGGCAGGTTTATCGGCACTCTTCAGCGTGCTCTGTGGCTTGAGCGATGTGCGTCTGGAAAGTGTGTCAGTTCGTTCAAGCACGACGACGGCTACCGACAGGGTTCGCGCCATGCCGGAATGGCTTGAACTATATCGTTAAGGACATTCGTCTTATGCAGCAAAGCCGTCTGAACCAAGTGGAAACGGAAGACAATGCCGAAGATAATCCGGCCCTGAGCAACGTCATCGAGCGGAACATTCGCACGATTATCCGGCTGCGTCTGAAGGCGGCTCGTGAGCGCCGCCTGCAAGATCGAATCGCCGACGTCATTACCTCGTTTTCGGGGCGCATGGTGTTTGCGTATGTGCACATCGTCTGGTTCGGTGTTTGGATTGTGCTGAACACCGGCCGTTTAGGGGTGCGGCCATTCGACCCATTTCCGTACGGCCTCTTGACGATGGTCGTGTCACTGGAAGCGATTTTCCTGTCCACGTTTGTGCTCATCAGCCAAAACCGTTTGAGCCAAGAAGCCGAGCATCGCGCCGACCTGGATATGCACATCGGTTTGCTGACTGAACATGAGTTGACCCGGGTGCTGCAAATGCTCGACGCCATTCAAGACAAATTGGGGATCGACAACGATGAGGACAGCGAACTGGCCGACCTTGAAATGGAGACCAGGCCCGAAGATGTGCTGGCTGAAATCGAGCGCCTTCAACAGCGGTTAAAGTGAGCGTGGCCCCAAACATTATGGAGGAAAGACATGAATCCAAAGCGTAAGTTCACGATCGAAGAGGCCCGTGAGATTGGCGACCAACTCGGCGTCGAACAAGGCGATTTTGACTTCGAGGAGTTCCGGCGAGGGCTAGAGGTAGAGCTGGAGCACGGCTTAAGGGATCCGGAGACCAACGTTACCAATGACGACCTGCCTCTCACCGGCAAGATTGCCTGGGCACACCTCAAGGAGTTCCCGGACTATTACACTCGTCTGGACAAGCTGGAAGCCGAGGCGGATGAGTTCTGGACAGCACAACGCAAAGGTTGACACCTGCCATGACATAGGACGAATGATGGAAGAGGGTCACGTCGATTGGGCCGAACAGCAGAGCGATCAGAATTGACAGGCTAAGGAATTGACACCGATGACAAACAAAACTAACAAGACCAAATCCAAACGATTGTCCCAAAGTCAGCGCAAGCACGTGCGGCGGCTGAAGCAGGCGGCCCGCAAGGCCGGCACCGCTTACACACCTAGCCGACCCGTTGTATCAATATCTCGACCACCCGCACTGCCCTGATCGTATCGATGGGGGTCACGCTGATCGCACCGGCGATCTTTGGTTACACCATCGCCTGCCTGAGCGCGCGCGCCATTTCGTCAGAGCCGCGTCTCCGCCTCGGCTTCGTCCCCATGTGGCTCAAGTCGCGCGAATCTGCCAGCCGCCTGTCGGAAGCAGAGCGCCACTTAAACTTGGCCAGGGTACAGAATGCCCTGGCATCGGCAGCCATTGACACGCGGTAAGGCGAGTATGAGCCGGCCAGCCCCTAACGGACCTCAAGGAGTTCAACCTGTGAATGCGAACGCAAAACAGCACCGTGCTATTTTGCAGAGCATCGCCCGGCGAGCAATGCTGGAGCGCGGCTTACTCCCTGACTTTTCGGCTGAAGCATTCGCCGAGCTGGGCAAGATTCAGGCGCCGGCCGTAGCCAAGAACGATGAGTCCATGCGTGACCTTACGAGTCTGCTATGGGCTTCCATCGATAACGATGACTCCCGCGACCTCGATCAGCTCACCGTGGCCGAGGCCATGTCCGGCGACAAAATAAAGATTCTGGTGGCCATAGCGGATGTGGACTCGATCGTCAAAAACGGGTCGGCCATTGACGATCACGCTCGCCACAATACGACCTCGGTGTATACCGCGGCTATGATATTCCCCATGCTGCCTGAAAAGCTGTCCACCGATCTCACCTCACTAAACTTCAATGAGGATCGCCTGGCCATCGTCATTGAAATGGTGATGGGTGCGGACGGCTCTCTTCAGGCTTCGGATATCTATCGGGCGCGTGTCCGCAATCACGCGCAGCTGGCCTATCACAGCGTGGCGGCCTGGCTGGGCGGTGGCAGTCTGCCAGAGGCGATCACGACCGTCAATGGTCTGGCTGAGAATCTGCGCCTGCAGGACAAAGCGGCCCAAAGTATGCGGAATTTCCGGCATAGCCACGGGGCGCTGAGTTTGGAAACCATTGAGGCCAGGCCGATCTTTGACGGCGATCAAATCCGTGATCTCGAAGTGGAAAACAAGAACCGCGCCACGGACATCATCGAGGATTGCATGATCGCGGCCAACGGCGTAACCGCCCGGTATCTCACGTCAAGAAAATTCCCTTCGATCCGACGGGTAGTCCGCACGCCCAAACGCTGGGATCGGATTGTCGAGCTGGCCGGGGAACATCAGTTTGGGCTACCTGCTGACCCCGATTCAAAAGCGCTGGATGAGTTTCTCGTCAAGGAGAAAGCCGCCGATCCGCTGCGCTTCCCCGACCTATCCCTGGCGGTGATCAAACTCTTGGGAGCGGGCGAATACATGGCAGAACTGCCCGGTGACACCGCCCCCGGACACTTTGGTCTCGCCGTCAAGGACTATGCCCATTCTACCGCCCCGAATCGTCGTTATCCCGATCTGATCACGCAACGCTTATTGAAGGCTGCCCTAGCGGGCAGTGCCTGGCCCTATCGCAAGGATGAACTGGATGCTCTGGCGAAACACTGCACCGAAGAAGAGGATGCCGCTAACAAGGTCGAACGGCAGGTCGGCAAATCTGCAGCGGCGCTCCTCCTTGAATCGAGAATCGGCGAACAGTTTGATGCGATTGTCACGGGTGCTTCTGATAAAGGCACCTGGACCAGGCTTCTCAACATTCCGGTTGAAGGGAAGTTGGTTCATGGCTTCGAGGGCCTGGATGTCGGCGACCGGCTTCGCGTGCAACTGATATCGCTCAACGTCGAGCGCGGCTTTATCGATTTCAAGAAAGTCGGCCCAGCCAGACATTGATGTTGAGCGGATGCCGCTTATATTCCGCATCTGGAACATCGGTTATGATCATCTCCGCCGTCAGGTGGAGCTGATCGACACAGGAGAGAACGATGAAAAGCGAAATCGGTTTATGGATTGACCATCGGCAGGCGGTGATTGTGGTGGTTACAGGCGCAGGCGAAGAAACAAAACGAATCATATCCAACATGGAGAAACACGTCCGGTTTTCCAGCGGGTCATCCGAGGACGGTTCGGCCGAGGACGTGCGAGACCGGCAATTCGGGAGCCATCTCAACAGCTACTACGATGAAGTCATCGCGGTTATTCGTGACGCAGACTCCATCCAAATCTTTGGTCCGGGTGAGGCCAAAGGCGAGCTAGAGAAACGTCTGGAGCACGAAGGGCTTAAGGGACGGATTGTGGATATTGAGACGGTGGATAAGATGACGGATCGCCAGATTGCAGCGAAAGTTCGAGAACACTTTCGCGCCTAGTGGCTTGACCATTTAATTCTGCATAGTAGTCGAACCAGGCAAATCACGACGTTTGCGCTTATCGAACATGCGCTTGGCTCGTTTCCAATTGAAAGACCAACCGATGGGCCGATGAAGTTGGTTGCGCCTAGATTCCTATGCGATTAGATCGAGAGCCAGTCTCCTTCCCCCTGCTTCATCCATTACGGATGATACGTTGGGTACTATGAGAGTTCCGTCAGCCGCCATGTTGCAGAGCCACCCTTTCAGGTGCTCCCACCGATACACCTTCACGGTCATGTATCGGGTTGGTGAGGCTGATCCCGTAGTTCGGTCACAACAGGTCATCGTTGGCGTTAGGCAGGCCGTTCGTTCCGTTGAATACGCTCGTCGCGTATCGCCCGCTGTTCAGAGGGCCATCGGGCCGACGACTTTGACCCGACGGGAACAGCGGCCAGGGTTTCAATCCGCTTTCCCTGGTGTTTATGCAGGCACCGCTCGGAACTGGCCTTCGGGCAATTCAGCTCTTGCCATAGCCAACCTGGCTTGACCCTCAGTCGTTTGATGTGGATTGCAAAACTTGGGCCTTTCCCACCAGGCTATGTTCCCCAGCCTGTTACCAGGCCTGAGTCAGGTGGGTGCTTTACAACACCTCCCTCTAGTGTTGGCTCCCTGCGGAGCATCCTGTTGTGCCGCTTGTCTACGGCGCACGTCATCGGCGTAGCGGATCAGGCATGCTTCGCCGTGACAATCGGGCTTGACCCCATACTGAAACCACAGATCGAGGGCATCGTGCAGGTACACATTCGCCAGCATCGGTGAGATGATGCCGCCTTGTGGCGTTCCCGTTACCGGGTGCAGCCCCTGGCCGTTTGTGTCCAGCACACCTGCTTTCAGCCACTTCCGAATCAGCCACAGCAGCGCGCGGTCATCGATGCGCTCTTCCAGCATCCGTAGCCGCCAGTCGTGATCAAGATTGTCGAAGAAGCCCTGGATGTCGGCTTCGACCACATAGTGGTATCGCCCGAATTGTAGCTTGATGGTCAGGTCGTCTACCGCCTTCAGAGCGCCGACCTTTGGACGATACCCCTAGCTACAGCGCAGGAAATCCTGCTCGTAGATGGCTTCCAGGATGCGCGTGACCGCGAGTTGCAGCAGCTTGTCTTCCGTGGCGGGTATTCCCAACGGACGCAGGCGGCCATCCGTCTTGGGAATAGACTGCCGTCTGACGAGGTTGGCCCGGTAGTTTTTCCTCTTGAGGCGTTCCACCAGTTGCCGGATGTTCTCATCGAGGTTTGGCTCGTAGTCTTGGGCGCTGACCCGATCGACGCCATACGCCGCGTCTTGGCGGATGTCCCGCCAGCATTCATGGAGCAATTCCTCATTGAGCAGCCGGTAGAGGTCTTGAAACCGGTGCTTCGTGTGCTCTTGCGCCTTGTGAGCTATTCCCCGCAGTGAGGTTAGCATTGAGGTATCCGGCCCTCCGTGTCCGGTCAATGTTTCCTGTGCAGGCTGCGTATCCCTGTCAGCCCCTTCCCCCTGTGAACGGCTCTCCCGTCTCCGAGTACTCTGGGCTGATCTGACTCCCTGGCCGTCGTGGGCGTCCCTTCTTTTGGTCGGGATGGCCTACCTGTCGCCGATAGGGGACGCAGCCCATGTACCGGCTCAGGAACGACGAGGGTCTCCCCAGTTCCTGATGCTTCTCTCCACGCATACCGCGCTCTTGATGGACCCCGGCAGGCCCTCAGGAATCTCGCCCCGTGCTCTGATTCCCTTGTGTAGGCTTCCCGTCCGTTAACACGGTCGCCGCCTGCATTTGGGACTGGCGTCCTCCCCTCACTCTCTAACGAGGCTGTATCAAGCTTCAGGGCGTGCGGTCGCCCTTACGGTCTGCGTGGTGTGCTGTGTACGCTTCAACTATTTCGTTCGATAGGCCATTTGCGCTGCCGCGCTTCTGAAAGAGTCTACCGTAGCGCACTATTGCGAGTTTCGTGCGGCGGGAGGGTCATTTCTTGGGCACGGTGGCTCACGTCGTCCCTGGCGTGACTACCTCCTGATAGTTGCAACACTCGCTATGGGTGGTTGGCTAGACCTTACCCTACAAGGACTTTCACCTTGTCAGAAGCACCAAGTTAGCTTGGCGCACCAACGATGGAGCTAAGCCGCCGACATGTTGCGCCCAGAGCCGATGCAGGCCAGGTGCGACAACCTCACCACTACACCGTTGGCCGGATGCGACAGATGAACACGATACTTCACGGCGATTCTACCTTGCTCACCTGAACCCCTGAATCGCGGCGCGGTCGTCGGTCGGCTTCAGCGACGGGTTGGGCAGCCGCTGAGAGAAAGCGCTCATGCCTGCTCGGTGAGTTTCTGCTGAAGCCAGAGATTCACCAATGTTTCGACCTGGACACCGTGCTTATGTGCCTCCTTCTCGATAGCGTTGAACAACTCAACGTCTAGGGGCACGGCACAAGTGACCTCGAACTCCACATCCGTCGCATCTGTATCGAACTCGGTGAAGTCATGGGTGTCCCAGAACTCGCCCATCTTCTCATCGGTGTCTGCTTTGGAAATGCTGCTGAGTTTACTTTCGTCCATAGGCTCTACGTTCCTTATCGCTCATGTCCCGCGCGCTGATGATAATGGCGGTCTTGGATTTCGGCTTGTAGATGAAGAAGACGGATAAGTACCTTCCGCCGAATGTCTGGCCGAAAGCAGCGTATACATCTTCCCCTTCCATATGACCCTTCTCGGCGAACCGGAAGCGTGGTCGGCTGAAGAAGGCTTGGCGTGCTTCGCGACACGTGACGTTATGCTTGGCTTCGAGTTTCTCTTCGATCTGCTCAGGGCACACGATGGACTCGATTTGCATGCCCCAAGTATATCACCGGACGGTCGAATGCCAATCTGCGGATGATAAATGGTGGGTTGTTGTGCGGCGTGAAAGGCGGCCCAACGTCGCGCATCAGCCGCCGCCGTGTTGCGCCCGATCACAAAGCGGGCAAGTAACGACTGCCACACGACTACACTGCTGGCCGGACGCGACTACCGGCAAGTCTACTCCACCAAGGGACACGCCACAAGCGCCAGGCACTTCAGAATGCGGCGCGGTCGGCGGTCGGCTGCAATCAGCCCTGGCGCACGCGCCATTCCCTCACCGAAGAAACTGGCGTGTCGCGCTTCCCTCGCCGCCGCATGTCGAGTATGATGTTCGCACGCTCTGTCAAAAGCAAGACCGTAACACCACTGGTGCGTGCGCGTCAGCGCCAAGCCCGAGCTGCAATCTGGTCCCCATTCCTCTGTGATTCGGCCACTGGTGGCAAGGCCGCATCCGGCGCTTGACCCCGATTAGGACGCTACGTTGTTGGGTAGGAATGGGTTGGCAGAGCGAACCCCCTTCCCACAGGAGAACTCGCATGACTCGCCAACGCCGTACCCCCAAGAAGATCAAGCGCATTGAAGACTTGAAAATTGTGCAGCCGCACGCCGCCGGTTTGGATATCGGTGCCCGCGAAATCTGGGCGTGTGTCCCAGCACACAGCACCGCCGATGTGAGTGATGGTATACTTCTGTCATGAGAATCTACCTCGATACGTGCAGCTTACAGCGCCCGTTAGACAGCAAGACACAAATCAGGATTGTCCTCGAAGCCGAAGCGGTCCTAGGCGTGTTGACCCTGTGCGAGTCGGGGACAGTTGAGTTGGTCGCATCGGATGCCCTGCTGTTTGAAACGCAGCGAAATCCCAATCTCGACCGACGCGAATACGCGTTGGCTGCACTGTCACAGGCGAAAACGTTCGTGGCGCTCAACGAACAGGTCGAAAAACGAGCGAAGGAATTGAGCAGTGCCGGCCTCAGGCCGTTAGATGCGTTACACCTCGCTTCGGCGGAGGTTGCACAAGCAGATTACTTCTGCACCTGCGATGACAAGTTGTTGCGGCAAGTGAAGGGGATTCCAGGTCTTGAGGTACAGGTCATTTCACCGATTGAGTTAGTGGAGGTAATTGAGCAATGATAGCAGACACCAAGCCGCTGGCCGAGATAACCGCACAGGCGCTCAGGCTCTTATATCAGCAGATGGGCGTGGTGAATACCGTCCGTTTTATCGGTCAATTCTCAGCGGGGTATGGCAACTATACTGAAGAGCGTGAGCAGTTGTTTGGGGATATGACGCTGGATGACATCGTCGCTGCGATCAAGCGTAAGAAGAGTCAGGCCGGCTAAGGCTGCCGCGCCCAACCCGTCGCTGAAGCCGACCACCGACCGCGCCGCGTTCTAAGTATTCTGGAGCTTGGGTCGCGCCTCTTGGTGGAGTAGACTTGCCGGTAGTCGCAGCCGGCCAGCCGCGTCTTGGGCTTTTCAGCGCGTCGTGCCTGCGGCGGCACTTCGCGCGTCACGTCGGCGGCTTAGCTCTGCCGTTAGGTTGCTGCTGACTCGCATACTCACCCACACTAAGCTTACTATCACGCTGTCAAGTCCTTTCCGAAAGAGCGCATGAAGACATCTCACAAAAGGCAGGCTCTTGGAGTCAGCAGGCTGGTATGAACCGAACGGGCAAGACCGAGCGACTGAACACGGCGAAGTTCAACAGGTCAGCAAGCGTCGAGACGCAGCGGGCGATGTTATCCCTATCCTGGTATGCGAGCGTGCCAGTGGCAGCGGCTCACCTTACGTTATCCAGGGTTTCAGCGCCACGGGTCGAGGGTGGTCCACGCTTATGGGCGAGGGTCTGGGTAGCCATGGAGAACACCGGCCGACCCTCGGCCCGCCTGGCGTGCTGAACGTCGCGAGGATTCAGTTGTCCGGGTCGCACGCGCGGCCGTGTGCCCGCGGCGCCCCAACCGAATGGAGTTACATCATCGCACCTCGTTGAAGAATCAGAGTGGCCGGGCGTTGGTCGCGCAAGGTGGCCCACAAGATGCCCATTCCCCGACGGGCCGTGGCCACGAACGCGACGCCCTTGGGCTTGGACTGCTGCAGGCGACGGTCGTACTGACGCAGCACCGGCTGATGCAAGATCAGCGAGCGCAGCCCGTTCAACACGGCGCGGCGCAGATAGACATCGCCGGTTTTGACCACGCGCTTACCCTTGCCTTTGCGCGGACGTGTCCCCGAGTCGTTGCGACCACTGACCAGGCCGGTGCGGCGAAACACCTGGCCGGCATAGGCATACTGGGCCGGGTCGCCGATGGCGGCCGCCAGACTGGCCACCTGGATATCACTCAGGCCTTTGAGTTTGGCCCAGATGGTGTACGGCGTTTGCGCCAGCAAGTCGCGCAAGCGGTCTTCCAAGTCGGCGATGTGACGTTCGACCTCCTCCAGCAGAGCCAGGTCGTGCTGTAGGAGTTCGCAGCGGATGGCCACCAGTTCAGTCTCCGGCAGCAGCACTGTGCGCGCGTAAGCCAGGATTTTGGCCGCGCGCAGGCGTCCCAGGGCAAAGTGCTGGGCGTGGAAGGCGGCCACCAAGTCGGTGGGCGTCATGGCGCTGAGTCGATGCGGGTCGGGACACACCCGGATCAGGTGCTGCAGGGTCTGGCAGGTCCAGAAGTCGGTGGTGAACAGGGGCGTGTAGCGCTGCCGGGCCTCCGCGCCGATGAGCACCAGACCGGGGAAGATGCGATCCAAGTGACCCAGGATCTGGTTCTTGAGCATGGTGCGCATCTTGACCTTGCTCAGGCGCACCCGGTCCAGTTGCTGAAGGTGCAGGTACACCCCACCGGCGGGTTGGAAGGGCGACCCCTCGCCCCGGCGCAGCAGGTCGCCGATGGCCGCCACGTCAATCTCGTCCGTCTTCTCGCGGCGCATCAACTGCTGGTCGCGGTTCTGCTTGACCGCGTAACTGTTGATCAGCGTCACCGGCCGCGACCGCGCGCGCAGATGCCGGGCCAGGTTCTCGAAGTAGTGGCTGGTCGGTTCCATGCCCACCAACACCACCTGGGCTTGCGTCTGCGCCACCGCCTCATCGATGGCCTGGCACAGTCGGTCAAACCCGCTCTGGAAGATGTCGATCTCAAAGGTCGGCGTCACGATCTCGCCCAAGCCGTTGTGGATCATGACCACGTGACAGTACTTGCTGATGTCCAGGGAGACGCACAGGATGCGCTCCAACGCAATCCCTCGAATCCGGTCGGCAAAGGCTTGTCCGCGTTTGCCGCGCAAATGCGTACGCTGTTTCCGGCTCATGGTTGGTACCTCCTGACGATGGATGGGCCCATCTGCCAGGCCGGAGCGGGATCAAAGCGCTGTGCGTCTCCCATCCGATGGGATGGGCTCCGGCCTCTCAGCGCGATGGGGCGGAGGCACTGTAGCCGTATTGAGGCCGGTGTCAACCACCGGCGAAATCCATAATACCAGGAGAACTGACATGAACAACAAACCCATTCGTCGTTTCTTGAGATATGCTCTGAGCGCAATCTTGCTGTTGGCGCTGATCGCTGGCGCGGTCACGGTCTATGCGGCCTTTCCAGGGACAAACGGCAAAATTGCTTTCGATAGCCGACGGGACGGTAACCCTGAGATCTATGTGATGAACGCTGACGGCAGCGGACAGACCAACCTCACCAACAACCCGGCGAACGACGCCGTTCCCGCCTGGTCACCCGACGGCAGCAAGATTGCGTTTACCAGCTTCCGGGACGACGTGAACGGCGAGGTCTACGTGATGAGCGCCGACGGCAGTAATGTCACCCGCCTCACCAACAACCCGGCGCAGGACGGCTATACGTCCTGGTCGCCCAGTGGCACAAAGATTGCCTTCATGAGTGAGCGCGACGGTAACACTGAGATCTACGTGATGAACGCCGACGGTAGCGGGCAGACCAACCTCACCAACAACGCAGCAGGAGATCATTTTCCCGCTTGGTTGCCCGACGGCACGAAGATTGCATTCACGAGTGCCCGTGATGGCAACGATGAAATCTATGTGATGAACGCCGACGGCAGCGGGCAGACCAACCTCAGCAACAACCCGGCTAGCGAAGATACTCCTGACTGGCAGCCGCTTCCGAGTAAGGTGACGATTTGCCATAAGCCTGGTACTCCAGCTCAGAAGACTTTGGTAATCCCAATCCAGGCTTTAAAAGGCCACCTAGTATTACAACGAGACTTTCATTACTACGAGGCTTTTGGCTTTATCGACCTCGAGCCACGTTTTTGATGACGTTGCGAGGTGCGTTTGCGATGAGACTGGTAAGCCGCGTAGTTACGGCGCTGACGATAGGCAATGACCTCCAAGACATCCGGCCAACATTTCTCGTCGTCGATCAGACTGGCGACCAGTTGGCGTGCCTGAGCGGTGGTGAGCGCGGATGACTTTTTTTAACCGCAGGCGGACTTGGATCAAGAAGTGATGGGCCAGAAAGGTCTGCGCCCTATGGTGATGCCAGCCGCGCCACGTGCGCGTTTCGTAATGATCCATACCGACCTCGCCTTTGGCTTCCTCGAAGACCGTTTCAATGGGCCAACGTTGACCACTCATGTCGGCCAACGTCTGGAGCGTAGCCGTCGTGGGCGCATTGCTCAAGTAAGGCTTCACTTGGGCTGGCTCACTCAGACTCCGCCGGAAGACCGCCCACACGCGTGGCCCCGGCAACCGATTGCGGACAGTCGTCACCCGCACAACAGCGAAGTCAGCTACCAGCGGCCCCTTGCTTCCTTCTTGAATCGTCATCCGATGCCACTTCGATTGGGACAACTGCGCCGCGAGTTCTCGCATTTCCTGAGCGCGCGGGGCATCCAACCTCACACGCACACGGACGCGTGGCCGCCCCAGCAGACTTGGCCCCGGTGGCTCCACTTCCGGCGTGTGCAACCACACTCGCGTATCGCTGGGTACCTCGGCGAAATACCATTTGCCCAGCGCCGCGATCCCGTCCCCAAAGCCCGGATTTTGGCCGAAACGTTCATCTCACGTGACCCAGTGGAACGGGATCACCTCCCGCGCGACCAAGTCGCGCACCATCTCCACGGCCAACTCGGGCTCAGTGCGAAACGGCGTGTTGGCTGGAATGCCGCACACTTGCCAGCGCGCCCGATGATCCCGATCAAACCACTCTTCGGGCAAATACAAGCGGCTGTTCAAGAACGTGTACCCCTGCGGACTGCTGTAGACGACAAACACGCCTTCTTGGCAATTCGCAATCTTGCCCAATGTCCCGCAATACTGACGCGCCACCCCGACCGAGTGCTCACCCTGTTTCGGGAAGCCACTGCCATCCACAATGACCACGCCGCGTGGATCGCCCAGCGACGCTGCGACCAAAGTCTGATGACGATGAATCACGCCGTTAGCGTCCCACTGTCCATCGCCAATGAACTCTTGAACGGCACGCACGACATTCGGATCCGTGCCGAGCAGACCCAACACGAGTGGCTCAATCGTCTTGCGTTCCAAATTCGACAGTTGTCCACACAGATACAGCGCCGACCAGCGACGCTGTTCGCGTCGGTAGAAGCAATCGTGAAACGCTCGATGATAGTCGGTCAACGCTTGACAAATCGCTTCACGATCTTGCGCGGTCAGCTTGGTGCTCGGTGGTCGACCGCTCGCAGGTGGTTGACTTCGAGTTATCCGGCGATGCTTGAATTTGTAAGTCATGGCGGTTCCTTTTCACAGATATCGCCATGGAGTCTATCACACGTAAAAGTCTCGTAGTAATGAAAGTCTCGTTGTAATACTACGCCGCTGCACCTTAAGTGACGGCAATTCCGCCCCATACATTTCCCGCTCCTTCTCTTTCCGAAATGCGCAGGCCCGCCGGAAGGCTTCGTCTTTGCCAAATTTCGTAATGGAGAAGGTGGTGCGGTGCATCGGCCCGGACGCGGGACGCCACGTCACTTCATAGACCGGGCCGACCTTGCTCCCGTCGCGGGTCCGGGCTTTGGTAGTCCGACGGACGCCAATGACCCCCGTCCGATTGCGCGGACTGACCGCTATCACACTGCGTTCGGTACGGGGTTTGCCTAACTCGCGCTCCTTGGCATCGCGCCAGGTGCGCGCGGCCTGGAGGGCTGGCCGCTTGCCGCGATAGCCGCTGTCACTGAAGAAGCGGGAGTGGATGGCGCCCTTGAAGGCGACGCGGACATACCAGCCGTGCGTGTTTTTCTTGGGATGATCAATGCGCGAAATGCTTTTGTAGCCACGGGCCGTCATGAAGAAACTCCTTTGGAAAAACCTGTATCAAGAGCCGTGTCATTCTGCTGCCGCATAGAGCCGGTATCGACCACTGGTTCACCGAGCGGCCCAACGACCGAGCTAAGCCGCCGACGTGATACGCCCAGCGCCACCGCAGGCGAGGCGCGACAGCCATACCGCTACTATTGTTGGCCGGATACGACAGTTGCGAACGCTACTTCACGGCGATTCTACCTCGCCAGCCTGAGCCTCTGATTCGCGGCGCGGTAGGCGGTCGGCTTCAGCGACGGGTTATTAGAATGTAATCGCTCGCTGCCCACAGCGGCGAGGTTGAGAGCGGGCCCGGTCGGTGCTATCCTGTGAGTGATCAGCAGACGGGAACGCACCGGGGGCTGGGAGCGTGCGGGCGAACCGAAACCGGCTATGAGATGACTCACGTCAAGCTCGTCTTGGTTACGGGAGCACTGCACCGCATGTGTTTGGTTCCCCCGTCGTAAGCTCTGATCTGAGGCAGCCCACGTCAGGCTGAACTCGTATCGGTAGTTGAAGTTCTTTGCCCCGCTCCGCGAATCCAGGCCCGCTCTCGCCGTTGATGATAGCACAGGAGACGCGAAAATGAGCACCTCAATTTCACCACCGCTCGAGCGCTATTTAGGCAGCGACCTGCATAAGCACTACCTGGTGATCGGCGGCGTCAACGCCAAGCAAGAGGTCGTGTTGCCGCCACGTCGCATCGAGTTGGGCGACTGGCCCAAGTGGGCCAAGATGCATCTCCAGCCGACCGATGTCGTGGTGGTCGAAGCGACGACCAACGCGTGGGACTTCTACGATGTGACGAGTCCCCTCGTCCAGCGCGTGGTCGTCGCCAACGCGGCCAAGATCGCACTGATTGCCAAGACTCGCGTGAAGACTGACAAGATCGATGTGATGGTGCTGGCGCGCTTGTTGGCGGCCGGGCTGATCCCCGAAGTGTGGGTGCCGCCGATGGAGGTGCGCGAGTTGCGTTCGTTGATCGCGCATCGCCGGCGGGTGGTCGGCACGCGCACGTCGCTCAAGAATCGCTTGCAGAGCGTGCTGCACCGCCATCACCTCGTCTTGCCCAGTGGCGATCCGTTCTCGGACATCCATCGCGGCTGGTGGGACACGCTGTCCGTCTCGCCGACGGAGCGCCTGCATCTGCGGCATGACCTGGCGACCATCGCCCAACTCGACACGCAGGTGGCCGAGATCAACGACGAACTGGGTCGCCTGAGTTGTGTCGCGCCGTGGGCGGCCCCGGTGAGGTATCTAATACAGTTGCCGGGCATCGCGCTCATTACAGCCATGACCGTGCTGTCCGCCATTGGCGACGTGACCCGCTTCGCGCACGCCAAGGAGTTGGTCGGTTACAGTGGCCTCGGCGCGGGTGTACACGACAGCGGCCAGACGCACCACACCGGTCATATTACCAAGCAAGGCCGCAAGGAACTGCGCACGGTGCTCGTCGAAGCGATGTGGCGCGCCGTCGAGTGCAGCGACTACTGGCAGGTCGAGTTCGAGCGGCTGACCCGGCGCATGCATCCGACTAAAGCCATCGTCGCGCTGGCACGCAAGATGCTGGTAGTGATCTGGCACGTGCTCACCGAGCAGGCCGCCGACACGCACGCCAACGCCGACCTGGTCGCCTTCAAGTTCATGGTCTGGTCATGGAAGCTGACCGACGCGCAGCGCGGTGGGCTGACCACCCGTCAGTTCGTGCGCTACCAATTGATGCATTTAGGATTGGGCCAAGACCTGACCCACGTCGTGCGTGGCGGCGCTCGGCATCTCATTGCGCCGTCGGAAGAGGTGCTCGCGCTCAAGCCGGAACTGACGGCCGCCGCCTGAG
>Ga0209322_10001142_pt1 | contig 15381 bp, 7 predicted proteins | sample Rifsed19ft1_FD_184013 | JGI IMG/M metagenome (GOLD analysis project Ga0209322, IMG submission 184013) | Soil microbial communities from Rifle, Colorado, USA - sediment 19ft 1 (version 2) | ecosystem: Environmental > Terrestrial > Deep subsurface > Rock core/Sediment | place: Rifle, Colorado... | reverse complement strand
ATATGGACGATATAAAGATGATGTCCATTCAGCCACATTACCTCCCATATCATTGACACCATAAGGACTAACATCCCCCTCAAAATATCCTACCGGATATTTAGTGTCAGTGTGAGTGCCAGTGTCAGGTAAAAGAATTGCTTTTTTACTCACACTTACACTGTCACTGACACTTTTTTTTGTGTTCGCATACCCCTTATTCTCCTCATTCCCCCATGGATATTTTCTTCCATCAGTCCCCCTTGCAGCCTTCTCCCATTCCTTTTCTGTAGGAAGCCGCTTACCCTTCCATTGACAATATCCGCTTGCCATATACCAATCCACATCACTTACAGGATGATTTTCTGTCCCCTCCTTGTAAGTAGGGAGTAGGGAGTAGGGAGTAGGCAGCTTACTGCTTACTGCATACTGCATACTGTTTACTGTATCACTTGAATACACCCACTCCTCCGGAATAGGGATGCCTATATCTTCATAAAATGGAAGCCTCACCTTGTTCTTAATGAGATATAATAGATATTCTTTGTATTCGGCATTCGTTACTTCAAATCTGTCAATATAAAAATCTTTGACAAAGACCTTTCTCTGTGAAATTTCATCCACTCCATAGTCAATTCCGGGCCTTCCACCCCTCTCTCCGCTCCCCATTATGAACTTACCCTCCGGTATAAAAACCATCTCACTTGCCTCTGCAAGAGGCAAAAAGCAAAAAACAAGATACAAGATACAAGATGCAAGAACAACTTTCTTGCCACATAGGCACAGAGACTCAGAGAATATTAGAACAAAAAACTGTTTTATAATTTCTTTCATCTCTTCTCTGTGTCTCCGTGTCTCAGTGGCTAATTTTTTATACCTTTTGCACATAGGAATCATAATTTCACCCTTTCTTATTTTTAATCCTTTGCACATCTCATACCAAAATGCGGGTGGTGGTTTCTCTCTGTCCCACCCGCTGCATACCGATGGGATGCCCTTGCAAAGGGTGTCATTGGTCCCATCCATGCCCCGCCTTTCATAACTTTATACTTTTTTCCAAATTGAGGTCGTTTAAGCTTACTACCCGGATATGCCTCATACCATGAAGATGTCCATTCCATAATATTTCCAGCCATATCGTAAACCCCATAAGGACTAACATCTGTCGGGAAACTGCCAACTGCAACAGCAGCCACCTTTTCCTTTGACCACTCTATTGTATTTGCCTTTCCAATTTTCTTATCATTCCCCCATGGGTATAACCTGCCATCTGTCCCTCTCGCAGCTTTCTCCCATTCCTCTTCAGTGGGTAATCTTTTACCCGCCCATTTACAGAATGCCTCTGCATCCATATAAGGGACATCATTTATTGGGAAGTCATCCTCTATGGGGGGATATTTAACTGCCTCTGCCCATTCCTTCTGTCTAAATCCCCCTCTTTCCCCCTTTTCTAAAGGGGGAGTAAGGGGGATTTTCTTTTCTGGCATTTCACCTGTCAAAAGCCCCGGAAGGGGATGGCCTGTTGCCTTTGCAAACTCTTTATATTCACGAACAGTAACTTCATATTTGTCTATATAAAATGTCTTCAAGAAGACCTCCCTTTGCGGAAGCTGGTCAACCCCAACATCCACACCCAAAATTCCTTCATCTCCACCATTTCCACGACTCCCCATAATAAACGGACCCTCTGGTATAAGAACCATCTCACCCGCCCAACAGGGCAATGCAAAAAACAAAATGCAAAATACAATAAATAGTTTCAATTTTTAATTTCTAATTTTTAATTTTGAATGAATTTTTAATTCCCAATTTTCTTAATTTAAAAATTCATAAATCATAAATCAAAATTCTTTTCAGTTATCCTCACACCACTGGGATATACTCCCTGCCTGACCATGTTTATACCAGCAATAATTCATATTCGCACCGTGACAATACATATCGCATCTGTAATACTCTCCGTCGTAATACCACCTTGGTTTTAGCCCGGTAGCACCTTCAGCCTGAGGACCAAAGTTCAGCAGATGTGTTGATGAGACACCATCAAGGATTCCATCCTCACTATCAGGTGGTAGCATACCGCCGAGACCATCTCCGTAAATGGTATTCTGTGCCTCCACATTGCTGTGGACATTATGATGACATTCATGACATACAGCCTGTCCCCCTTCACTGCCTAAGTAAGTTGACGCAGAAAGGTGCTCTGCGTGGAGGTTTGCAGTCCACCAGCCATTGCCTGTCCCTCCAAAGTTTGTTCCTGCATAAGTACCATCTGTATTTAATAAAACACTCTCTTTATGACAGAGGAAACAGAGTTGTAAGTTATCCCTCGCACCACCGCTGCCAAATGTTGCCCCTACCGTTCCATAACTGCCTCTTGCCGTTCTTGTATAATAGACATTAGTATTATAAGGCGCCCTCAAGATTCTTTCGTTTGTTGAGCCATGGGGACCAATCCTGTTATCATCCTGCCTTTGATTTGCATTGCTAAAGGTGTTGGGACTATTTACAACCGCAGGCGTTTTATCAGTAATACGACGGTTGGAGTAGGTTACAGGTCCCCTTAAGCCTGTGGAAGCAGTTCCCAATACATTATTATTATGGCAGTCCGGACACTGGATAGTAAGTGTCTTTAAATCATTCGCAGATGTTAAATCAAATGCTGCCTGTAATTGTCTGTAAAGCGGGTCTGTTGCATTTCTGCCGGGTGCTGCTACAGGATGATAGGCTGTATTTGCGCCGAGGTTCCCGCTTGCAGGATAATCTGCAAACTGGTTGGACCTGGGGTCAAACTCTTTCCTCTTGTCACTGAAATGTCCATCCATCCCGACTCTATCCTTTGTAACCTGTGGAAATGGCATATAATCTTTAAAGAATGTTGAATAATTTGGTCCATGACAACGGAAACAGACCTCATATACATAGGGCTGTCGGACATAGCCTGAACCATCCCCTCTCGTCATGGGATGTGTATCAGGGACAGTATCTTTATCAGGATTCCATGGGTTTCCATCTATATCCACAAACCTCTGACCTTTCAGGCGATGGGTAGATACATCAGCCATTGGGTCATGGCAGTCTATACATTCTGAATGCCTATTACCCACAATTATAGTCTCTTTACGTTTGTGGTACCACGGTTCACCAGCGGCAGGTATCGGATGACCGCTCTGACCGGGGACATCCTTCTTCTGGATTTGGTCCTGGATATTCGGTGCGAGGACAAGTCTGTCAGGATTATTTCCATGACAGTTGAAACAGAAATATTTCTGGTCCTCCCCTACAGCATCATTGTATGGGGCAAGGAGCACCCGCTTTCCAGAGCCGTGCGGATTGCCGTGGCACCCATTAGACACGCCATCCCCAAAACAGGAGATATTTGCAGAGTGTGCCGAGCCTGTCCAGTTCGTTTTCACATCAGGGGCTTCATTTGAGCTTTCTGTCTCTTTACTGAACGGTCTCTTGGGGACTCCAGTAGCAGTATTTCCATCAGTAGCACCATTCTTATCATGACAGCTAAGACAGAATGGCTCAAGGGATGATGGACTTGTAATATTAAATTCTATAGATGCCCCGCCATCTTTCTCGTTCAAATATGGTGTCCCCTTCTTATGCGGTTTTGTTGCATGATTATAATCATGGCAGACAAGGCAGTCAGTCCGTTTAGTCGGGTCAGGAGGATGCGCCGATATTATATTTACACCTTTATATTTAGATGGATTATCCTCATTTCCCTGAACAAGTGTCCCCTGTGCATCATGGCATTTTGCACATGGCACATCAGGGTTCTCATCCCTCGGTAATCCTCCCGCCCCTCCTTGCACTCCTGATGAATCAAAATACCATGTCCATTTGAATTTGTTTCCATATCCCGGGTCGGTATCTACCATATCCTTTCTATCTGAGGCTATATAATTTTTTCCGCTTACCCAGTTATCAGTTCCCCCTGTTACACTTGTTGCTTCCCAATAAGTTGCCCAGTTTGCCCCTGTTACAGGTTTATTACTTGCTGATGATGTATGACCTAAAATACAACGATATCTATTTCCATCACTTCCATATACAACTGAGTTTTCCGCTGTATCTGTCATATCAGATTCCGGCTCAGTCTGCATATAGAGCCTCCTCGGATTATGACATCCCACATAACATTCGGGTGCAGGCCAATCTGACGGATAAGTAATAGTACGGCCAAGTATAGTTCTCGGGTAATTAGTCACTGGGTCAAGGTGAACAGGATTCTCAAGACCAATTCCTATAGATTTTTTCCCTGGTCCAAAACCACCGGTGGCATCAGTACGATTCATATAAACATCTGATTTCCCCACCTCTGGTGATATTGCCGCATCTGGCATGAATTTCGGATATACAGGTGTTGCCAATTCATGATACCCAAGTTTTGTTTCCAATCTTTCATTGAAACTATAATCAAGCTGGAAATTAAATGTAATATTGTTTCTGTCCGGGGTTTTTCTCCCCACACTGCCGCCATGCTCGGTCCCAAAACCCATATGTCCATGGCAGACTTTACATTCAAATTGCTGTCCCTGTCCAACCACATGGACAAGGTGCGCACCGCCCCCGCCATCATAATCTTCAACACGGTATGATGAGTGAAGGACACTTTTATTGAAGGATACACCATTGTCATTCGGGGCACCATATACAGTGCAATCATCAGTCGTATCTGACGGGGTTCCGTTATCACCACAATCTGTTGTCTTTATCTCACCCTTATTATTCATAATAGTCCCTCTTGGGACAGGGGGGTATCCATGACAGGACTTGCATATATAAATCCAGCTCCTCTCCTCACTATCATGCTGGTGGCACTGAGGACACCCTTCCGCATAATGGTCCTGAGGCTCTGACCCATCGTTTCTCCAGTGTTTTGTCTGAGTATGACATACCTGACAGACACCTGTGCGGTTAGAGTTTACATAGTTATCCCCTGGTCTTAAGCGGACTTCCTTATTATTGATTACCTCTCTCAAGAGGAATCTGTTGGTCGTATTATGCGGTGTATGACAATCCATACAGCTTCTGGCATATCCACCGGCAGTCTCTTCACCAAAATGGTTTTTATATTTATGGCAGGTCTTACAGATTACTTTATCCTCATCTATATTCTGATACTTCCTTATATATCCATTTTCATACCCATTTGGTTTCCTTAAAATATATCCATCACCTGTCCCTCTTGTATCAACAATCTCATAAACATCACCATTAATTATATCACTGGCAAGAGGTCCATCATGAGGCTTATCAGGGTCATTAGTCCCGCTCCATGTAACTGTATTTGCAGTGTTAGAGATAATAGTCCTCCTCTTTCGCCAGTTTGGATTCTGATTGGATGTCCCTGATGTCCATTCATTTCTTATCCTTATTTCATAATCCTTCCACTGGTTTGTTGTCCAATTCTTATCAGGTATCCCATTGTTATCCATGTCTGTTGCATCTGTAATGGATGTAGTGGTTCCTGATGTCGCAGTGCCGCCCTCTGTTCCTATTGAATGTGTAAAATGCGGGCTGTGGCAGGTCATACATTGAACAGTATCATCATTCGGGTCTGACGGTGTCCCATTATCATCAAGAGGCAGGGGTCTTATGTCGGAATTAAAGCGGGTCTCAAAATCGGAGATACCTGCCGCTGAATATTTAATACCAACAGGATGGCTGCTGTAATTGGTGGGGTCAACAATCCTGTATCTGAGACCATTATCAATTTTGGCATTTAAGGCGCCATCCCAATAAAGCGTCTTTGCGTCATTAGAGGTGATTTCACGATAGTAACCAGCAAAGGATGAAATTTTGGCACTGCTCGTAATAGTTGCCTCTTCAAAAGGTGTGGTAAGGGTTAATGAGGTATTAGACTGGACTGAAGTTACGCCATACCATCTGGAAGATGATGAGACCTTTATGAATTGTTGGGAACTCATCTCTGTTGAAAATAATGTCCCTGTTCCTGTTACAGTTGCAGAGTTTTGCGTAAAGGTCAAAGTCCCTGTAATATCTTTTTCCTCATTATTTGACACTGCCTGCACACCCCTGAAATTCTTCTGAAAATAGACCCATTTTCCGACCCACTGGTTCACCGTCCAGTTCTTTGTTACATCTGTTAAAGAACCTGTTAACTGGGGAACAACACCTTCATCTGGATTTCCATCATTATTATCATCATCATCAGCCTCTCCCATCTCCTGCATATAATGACTCCTGTCTCTGTCATCATGGCAGTGCTTGCAGAGTGCATTCCCCACATTGCCAGCCCTTAAGTATGGACGGTCAAGTTGCATGGAATGCTGGTTGTGGCATACAGAACAATTTATTTTGTTATCCATTACCCTTAATTTCATATTGTCATTACTCGGTTGGTTAAGGAGTTTTACATAAACCCTCCCTTTGGTTCCTACATCAAAGGAAGAGCTAGGGTTCCCTAAACAGTCCGCACCTGAACAGTTCTCAAATGATAAGGAGATGCCTTTATTGCCGCCACAAATTGAATTGTCTAATGGGACACTTGCTGCTGTAAAGTAATCCTCCAATGTCCAATTGCTCCAGTTCGCATCAGGGTCCCATACAGGAGTATTAAGCGGGTGGCTTGTGTTGGCAGGCTGAGGCTTGCCTCTTGTGCGGCATCTGTATTTGAATTTAGCTGTCCCCACATTCCCTCCCGTCGTAATCTCAAATTCATATTCCAGTTCATTTTGTGTATTAAAATCACCTGTATACATGGAGCCTGATGCAATCTTGATTTTTCCTGTGCTGCTTTTTGGCTGCCATAACTTGACATATTTAAGCCCCTCTGAATCAAACCTGTGAGTAGTGCCTTTAGTGCCCTCTCCGACCACTCCCTGCCCTATCGTAGATTCGTCAGTTATGGCAAAAGGTTTTTCAGACGCCCTGCCGGTAGGATTATGACAGCTCATACAGAGAGCCGGAATATCCGCAGCTGTCCTCTCTTTATGACAGTCATTACAGTAAAATGGGCTTGTTGTGCTTGCGTCATAATGAGGCGGGTCAATTGCCCCTTGCGCTTTAAAAAGTGTTAGTGTTAGTGTTAGTGTCAGTGCAATTATAAGCGTAAGTGTAACCCTCATCCCTATCTTTTTGCTTTTATATAGCTCCTTCACTTTTCTGTATCCCTCCTTTTTTAGTATCAGTGTTAGTGTCAGTGATACCTTTTATTAACACCTTGTCTTTTTAAAGTCTATGTAAATCTGGTGAAATCTTGTTGTTCCATTTCTTAAGTCTGCCTATTATAACAAAAATCAAACTAATAATTAACATCTTTTCTACTGCGGTAGTTTTTACAAAAAATGCTGCAAATAACAGGAACGGAAAGAGAATAATCCTCGTTAAAACTTTCAGTGTCTGATGCTCTGCAATTATATCGGCAAGAGGAGGACTGTATTTATAATATGTGTGGACAAAGTATTTCCCTGCACTATAAGGAAGGAGATACTTATCTCTGAAATCCCTGAATATTTTCACATGTGGATGGAGATAGGAGCCGTATGAGGCTGTGGCAATGAAACAAAATCCTCCGCCACCTCCGCCACCTCCGCCGGATGAATCGCCGCTCACCTGCTCACTTGTATTGGTATCAACATTTGTTTCACCTGTATCCACATAAGTATCCGACTCGCTTGTGTCTCCATAGTCTGCGGTTTTTTCAGGAGTTCCGAGTCCATAAATAGAAAAGTGATTTGTTTCAAACTCAACATATTGGCTATCTGTATTGATATTTGTAGGGGTAATCTCATCCCAGACTTTAGTTTCTTTATTATATGTATATACTTTAAGTGCCTTAGGGTCTTCTATACCTGCCTCAGATAATTTAGGCAGGGTATATGGAATTCTTATGGTAACATTTGAATCAAATTTTGTGCCATCAGGTGCAAAATCAAGGACAGTTTTCAAAAGCTTTATTCCTTCCTGTGCCGGCGGTGGATTTTTCTCTTCCGCTATTGCTATATTTATATTTTCTTTTATCGAGCCATTAGGAATTAAGAGGTCAACCCATGGATATACTGATAAATCAAGAGCGGAAAGGAGATTGTCTCTCCCTTCTTTGACAGTAAACAAAATGGCACCTTTAGGAACTACTGAAATCTGAACATCATCAGGATTGCTATCCACTCTGGTATCATTCACAGTAAGTCGGAATATGTAGCTCCCTGTAACCTTCGGGACAAAATTTGGGTTTGCCGCAGAGGTATTGGATAAAACAGATGTATCCGGTCCGCTTATAAATTGCCATCTGTAGGTAAGTGTATCACCATTTATGTCACTACCACTTCCATCAAGCAGGACAGTAGAGTCAACCTCTACAATCCTGTCCTTTCCGGCATTGGCAACTGGTATGGAATTTTCGTTGGAATTAACTGTAATTGTAACTGTATCGGAGTTATAGGTAATGTTATCTTTTACTAACAGTATGAATTCATATACGCCCGTTTGTGAAGGTATAAATGAAGGTTCTTTTGAATATATGTCAGATAGTGTCACTGATGCGCCTCTTACCTGCATCCACTGATAGGTAAGTTTATCCCCATCCTTATCGCTGCTCCCGGTTCCATCTAACTTGACAGGTGTGCCTGCTACGACTGCTTGGTTATTGCCTGCATTTGCTACAGGGGGTGTGTTACTGCCTACTATATTTATCTCTACTTCGTCAGTAAGACTGGTATATTGTCCGTCACTCACTGTCAACTGAAATCGCAATGTATCTTCATAGATTGGAACAAAGGTTGGAATCATGCTTGTAGAATCACTGAGAGAGACGGTTGTTCCAAATACCTGTGTCCATTTGTATGTAAGCGGTAAAGGAGAATTGTCTGAGTCATAGCTCATCCCACCCCCTAATGTAACAGTTGAATATATTATCACATTCTGGTCTGTGCCTGCATTTGCAAATGGAATACGATTTTCGCCATTTATCGAAATATTGACTGCATCAGAAATGCTTACATCCTTTCCATCTGACACAGTCAGGCTAAAGGTATAAACGCCGGCAGTATCAGGTGTCCATGTTGGACTTTTGCTGGCAGCACTGGATAATGTAACAGCCTTTGGCCCGGATAATAACTTCCAGTTGTATGTCAATTGTTCACCATCACCATCAATACTCCTATTGCCGCTCAGGGCTATCGTTGCAGGCAAATAAACAATCTGGTCATCGCCTGCATCTGCTATTGGAACGGTATTCCCGCTATTAACTGTTATGTTGATTTCATCAGACGAACTGGTATTGACACCATCACTCACAATAAGGCTGAAGATATATATACCCGAACCCTGGGGGGTAAAATTTGCGTCTCTCGTGCTTCCTCCACCAAGGTTCACCTGAGTGCCTGAGACCTGTGTCCATTTATATGCAAGCGCATCTCCATTGGCATCCTTGCTGCCTGCTCCATTAAGATTGACCTGTGTATTAGCACTGACAGTCTGATTCATCCCGGCATAGGCAGTGGGAGGGATATTTCTGATTGTAACGGCTACCTCATCAGGACTGCTTTCAAAATAGCTGTTTGCAACCTTGAGAGTAAATCTATAAACTCCGGGTTTTGTAACAATAAAAACAGGCTTAACTGCCGTTACTGTCCCATTATCTAATAAACTTACATTTGCAGGATTGTTTACATCCGCAGTCCATGTATATTTAAGAGACAAGAAATTTGGGTCCCTGCTGCCGCTTCCATCAAGAGCAATAATACCCGGGTCATATGTCACATCAGGTCCTGCATTCGCTGATGGTTTATTATCTGTAGCCATACCAGGGCTTGGATCAACTCCATCTTTTAAACCATCGCCATCTGTATCAGGGTTGCGGGGATCTGAACCGGATAAATACTCGTAGAGATTTGCAAAACCATCATTATCGGGGTCAAGATTGGCATCGTTGAAATCCGGATTGAGTCCATTTGCCTCCTCCCATGCATCAGGAATCCCATCCCCGTCAGTATCAGGCAGGTAATTCTCATTCCAGTTAGACGGGAGATTGCCGCCATCAATACCGTAAATTGATAGCTTCCCATCGGAAGAGGATGTGGCAATAAGGCGATTATATGGGTCTATCACCGCATCCAGCGGTATAAAGAGATTACCACTTCCAATGAAGGAGAGATGGTTGCCTTGTGAGTCAAAGACCTGAACCCATCCTTTGTGGGCATCCACAACATATATGCGTCCCATCTTGTCCACAGTCAGACCCTGCACACTGCTAATAAGACCAGCCCCAACACCACTTGAACCAAAACTTCTAATAAAATTCCCGGAGAGGTCAAAGACCTTTACCTGAGAGTTTATAAGGTCGCCTATTAAAAGTTCCCCTTTTTTAGAATCAATATGAATACCTGTTGGAAAGAGGATGTTATTGATGGTAAAAGATAGGACTCCGCCAGAATTATAGACTTTTACTATATTTGCCTTTGAATCTGTAACATAGATTCGCCCTGAGGATGGTTCAATGGCAATGTCGTTGGGCATAATAAACTCACCATTGCCTGAGCCTAATTTTTTAAGAAATTTTCCAGCAGAGTCAAAAACAGAGACATTGTTTTCACTATCATCGCCGATATATATATTTCCCTGATTATCTACTGCCACTCCAAGGGGAGCGGCAATGCCGGTAATTGTTAATTTAAGATCACCGATGGCATTAAATTTATGAACCTGCTGTCTCCGTGGGTCTGTTACATAAAGATTTGCCCATTTATCAGCAGCTATGCGGACAGGAACAGAAAGGCCACTCTCAATATCAGATAGATAAAGAGCAGTTGGGGCAACTTCACCTGTAACAGTTGCCGCAGAGAAAAGGAGAAATATAAAGCTTAAAGATAATAGTTTCATTATCCCATTTTTCCTATTTATGTTATTGAAAAGATTAAGAATTCGCATAGTTTCATCATTATAAATTGCACTTTTCATGCCATAATAAGGTGGAAGGGGAGATTATGCATATAATAATCTTAATAATTGCAAAGGGTTATATAAAAAAATATAGGCATTTTTGTCTATTAGATATTTTGATGGACATTTATAGTCTTTTTAACCTCAGAAAAAGCTATAAATATCCTCTGAAGGTAGGAAAAAATGCATACTCTGTGCAAATTGGCACAATATTTGTAAAATATAACACATTCTTTGCTACTCTTTTTTTAATATCAGCCAATCCCATTGGGTCGCTGTATGTTTGCGTCCCTTTCCTCCATTTGAACCATCCCAGTTTGCAAATGATATCGGTATAAGCCTATCTGTTTCGAACTGAAAGTTATTCTTTGAATTTGAAGTCTTTATGTCCTTTTTTAATACCACTTTCCATATACCGCCTTTATATTCCCCTTTCCCTTCTAAATTAACTTTAGAACCTGGCTCAATACTTTTATCTTCAATACCATTTGAATATATAACATTTGTCAGCTGGGGAACAGAGGTTGTTCCACTATTCCAATACCAGACATTTACACCAAACTCTTTATCCCCGTGTCTAATTGACGGCAGTTGCTCTTGTATTGGTATTCTGGGTAATATTGCCATGGGAAACTGAACTGCAATTGCGTCTTCAAACACTTCCCCCTCGCTCATCTTCTCTGCGTCTGTATCTCCGGGTATGCTCTTTGTCCTATCATCCCACTCCAGCAAAAATGTTATAGCCTTATCATTAAAGAGCGCCCTCACTGTAATCCCATCATTAGTAGGTTTAAAATATTTCTCATTCGCTTGATCCTGCGGATATAATTTAAGCGCCTTAAATGGTGCTCCTTTCCATTCGGGGGCATGGACATCCAAAGGCAATTCCCCATTTATATATTTTGCCTTTAAAGGCTTATCCTCATCTTCTTTTTTAACCCTCTTAGTCTCATCCGCAAGAGATATTACGTAATTTACTATATGCCATCGCTCCTCTTCATTCAAATACTTTTGACTCTTTTTATCCGCAAAAGATGGCATTGGTGTTCCCGGTATGCCTATTGTTATCCTTGCAAAGATATTCTTTCGTTTATTGCCGCCGTTGTATGTCCATGGCTTTGTCAGATTCCTTGGCCATTCTCTGGTTCCCCAGATATCCTTCAGTTTTTTTATACCATCTCCTTTGCCGCCTTCACCATGGCACTCAGGACATCCTTCCCTTTCATAAAGCTCCTTACCTTTAATAACGCTCTGTTCCGAAAAAGAAACTTCTTTACCATAATCTATCTCTTCAGGCGGTTTTTCTGTTTCAAATATATCTGAAAAAGTCTTTTCATAGGCAATTACATCCCTCTTTTCCTTCTCAGTCATTAAGTCTCTCCATGCAGGCATAGATGCCTCGCCAAATCCCTCATTTATAGTTCTCAGCAAATCTTCATCTCTTGGAACCTGGTCCCCAGGAGAAGTCTTATACTTAAATGTACCCCATGTAAAATTTCTTGGCGGAGGATACACCTTATCTGCAACCCTGCCATTCCCCTCACCATTCTCGCCGTGACACTGTATACACCTTCTCTCAAAAACCTCTTTTCCAGCTACCTTGTCACCCTGTTCCGCATAGACAAACCCCACATTAAGGATTAGCAAGATACAAGATGCAAGTAATACTTTGTAAATCATGACTTCACCCTTTCCAAGTGTCTGACTCTCTATTTGCTGAACTTATAACTTTTGATTACAACTTCAGGGTCAAGGCCGATATATTTTGCATAAGCCCTTAAGAACCCCTTTGAAAACACTTCTGGCGGCAGTTGTTCAAAATTCTCATCCTCAAGCGCCTTAAGATACGACACCCTTATTCTTGTCTTCTGTGCTATCTCATCCAATGCAATCCCCTTTACCTCTCTTATATTTTTAAGGTGAACACCTCCAAATACAGCTAATTCAGCATGTCTAAGTTCATTTTTTACCCTTTCTGTTTTTGACTCATTGACTATTATATCCTGCCTCTCTGCAAAATCCTCGCCATTATGAGGCATTAATTTATTATTTTCTTTAGCATCTATCTTTAATACCTCTCTATCATAAAAGAGTCTCTTGTTTTTATCTACAAGTGTTGTATAGGCAATCTCAATTTTTTTTATCATATTTGTCTTTTCTTCTTCTGAAAGAATACTGTGTGCAGCCAATGAGTCCCTGCTGTATGTTGATACAGCAATAAAATATGCCTGCTGTATATCACTTAAATCTGCATTCTCATCCAAATTCAGCAATTCATAGTAATTAAGTTCTTCAAGCCTTTTCATTTTTTATCTCCTCTCCATTAAACGGCTTGCTGCTGTTTAACAGCCTCTTCATTGTCAGATTCATGCAAAGAGATGCACTGCAATTTGGATACTCTATCACAAGGGGTTTAAACATTTTTATGGATTCAGAAACCTTCTCATCGTATGGAATATATCCAGAATAATCCAGATCAACACCAAGGTATTTCTTTGTAATATCTTTTATGGAACTCCCAAGTGTTATATTATCGTTTTCTTTGATCTGATTCATAATCAACTTTAGAGAGAATGTATTTACCTTCTTCTTTAAGTCAGAGGCTATTGAACTATCCATCTGCTCCACCCTCTCTAAAAGGTCATAAAGGGTTTTTATAGATTCATTTCCCCTTGCCTCTGCTGCCAATCTGAATATATCCTGAAACCTTGAATTGTTCAGGGAATTATTAAGCCTCCTTAAAATTACACTCTTTATGAAGCGGTAAACATTTTCCACAGAGGTCGGCTCAGGCATGGCCACAAGTATATTGAAATCCGACATAAGAAAAAGGTCAAGGACATTAAACGATGTGCCTGCACCAAGGTCAAGGATTACATAATCAGAATCGAGATTTTTTATGTATCTCATAAGTTTTTGTTTCTGGGCGAATGGAATATTTGCTATGGTCAGAAAATCATTGGCACCGCTTATAAGTCTTAGATTTTTTATGGGGGTATCTAATAGTAATTCATTTAGAGAATTTACCTTTTTTAAAAGAAAATCAGCGATTGTAGTTGAGGGGTGTCTTATTCCAAGGCAGGTATGAAGATTTGCACCGCCAAGATCAGCATCAATTATAATAACTCTTTTTCCCGCCTTCGCAAGGAGTATCCCTATACTCGCTGCAACGACTGTCTTTCCTGTTCCTCCTTTACCTCCTCCTACCGCCCAAATCTGTTTTTTGGGATAGTCGGGGATTAACGGCATATTCATCCGGCACCACTTATTTTCCTATCGGTTGTTGTTATTTATTAAAGATGAATATAACAGAAAACATTTGACAAATCAATCCCTATATCTGTATCATTTCATAAAATATGAACCTATTAAAAGAAAAATTTCTACATTTTTTTAATACATTTGACTTATCTGACCTGTTAAACCTTGTAAGCAATAAAAGTACAATTGATTACCTTCTGAATTGGAAATTTATTGCTGCTATTATTGTATTGGGCATAATCTCTATTTTTGAAAAGTGGAGGGAAATCCTTTTCAGCGTAATATATAACATTGCCATTTTCTCATATATATTTCTTGTTTTGGTTATTCTTAAAAACTCAGATATTGGCAGTGCAACTGTCTTTTTATTTGCAATTACAAACCTCGCAGGGGCAATTGGTATAATTATTTACAGATATTTGATGAAATAATATTATGAAAAGCAAAGTCTTCTTCACAGATTTAAGGGTTACACCACAGCAGAATATTTTTAAAAAACTTGATAAACTGCTCGTAAAGGCAGAGATAAACAGCATAATTGAAAAAGGCGACCTTACAGCCATAAAACTACATTTTGGCGAAAGAGGGAACACATCTTATGTAAAACCGATTTATCTGAGAAGGATTGTTGATAAAGTTAAAAGCCTTGGCGGAATGCCGTTTCTTACCGATACCAACACGCTGTATGTCGGCAATAGAAAAGAATCAGTTACACACATAGAGACTGCCATTGGAAATGGCTTTGATTATTCGGTTGTCAATGCACCTCTAATAATAGCTGACGGGCTTAGAGGAAAATCGTATGAAATGGTCAGGATTGATAAAAAGTGGTATAGCGAAGTGGATATTGCAACTGAAATTCATAATGCCGACTGCCTGATTGCAGTTACACATTTCAAATGCCATGAATTGAGCGGAATTGGCGGTGTAATAAAAAATATAGGTATGGGATGTGCAACCCTGAAAGGGAAACTAAACCAGCATTCAAATGTTAAGCCATTTGTGGTGGCAGATAAATGCACAGGATGTATGAGGTGTATTCCATGGTGCCCTGCAGAGGATGCCATTGTAAAAATTGAAAATAATAAAAAGGTCAAAATAGTCTCTGAAATTTGTATAGGCTGTGGTGAGTGCATACTTCCGTGCAGGGATGGTGCTATTAAAATCAAATGGGATGCGGATACAGGCAGTATGCAGGAAAAAATGGTTGAGCATGTATATGCT
>Ga0209322_10001139_pt1 | contig 15399 bp, 13 predicted proteins | sample Rifsed19ft1_FD_184013 | JGI IMG/M metagenome (GOLD analysis project Ga0209322, IMG submission 184013) | Soil microbial communities from Rifle, Colorado, USA - sediment 19ft 1 (version 2) | ecosystem: Environmental > Terrestrial > Deep subsurface > Rock core/Sediment | place: Rifle, Colorado... | reverse complement strand
CAAAATGCCCTCTTCCGCGGAAAAAAGGGACCCCTATTCCATCGGCGAGCTGGCCCGGATGGTCAACTTGTCCCAGAGGACGATCCGGTATTACGAGGAGATCGGTCTCCTGCAAAGCGTCCGCAGGATCGAAAACGGGAAACGCGTCTACACCGACGACGACGTCCGACGGCTCAAATTCATCAATCGTCTCAAGGTCCTCGGGCTTTCCCTCGCGGAGATGGTCAAGCTCGAAAAGATCTACCGTACCCAGCGGAACAACCGGGAGGTCATCCCGAAACTGCTCGCGATCCTGGATGAGCGGGCGGTCCAGATCGACGACAGGATCAGCCAGCTGGTCGCGTTGAAGAACGAGATTCGCGAATACCAGGCCCGCCTGCGCGGGAAGATGATGCAGGAAACGTGAACGGAACCTCTGAGCGGGGACACTCCTCAACGTGCAACTTGAGATAGGAATGTCCCCGGAGTGTCCCCGGTGAAAGGTGGCACGCGACGTTTCGCGGCTTCCGGAGAGCGCAGCAAGCCGAAGGAGTGGGGGCGCAGTGAGGTTAAGCGCAGCCGTGCGGATTCATCGCACGGCGAGCCACGAACGGAGCCCCCCTCCGAGGCGGCGGAGCGGGTCAGGGCCCAGCAACCCGGGGTGTTTGCGACGAAGCGAAGACCCCCTTCGAGGCAGCGGAGCATGATCCGCTCCCCGTTGGTAAGGCGCCCGGATCGGAATCGCTTTCCGGGGGTAACCACTCGCGGTCGCACCGTTTCATCATGGTGCAGGGGCGGGGTATTTGTATAATGAAGGCGCTTCGGAGAGGACGGGGGGGCATCAAACCTGCCACACGGGCGGATGGTGCTCGTTTCGCGGAGGGCGCCGGGATGGCCGAGAGACCGAGGGTGGTGATCACGAGGAGGCTGCCCGGGGTTTCCCTTGCGAAGATCGGGGAGAAGGCGGAGGCGGTGCTGCCGGACCGCGACGGGCCGATGCCCCGGAAGGAGCTGCTCCGGAAGGTCCGCGGCGCCTCCGGAATCCTCTCCACGCTGGCGGACCGGATCGACGCCTCCCTCATGGAGACCGCGGGAACGACGCTGCGGGTCGTCTCCAACTTCGCCGTGGGGGTCAACAACATCGATGTGGCGGAGGCGACGCGCAGGAGGATCCGCGTGTGCAATACCCCCGACGTTCTCACCGAGGCGGCCGCCGATCTCGGGTTCGGGCTCCTGTTGGCGGCTGCCCGGAGGTTCTCGGAGGCGGAGCGCTTCCTGCGGGCGGGGAAGTTCACCGGGTGGGACCCGTGGGGATTCCTGGGCGTCCCCGTGTTCGGGAGGACGCTGGGGATCGTCGGGATGGGCAAGATCGGCAGCGCCATCGCCGCACGCGCGCGAGGGTTCGAGATGCGGGTCCTCTACCACAGCCGCACCCCGATCCCGAAGGCGCGGGAGGATGCGCTGAGGGCGCGGCACGTCGGGCTTGACGACCTGTTGTCCGGCAGCGATTTCATCGTGCTCTGCGTACCGCTCACTTCCGAAACGCGCGGGATGATCGACCGGGGTCGTCTGCGAAGGATGAAAAAGGAGGCGGTCCTGGTGAACATCGGGCGGGGGGAAGTGGTCGACGAGGGGGCTCTCGCCGAGGCGCTTGCCGTGGGACGGATATTCGCAGGGGGGCTGGACGTCTACGAGAAGGAGCCGAAGATCCATCCAGGGCTGCTTCGCGCCCCCACCGCGGTGCTCCTCCCCCACCTGGGAAGCGCCACCACGGAGACCCGGGAGCGGATGGGGGGGCTGGCGACCGAGAACCTGCTGGCCGTTCTCTCGGGGGACGATCCCCCGTGTCCCGTCAATTGAAGCCGAACCCTTTCCGTTTCAGGATTTCGGCCGGGTCGAACCCCCCCGTCTTGGAAAAGGGGATCCGGACGACGCCGACCACCGGGGTCCGGAGGCCGACGGACCCGTTGAACTCGTAGGTTACGGACCGGCCCAGGAGACAGTCCCGGGCGGCGTTCACGATGCTTTCGGGCCGGATGGAAAGAGGCACCTTCACCACCGTCAGTCCCGACGCGCCGAGACGGATATCCTCGAGGTGCTCGCCACCCGCGATCGTTTCCCGCCCGACGATCGCGGAATAGGCGACGTAGGAGACGGAGAGGGGGTAGTCGTTCCGGTTGTCCACCTCGAGGTGCAAGGTGAAATCCCACGGCTTCCCGGGGTCGGCGAGCGGGTTCGACGTGAGCGCCACGTCGATCACCCGGACCTTCGGCGTCTTGAATGCGTCCTTGACCATGCCTCTGCAGGAAAGCGGGGAGATCGCGAGGGGCAGAAGGAGAAGGAGGTAGAACCGCTTGGGCGTGCGCATCTCCGATATCCGGGTTCCCGTGGGTTTCCCGGAAGGGAACCTCCTTTCGAAAGTTCTTCTCATTATAGGGGTTCCCGGGGACGAGGTGGCGCACTTTTCCGTCGTCCGCCGGGGGATCGACGCCAGACGCAAGGGGGCGATCCGGCGGGTCTACACGGTGGACGTCTCCTTCCGCTCTCCCGCCCTCGAGGAGGAGGTGTGCTCGCGGGTTTCCTCTGCGCGCCCCCACCTCCCCGCGCCCGACCCGTTTCCCCGGGTCCCCGTCCGTCCTCCTCCCGTGCAGCCGATCGTCGTCGGGGCCGGCCCCGCCGGGCTGTTCGCCGCCCTCACCCTTGCCCGGAACGGCTCACCGCCGATACTTCTGGAGAGGGGGCAACCGGTTGAGGAGCGTTCCCGGCAGGTGGCGGCCTTCTGGAAGGAAGGGGCCCTGGACCCGGAGAGCAACGTGCAGTTCGGGGAGGGTGGGGCGGGGACGTTTTCCGACGGGAAGCTGACCACGAGGATCGGGGACCCGCTGGTCGAGCACGTGATCGGCGTGTTCGCGGAATTTTCCGGCCTTGGGGATCTTTCCCGGGAGGCGAAGCCGCACGTGGGAACGGACCGCCTCCGTCGGTTCTGCGTCCGGATGCGGGAGGAGCTGCAGTCGCTCGGCGCCTTGGTCCGGTTCGGCGCGCGGGTCGACGAAGTCGAAACCGGGGCCGGGACCATCCGGTCGGTCCGGCTGTCCACCGGCGAGGAACTTTCCTGCAGGGACCTGGTGCTGGCGATCGGGCACTCCGCGCGGGACACGGTCCGGATGCTCCTGGCCCGGGGGGTACGGATGTCCGCGAAGCCGTTCGCCGTCGGGTTTCGCGTGGAGCACCCCCAGGAGCTGATCGACCGGATCCAGTACGGGAAAGCGGCGGGGAGCCCCGGTCTCCCCGTCGCCGACTACCGCCTGGCGGCGCGCGCCCCCTCCGGGCGCGGGGTCTACTCCTTCTGCATGTGCCCCGGGGGCGAGGTGATGACCGCCTCCTCGGGGCCGGGGGAACTGCCGGTGAACGGGATGAGCTCCCATGCGAGGAACTCGGGGTTCGCCAACAGCGGGATCGTGGCGGCCGTCACGGAGGAGGATTTCGGGACGGGCGACGTCCTGGCGGGCGTCGAACTGCAGAGGACCCTCGAGGCCCGCGCGTTCCGGAAAGGCGGAGGGGATTTCGGCGTCCCCGCCATGAACCTGTCGGCGTTCCTCACGGGGAAAAACCTCAACCTCTCCCGGGGGAAGGCGCTGGCGCCCCGGGTCGTGCGGACGAATTTGGCCGGCATCCTGCCGCCCCGGGTGGAGGCGGACATCCGGTACGGGCTGGGGAGGTTCGGGGAGTCGATGCGCGGGTTCCTCTCCCAGGAGGGAACCCTGTACGCGGTCGAGTCCCGCACCTCCTCCCCCGTGCGCATCGATCGGGAGAATTATGAGTCGGTTACGGTAAAAGGGCTGTATCCTGTGGGAGAGGGGGCGGGGCACGCGGGCGGGATCGTCTCTTCCGCCGTGGACGGGATCCGCGCGGCGCTCCGCATCCTGGAGATATACTCCGGCCAAAGGACGGGATAGGCGATGCCCAAGACGAAGTTCGTGAAGGACATCCAGGAAGGGGAGCAGGTCAAGGACCTTTTCCTGGTAGCCAACAAGGCGTTGCTTTCCAGCAACTCCGGGAAGCCGTACATCAACCTCTCCCTGCGCGACCGGACCGGCCAGATGGAGTGCCGCGTCTGGGACCGCGCCGAAGAGATCGCGAAGCGGTTCGACCGGGACGACATCGTGGAGGCGACCGGGAGCGCCATCCTGTACCAGGGTCGTATCCAGCTCAAGGTGCACGACGTCCGGAATGTGGAGGGGGAGGCGGACCTCTCCGATTATCTCCCCGTGACCCGGAAGGGGATCGACTTCCTCTGGGAAGAGCTGCAGGCGCTGGTGAGGGAATGCAAGGATCCGGATCTCTCCCGCCTGCTCAGGCGGGTCTTCCCGGACCCCCCGGCAACGGAGACGGCGCAGCGGTTCCGGCAGGCCCCGGGGGGGAAAAGCATGCACCACGACTACATCGGCGGGCTTCTGGAGCACACGGTGTCGGTCGCCGCGATCTGCCGATTCCTGTCCGGGCATTACCCGGGAGTGGACGCGGACTTGCTGATCGCCGGCGCGCTCCTCCACGACATCGGGAAGGTGGGGGAGCTCTCCTACGAGGGGGCGTTCGACTACACGGACGAGGGTCGTCTGCTCGGCCACCTGTACATGGGCGCCGAGTGGGTAGCCGGGGAGTGCGCGCGGATCGAGGGGTTCCCCGCCGACAAGACGATGCTCGTCAAGCACATGATCCTCTCCCACCACGGGGAGCTCGAGTACGGTTCCCCGAAACGGCCCAAAACGCTCGAGGCGATCCTTTTGCACTTCGTCGAGAACATGGACTCGAAGGCCAACGCTTTCCTCGAGGCGATGGAAGACCTGCGGGAAGGGGCGACCTGGACCGACTACCAGCGGATGTTCGAGAGGTACCTGTTCGCGGGAAAGAAAAGCAGGTAGGCGGCCCCGCGGGGGAGGCGAAGACGGAAGGAGTCGGTTGTCATGGACCGGAGAAAGACGGTGTTCTGGATCATCGGGCTTGTGGTTCTGTGCCTCGGGTCCCCGCTCTTCGCCCAGGAAGGAGCGAACCCGGGGAAAAGGAACTTCCTCTGGAAAGTCCGGTCGGAGACTGCCACCGCCTACCTGCTGGGATCGATTCACCTGCTGAAGCCGGACATGTACCCCCTGGACCGGAAGATCGAGGAGGCCTTCGATCGGTCCGGCGTCCTTGTCGTGGAAACCAACGTCCGGGACGGGGCGGGGGAAGAACGGCAAAAGCGGATGCTTACGGGCGCCCTCTATCCCGGTGACGACACAATCAGGAACCACCTCTCGCAGGAGACGTACGACCTGTTGAGGCGGCGGTTCCCAGAGCTTTCCCTGGACCGCGTGGGACGGTTCAAGCCGTGGGCCCTCGCGATGACCATCGCCGTGCTGGAGTATCAGAAGATGGGGTTGAACTACAATCACGGGATCGACGTCTACTTTCTCGACAAGGCGTCGAACGGGAAACGGATCCGGGAGATCGAGCGTCCCGATTCCGTGATCGACATGCTGAACGGGTTTTCCGACGAGCACCAGGACCTGTTTCTCCAGTACACCCTCCTGGACCTGGACCAGGTCAGGGAGAAGACGGACCGGATCCTCCGCGCGTGGAGCGACGGCGATGCGGCGACCCTGGAAAAGATCCTCTCCGAGAGCATTCACGGACACCCCCGCCTGACGCCCATCTTCGACGCCCTCTTCACCAAGAGGAACGCGACCATGGCCGCGAAGATCGAGGGGTACCTGAGGGAGACGGGGGAATTCTTCGTCGTCGTGGGGGCCGGCCACCTCGTGGGGGAGAAGGGGATCGTCGAACTGCTGAAAAGGAAGGGGTTCCCCGTCGAGCAGCAGTAGCGTCGAACCGGTTACCCCACTTCGTCGAAAGATCGCAGCCGGAAATGGACGCCTTCGATCGACTCCGCCAGGCGTCGCACCGCTTCGTGGTCCAGGCCGGGAAGGGCCACCGCGGTTGCTGTGACCGAGGGAACGTGCCTGGGCGCTTCCCGGAGGAAGTCGAGGAGGGCCGGGAAGGACGCCTCGCCGTACCGGTTCGGGCAGATCCGGGCGTACGTCGGGGCGTCGGGGGCGTTGAGGGAAACGGAGAGGACATCCACCAGCCCGGCGAGCTCCGGCAGGACGTTGCGCCCGTGCACGAGGTTTGCCAACCCGTCGGTGTTGACCCGGACGAAAGCCCCCTTCGCCTTGAGCAGGGCCGCGATCTCCTTGACCTCCTGCAGCCGGAGGAGGGGCTCCCCGAACCCGCAGAAGACGACCTCGTCGTACGCGGTGGGGTCGCCGACCTCCGCGATCACCTGTTCCACGCCGGGTTCCCCGGGAAGCTTCAGGTAATGCCCCTTCACGTGAAAATCACCCCGCTTCGCGCAGAACGTGCAGATGTTGGTGCACCGGTTGGTGATGTTCAGGTACAGGGAGTTCCGGATCCGGTATGCGACACGGACCTCCTCGTCGACGGGAATCCGGAAGATCCGCTTCGCGTTCATCGTGGTGACGCGGGCCACGTCCTCGACGGACAACCCCTTGATCTCGGCAATCCGTTTCGCCACGAGGGGGACGTACGAGGGTTCGTTCGTCCTTCCCCGGTGCGGTACCGGGGCCAGGAACGGGCTGTCGGTCTCGATGAGCAGCTTCGCAAGCGGCAGATGGCGGACCGCCTCCGCCTGGGTCTCGGACCCCTTGTAGGTGATTGCCCCGGGGAGGGAGATGAGAAAATTCATCCCGATCGCCCGGCGCGCCATCGCCAGATCCCCGGAGAAGCAGTGGATGATCCCCCCCACCTCGGAGGCCCTCTCCTCCGAAAGGATGGCGAGCGTCTCCTCGTGGGCGTCCCGGTCGTGGACGACGACGGGAAGATTCCGCTTCCGGGCGAGGCGCACCTGCTCCCGGAACGAGGCCCGCTGCGCGTCCCTCGGCGACCGGTCCCGGAAGAAGTCGAGCCCTGTTTCGCCGACCGCGACCACCTTGTCGCACCGCGAGAGGCGGTCGAGCCGCTCAAGGAGCTCCTCCGAGCACCCGGAGGCGTCGTGCGGGTGGAGCCCCACGGCCGCATAGACCCCGCCGTGACGGTGGGCGATCTCGATCGCCCTCTCGTCGCTCCCCGGGTGGATCCCGATCGTGACGATGTGGGTGACCCCCGCCTCGCGGGCGCGGCGGACGACGTCGTCCTCCTCGTCGCAGAGCGGTGGAAGATCCAGGTGGGCGTGTGTGTCGAAAAACATCGGAGTGAGCGCTTTCTACGGGAAGACTGGATGGTCTGTCCCGGAAATAGGGCGAAGCACCGAGAGCGTCGATGCGCCGGGCCAGCAAGGCGCACGACTGAGGCGTACTGCTGGATGGTACGCCGCAAGAAGTGCAACGATGCTGGGGCGGATGCAGCGGCGCTCGAATGCCGGCATATTGACGGGACGGGCCATTCAGTCTTCGATCCGGGGAAAGGCGATCACGGATCGGGGGAGTGTGGCTCCGACGCGCAAGCCCCCCCAACGGCCCGCCTCGGAAAGGGTCGCCTTCTCCACGCGGCCGTCGCACCCGAGCGCCTCCCACATCCTCTGTGCGGCCGTGGGGATGAACGGGGACATCAGCAGGACGGAGACCCTTGCCGCCTCGAGGGCGTGGTAGAGGACGGTCCCGAGCCGGTTCTTCCTCGCGGGGTCCTTCGCCAGGGCCCAGGGGGCGTTCGTGTCGATGTACCGGTTCGCTGCGTCGGACAGGTTCAGCACGGCCGCGAGCACCTTGTGGAACTCCACCTCTTCCATCGCCGCGTCCGCGGCGGGCAGGATCTCGCGGCCGGCGCAAAGAAGCGCCTCGTCGGAAAGTTCGGGCGCGGAGGGGGAGGGGACGACGGAGCCGAAGTATTTCGCCAGCATGTTGAGCGACCGGTTCAGAAGATTTCCCAGGTTGTTCGCGAGGTCGGAGTTGATCCGGTCCACGAGCGCCTTCCTCGAGAAGTCGCCGTCCTTGCCGAACGGCACCTCGCGGAGAAGGAAGTAGCGGAAGGCGTCGGCCCCGTACTTCTCCACCATCTCGTACGGGTCGACCACGTTGCCCAGCGACTTGCTCATCTTCTGCCCCTCGACGGTCCACCATCCATGTGCGAAGACGCCCAGGGGAGGCTCGATGCCGGCGGACATGAGGAACGCCGGCCAGTAGATGGCGTGGAACCGGAGGATGTCCTTCCCGACCATGTGGACGTCGGCCGGCCAGAACGTGTCGAACGCCTCGGTACGCTTCGGGTATCCCAGCCCCGTGATGTAGTTCGTCAGGGCGTCGTACCAGACGTAGATGACGTGCCCGTCCGCCCCGGGGACCGGGATTCCCCACGTGAGCGAGGTGCGCGACACGGACAGGTCGGTAAGCCCCGCCTCGACGAAGGCGATGACCTCGTTCCGCCGGCTCTCCGGGCGGATGAACCTCGGGTTCCTTTCGTAGTACCCGAGGAGCGGCTTCTGGAACTTCGAGAGCCGGAAGAAATACGATGGCTCCTTCCGCTTTTCCGCCGGCCGCCGGCAATCCGGGCACGTCCCGTCGACCAGCTGCAGGTCGGTCCAGTACGACTCGCAGGGCGTGCAGTACCATCCCTCGTAGGCGCCCAGGTAGATGTCTCCGTTGGCGTGCGATTTCCGGAAGATGTCCTGGACGGAGGCGTAGTGGCGCGGCTCGGACGTCCGGATGAAGCCGTCGTTGCTGATGGTGAGCGCCGACGAGAGCCCCTGGAAGCGGGTGACGACGCGGTCGGCGAGTTCCTTCGGGGTGATCCCCTGCTGCGTCGCGCTCTTGTTCACCTTCTCCCCGTGCTCGTCGGTCCCCGTGAGGAAGAAGACCTTCTGCCCCTTCATCCGGTGCCACCGGGCGAGGGCGTCGCACGCGATCGTCGTGTAGGCGTGCCCGATGTGCGGGACGTCGTTCACGTAGTAGATCGGGGTCGTGATGTAGAACGTTTCCTTCACCTGTGCGTGCCTCCCGGTGCCAGGTGCTCGCGGGCGGCTTCCTCTCCGCTACGCTTCTATGACTGACCGGCCCGTCAAGAGGGAAGGAAGGAAGGCGGTCGCTTTTACGACGGTTCATCAGCCTTCTATGCGCGGGTTGGCTACCGCTATCGTAATTGTGCACCACCGGGGGAGCTGCATCCATCTCGCGACGGGGATTCTCCGCAACGCGGATACCCCAAGCGTAGACAACGAGGATTCTCCCCAAGCCGCGACCGCCTTCCCTCTCCCTCTTGATCCAGGCGTATCCTCCTTCTTCGAGCAGATGATTCGAACGGTTGCCTTACGCCGCTGTGGCGTCGGGGGTCTCGGGAATCGTCATCATCGCCCAGACGAACCCCGCCAGTTCCCGGGCCAAGGCCACCTTGACCTTCCCGGCCGAGACGCCCCGCCGCGTCAACCTCCAGAACGTGTGGTGCAGTCGGGTAAGGGCGGAAAGCGCGACCTGGCGCGACGGCCCACAGATCGCGGCCAGGCGCGGGGAAAGGGACCTCCCCGGGCGGGCTGCGCTACGGCCCCTCTGGACCGCCTCCACGAGGACATGCCGCAGGTGACTGTTGCCCGCCTTGGTGATCTTTCCCCGCCGGATCCGGTCCGAGGAGGAATGTTCCGAGGGAACCAGCCCCGTGAACTTCATAAACGACGTGGCCTTCGGGAACCGCGCAAACTCCATCACCTCGGCGATCACCCGCATGGCGGAGAGCTTGGAGAACCCCTTGAAGGCATGCAGGCGGGCCACCCGGTTCCTGAAGCCCTCCGTGTCCGCCAGGGCCACCACCTGATCCTCGATCAGCTTGAGCCGCTCCCCCAGCAGGTGGGCCACGTCCAGGTAGTGGTCCAGCACGGTCCGGTCGAGGGACGACACCTCCAAGTCTCTCATCCATCGCCGGTGCGCCGGCGTCCAGCTCTTGACGCCCTTGGGAACCCGATGCCCATGGAGGAGCAGCCAGTGGGAGATGACCTGCTTGATCCGCCGTACCTCCTTGGCGATGTCCTCCCGGCACCGCACCAGCCCGCGGACCTCCTCTTCCTCCGGGGTGGGGATCCGGACGAAGGAGAGGGTATGGGCCCGCAACGCCAAGGCCAACTCCCGGGCATCCCGCCCATCGGTCTTGATCCGGTCTCCCGGACGGCGGGGGATCAGGGAAGGAGCGGCCACCCGGCATTCCATCCCTGCCTGACGCAGGGCCCGGGCGAGACCGTATCCGCAGGGACCCGCCTCATAACAAGCTTCAATCCCATAGGTCTTCGCCAGTCGCTGCAACCGTTTGACCAACCGGAGAAGATCGTTGCCCCCGAACTCCTCGCGCACCAGGGGATGGTTCCCTTCCTCCGGCAACCCCACAACCACGATCTTCTCCTTGTGAACGTCCATGCCAACGAATACCCTGTTCATGACCGGCCTCCTTTGCGTGTGGTATGCCATCTCAGCGACGGCTAATCCACGTTATCGCAATCAGTGGGGCCGGTCAGTCATATCATCTCGCGACCTGCGACCGCTCGCTGCCGTTCCGCTCGCTGGAATCCGTACCTCGCTCCACAGGCCGCCTCGTCGACCCCCCCGCATCGCCCCGGGCCCCCGGTCACAGTCCACCGGGGACACCCCTGATTCATCTCCGGGATGCGGGAGAGGAGTGTCCCCGCCCACGGCCGTGCTATAGTAAGCAGCTTGTCCGGTCTCGACACGGCAAGGAGGGGACGATGCCCAAACGGGAAGAGTGCATTCTATACAGTGGCGGCGCCAACGGGGCCGAGTACGAGTTCGGCGTCCAGGCCGAGCGGTTGGGAATCGGGGAGATCCATTTCACCTACGAGGGGAGCGATATCACCCGGACCCGGGGGGTCCGGGTTCTGAGCCGCGAGGAACTCCGCAACGGGGACGTCAGTCTTTCCTACGTCTCCCGGCTGATGAACCGGACCTACACGGACGCCCCCCGGATCCGCAAGGTCCTCCAGACGATCTGGTACCAGGTCAACGCGGGGCAGGAGATCTACGTGATCGGGAAGATCCTCGGGGACGGGACCGTCCGGGGCGGGACGGGGTGGGGTGCCGAGTTCGCGAAGCTCTGCAACAAGCCGATCTTCGTCTTCGACCAGGATGCCGACCGATGGTTCCGGTGGGCCGAGGACCGGTGGGTCGAGGTGACGGACGCGGGGGAGCCCAGGATCCGCAGCCCGCGGTTTACCGGGACCGGCACCCGGTTCCTCGGGGAGAACGGCCGCCGGGCGATCCGGGAGCTCTTCGAGCGCTCTTTCGCGTAAGGAATCGCCGCACATGCCTCCTCCCGCCATCCGGAACGTGGCGATCATCGCCCACGTGGACCACGGCAAGACCACGCTGGTCGACGCGATGCTCTGGCAGAGCGGCATCTTCCGGGAGAACCAGGCCGTCCCCGACCGCGTGATGGACTCCATCGACCTGGAGCGGGAGAAGGGGATCACGATCATGGCGAAGAACGCCTCCGTGATCTACCGAGGCGTGAAGATCAACATCGTGGACACCCCGGGGCACGCCGACTTCGGCGGCGAGGTGGAGCGGACGCTCAAGATGGTCGACGGGGCCCTGCTCCTCGTCGACGCCTCCGAGGGGCCGCTCCCGCAGACGCGCTTCGTTCTCAAGAAGGCGCTGGAGAGGGAGCTCCCCGTCGTCCTGGCCGTGAACAAGGTCGATCGCCCGGACGCCAGGATCGGCGAGGTGATCAACGAGGTGTACGACCTGCTTATCGACCTGGATGCGACCGAGGGGCAGCTGGAGTTCCCGATCCTTCTCACGAACGCCCGGGCGGGTACGGCCCGGGAGCGCGACGGTGGGGAATCTTCCGACCTTCGCCCGCTGTTCGACCGGATCCTCTCCCACATTCCGCCTCCTTCCGGGGACCCGTCGGGGATCCTCCAACTCCTTGTCACGCACCTCGACTACAGCGATTACGTGGGCCGGCTGGCGGTCGGGCGGATCTTCCACGGGACCGTCCGCGCAGGGGAGACGGTTTCGGTGTGCGGGAAGGAAGGATCCGCAGAGAAGGTCAAGGTCACGGTGCTGTATTCCTACGACGGGCTGTCGAGGAACGAGGTCGGGGAGGCCTCCGCCGGGGACATCGTCGCGCTGGCCGGCGCGGAAGGGGCTACCATCGGCGACACGGTGTCCGACGCGGAGAACCCGCGTCCGCTTCCCCGGATCGCGGTCGACGAGCCCACGGTCTCCATGGTGTTCTCGATCAACACGTCGCCCTTCGCCGGCCAGGAGGGAACCCTCGTCACGTCGCGCAAGCTGCGCGAGCGCCTGGAGAGGGAACTCCTGGGCAATGTGGCGCTGCGGGTCGATTTCTCGGGGACCGACTCCTTCACGGTGATGGGGCGGGGCGAACTGCAGCTGGCGATCCTCATCGAGATGATGCGCCGCGAGGGGTTCGAGCTCTCCGTCTCCCGCCCGGAGGTCGTCACGAGGACGCAGAACGGCGTCCTTCTGGAGCCGGTCGAGTTGCTCTTCCTCGACGTCCCCGAACCGTACCTCGGGGCGGTGACGCAGAGCGTCGGGGGCCGGAGGGGAAAGATGGTGAAGATGGTCAACCCGGGACAGGGGAGGGTGCGGCTCGAGTACCGCATTTCCTCCCGGGGGCTCATCGGCTTCCGCTCGGAGTTTCTGACCGGGACGCGGGGCACGGGGCTCATGAACCACCTGTTCGACGGCCACGAGCCCTGGCAGGGCGTCATCCGGGACCGGGTTGCGGGGGTGCTGGTCGCCGACCGCACCGGGCGGTCCACCGCGTACGCCCTCTACCACCTCCAGCCGCGGGGCACCCTGTTCATCGGGGAGGGGGAGCGCGTGTACGAGGGGATGGTCATCGGGGAGAACTCGCGCCCCGTGGACATGGACGTCAACGCGACCAAGGAGAAGAAGCTTACCAACATCCGCGCGGCGGGGGCCGACGAGGCGCTGCGCCTGATTCCCCCCCGGGTCATGTCGCTGGAGAAGGCGATCGAATTCATCAACGAGGACGAGCTGGTCGAGGTGACGCCTGGGTCGGTCCGGCTCCGGAAGAAGATCCTCGCGGCAGGCCGCCGCCCGCGGAGGAAGGAATAGCGGCCCGGGCGCCAAGCGGTTCATTTCATAAATACGGCAACGTATCCATACGTGCATGCCACCCGGTGCCAGGTGCTTGCGGGCGGCTTCCCCTCCGCTACGCTCGCGACCTTGCGCCCGCTCGCTGCCATTCCGCTCGACCCAATTCACCGGGGACACTCCTGATTCATCTCCGGGATGAGGGAGAGGAGTGTCCCCGCCCAGTCCGCGGAACCCCCCGCTGCGCCCTTTGGCACCGGGAGGGGAAACACCCCAGGGCATCGGCCCGACAGGAGACCGTAATTTACGGGACACAGCACGAAGCGGAAGAGAAATTCCCGCCGCCGGCCTGCGAAAAGCGCTGGAAAGACGGCGGTTCGGGAGGCATAATAGTACGCTAAACCAGTTTCCGTTACAGGGGGGTAGGAGATGCCGAAAGCCGGTCTTGCAAAGGGAAAAAAGAGTCCCGCGAGCTCGCTGATGCGGGCGCTGCGATTCGAGAAGGAGGGGAAGCGGTTTTTCACCGCGGCTGCGTCCAAGAGCGCGGACCCGTTCGCCAAGCAGGTGTTCGCCCTCTTGGCGCAGATGGAGACGAAGCACATGGAGGACATCCAGGAGATCGCCAGGGAGCTCGAGGAGGGGGGGAAATTCCCCAAAGCGCCCTCGGCGCCCCACGACGCCCGGATGAGGCAGTTCCGCCGGGAGCACAGCCGGATCCGGAAGGAGAAGATCATCTCCGGGGACGCCGCGGACGGGATGCGCAAAGCCCTCGCGTTCGAGGCGGAAGGGCGGGAGATGTACCTGCGGATGTCGAAGGCCGCGACCCATCCCCAGGAGAAGAAGTTCTTCAAGCTCCTTTCGACCGAGGAAGACAGCCACTTCAACATCATCTACGAGTATCTCGATTTTCTGGAGAACAAGGGTCTCCGGATGCAGGACGGGTAAAGGGGGACGTCCCGCGGCAGGGAGATCCCGCGGGGCCCCCTGCGCGTGGCGGGCCGGAAGCCGGGGAAGGGGAAAAAGAGGGGGGCGCGGTTTCGGTGTATAATAGGAATAACTTGCGTTTACCACCGGTCCCATTTCCTCAAAGCGAGTGAGGCGTGAAATGAAAAACCGCACGTTGTACTTCCTTGTTACGTTTGCGCTGGCGGCGGTCACGATTTTCATCGCGGTTGCGGGGCATGCCGGGCGCCGGGAGTTCTGGCTCACGCCCCCGAAATCGGAGACCGAGGATTACATGGTTCCGCCGCCTCCGTTCACGGAGGGTATTTTCCCCTGTTCCGAATGCCACTCCGGCATGACTCCGAACCCGAAGCGCAGGGAGCTCAAGGAGGAGCACACCGATATCCAACTGAAGAACCACGCCGAGAACGAGCGGTGGTGCCTGGATTGCCATGACATGAAAAACCGCGACAAACTGCGGCTGGTGTCCGGGGAGCAGATCGACTTCAGCCACAGCTACCGGCTCTGCGGCCAGTGCCACGGAGACAAGTACCGGGACTGGAAGATGGGTATCCACGGAAAGCGCACGGGACAGTGGAACGGGAGGAAGGAGTACCTGCTGTGCGCCCATTGCCATAATCCGCACAACCCCAGGTTCAAGCCGATCCCGCCGAAGGCGCCCCCCGAGCGGGCGGAAAACATACGGTAAGGGTATCGGTTGCTCACCAACCCCATGAGGAGAGAACGCCATGTCGGATAGGGAAACGCGCGGGAATCGCATCTTCCGGCTCTCGCGCCGGAAAGCGTTGAAGGGACTGGCGGCGGGGCTGGGCGCGCTGGCTCTTCCCCGGAAGGATGCATCCGCCGCCTTCTGGGAATCGTTTTTCCAGAAGCATTTCCGGGAACTCGGCAGGGCCGAGATCCGGGATGTCGTATCACGGCTCGAAAAAGAATACGGTGCCACCTACGGCAAACCGGTGAAAGTCAAGACGACCCCTCCCATGGAGGGCGTGCTGTACGGGTACGGCCTCGACCTGTCCCGGTGCATCGGGTGCCGCAGGTGCGTGTACGGGTGCGTGGGGGAAAACAACCAGTCCCGCGACCCGCAGGTCCATTGGATCCGGGTGCTCAGGCTGGAAAAGGAGAGAGGGGTCGACCTGGAGCATGCCGAGCATTACTACAACCCGGCGAATGTTCCCGAGGCAGGGCATTTCTACATGCCCGTCCAGTGCCACCAGTGCGAAAACCCGCCGTGCACCAAGGTGTGCCCGGTCCAGGCGACCTGGAAGGAAAACGACGGCATCGTGGTCGTGGATTACAACTGGTGCATCGGTTGCCGGTACTGCATGGCGGCGTGTCCGTACGGGGCAAGGCACTTCAACTGGAAGAAGCCCGGCCTGCCGGCGGG
>Ga0209322_10001138_pt1 | contig 15403 bp, 24 predicted proteins | sample Rifsed19ft1_FD_184013 | JGI IMG/M metagenome (GOLD analysis project Ga0209322, IMG submission 184013) | Soil microbial communities from Rifle, Colorado, USA - sediment 19ft 1 (version 2) | ecosystem: Environmental > Terrestrial > Deep subsurface > Rock core/Sediment | place: Rifle, Colorado... | reverse complement strand
GGCAGGAATCATGACGACCCGTGAACGTCGGTTGCAAGAAGCGGTCCAAGAGATAATGCACCTTGCCTATAATTTTCCCTCCGGGATTGAAGAGGACGCTGATCCGAACAACAAATCGCCGGATGATGCTGCGGCTTGGGGTGCCGGGTTGATTGTGCAGATATGCGAGCGAGTGTTGGCGGAGACGGCGGAGAGACTAACGACCGGACCCAAGCTGAGCCGCCCTGCGGCGGTTGAGCCTGGCCCCGCGCCAGAGAATGAGGACAAAGTATCATGACTACAGGCAGTTTCTTGACAGGCTTTTTGGGACCGGCTTCTGAGCCAGTTCCGCCTTCGCCTTATCACGTTTCTACAGGCGGCGTCGTTTCGCGCAAGTATGGCCCGGAGCCGCCTTCCGTCAACTTGGCCGACCCTGAAGTCCAGCGCTTCATCGACTGGCTCACCAAGCACGGCAAAGCGAGTTGGGCGGCCGTTAAGGTCGTTGACGAACCCACGATCCCGGGTGCGGAAGGGAAGCCACCGATCATCACCTATCTGGTGGTCGCCAGACCCGGCTTCCCCGCTGGCACATTCACCCACGGGGGGTATCACAGTTTCACGTCTAGTGAGAAATGGGTGCGTGTCCATGCCGTCAACCAGGCTTTGGAGCGCCCTAGGGACGACGGCCGGGAGCGGTGCGTGGTCATTCAGCTTGACCGGGCGCTTACGCACCCGAACAACACGATGGACGAGCTGGAGTTCCTGCTGCCGGACTTCGGCGACACTCGTGTCATCGAGGAGCCGTGGGTGCCTTACGTGAAGCCGGCGCCGCCCCCACCGCTGGAGCCTGTGTACTCTGGCTCTGCCGTGCTGTGGCCGATCGGCGGGGACGACCCCAACGCCTACGCCTGCCACCAGTCCTTCCCGGACTGGAACGCCGGCGTCGAATACACCGGCGATGCACGAGGGCTGTTCCGCCTCGTTGTCCGCTGGAAAAATAACGTCCAGCGGGCGCGTTGGTGGGTGAAGGTCTAGCCAAGTTCGGCGAGGCCCCGAGCCTTGCCTGGAAGGAGGTCCCGTACCAGAGCCACCGGCCCCCTGTCGCTGGCGGGCGGTGGGCGAGGAAAGCGAGCATGAAACGGAGGTGAGATAAATGGCTGCATTGCCAATTCCAATACCGCAGGTGATGGAACAACACGAGTGCCCTGAATGCGGCATCGTATACTTCGTTCCGAAGCGGACGTGCGACGAGCGGCGCAGGGTAGGCGGTTCGATCACCTGTCCCAACGGGCACGTTGGAACGTGGAAAGAAAGCGAGACGGAGCGACTCCACAAAGCGTTGGAGAGCGCCCGTGCAGATCAAAATTGGTGGAAAGCTCGGGCTGACGCGAGGGATAAAGAACTCGTCAGGCTGAAAAAGCGTGTAGGCAATGGTATCTGCCCGTACTGCAAGCGTTCGTTTACTGCGCTCGCCCGGCACATTCACGATAAGCACCCAGGGAGAACAGCATGACCGATTGGGAAACTGCTGTAGCGCAGGCCCGTGACTGGGTCGATCTACCGCTACCGGAGATTGTGCTGCGGGCTAAGGCCGAGGAGATGCGGGAAGCCCTCATTCTTGCACGCAAGTCTCATGGCACTGTGCCATATCGCGCAGCGGCCGTGGAGCAGGAGCTAGAAGGCCGTGCCGCCGAGTACGAGCGGGCGGCAAGGGGGGGGGGCAAGACGTGAAGCGCCCTAAGCCCAAAGATCGGCGCTGGCGGAAGGTGGAGGCATGGGGCGGGTTTCAGAATGACCGCCTAGATGTCAGGTCCATTGAAGAATCGAAAGGCGATGTGGTTAGTTATTTGTACGACGACGTTCGCCGCGTCGAGGTTCGCTGGCCGGAGCGGGCGCGGGAGGAGGGCAAATAAAAATGCAACGATGTCCGCAGTGCGGCGGGAGGGGTAAGCATAGACGCCCTCGAAGCCGCCGACGCCCTCGAAGCCGAAGGAAGGAAGCCGTGAGCGAGCAACCGGGCTGGATAGAGCAGATCAAGCGCGAGTGCGAAACTTACGACCCAGATGTGCCGCCGGAGACGACAGTGCGCCGCCTCATCGCCGAGGTCGCGCACTTGCGACGAGATTTGCATGATTGCACCGTCAGCCACCAGAAGCGCAACGCGGAACTGGCTGCGTCAGAGGAGGAGGTTGAGCGGCTGCGGAAGGAGAACGCTCAGCTAGGAATCGAAATCGAAAGTTTGGAGGAGAGTGCTCGCTTATAAAAGCTGGAGGAATCTACGATGCAGACTGACTTCACCCTCGACGATCTGATCCTGCTGGCCGAGGCGATGGGGTGGAAAAGACAGCCCGACAAGGACATACAACAAAGGCAAATGTATCCCGGAGACTTCCGTGTTGTCTCTGGGCGCATTTCGGCTTTTTCCAGCTTGAGAAGTCATTGGTGGAACCCCTACGAGGATCTTGGCCACGCCGGGATGCTGACACGGGCGCTGGGGATCGGGATAAGCCCGCTTTTGCTTGGCGACGAGATAATAGGATGGGAGGCTTTTAGGGAGGACCCCGCGCCGACAGTACTTGTCCGTGTCGAAGGCAACACCGAAGCCGCCCAGTGTAAGGCCGTCTGTGGGGCGGCGCTCCAGATCGTGAGGGGGAAAGGATGAAACGAATAAAGCACCCAGGTTGGCTATTGGAGGCTGTCGAACGTCTCGATGGCGTGATGCGCTTATACCGAGCAGGCCACATCCCGCAGACGCTAGAAGTCTTTATGGTGCGAACCCCCTTGCTATACGCTCTCCGAAGCATCTATGGAACAGATTTGCTTACGGCCTGGCATCTGTTATTGCACGCAGCTTCCGATCGCTTGCGCTGGCACGTCGCGGGACTCAAAGTTTGGTGGTACCGGGACGTGCGGGGCATGACAGAGGAGCAGTTTATGGCTCATTTAGATCGTCGATCTTTCCTGACAAGATCATGACCCCAACCCTATTCATCGACGGCATGACCACGTGGCTGCTGTGCATGGGCGCTCTCTGCGTCGCCTTCGGCCTGCTCGGGCTGATGGGATGAGGCGCTTGTGCGACGGTGGAGGCGCAAGCATTTGTGACCTTCGGTTCGCTGTTCGCAGGGATCGGCGGCTTGGACCTTGGCCTGGAACAGGCCGGAATGACATGCCGCTGGCAGGTGGAAAACGATGAGTTCTGCAATCGCGTGCTCACAAAGCATTGGCCTGCCGTGGCCCGCTACGGGGATATTCGGCGACTCGCCGGAAGCGAACTTGAGCCGGTTGACCTCATTTGCGGAGGCTTCCCCTGTCCGCCAGTCTCCGTCGCAGGCAAGCGGAAAGGAACTGCCGATGAGCGATGGATTTGGCCGGAGTTCGCTCGGATCGTTCGCATGGTACGACCCCGCTACGTGCTCGTTGAGAACGTCCCAGGGCTGCTTAGCGCCAACCACGGAGGAGCGATGGCCGAAGTACTCGGGGACTTGGCCAACCTCGGGTACGATGCGGAATGGTTCGTGCTTCGAGCGTCCGACTTTGGGGCCAGTCATCGAAGGGCCAGAGTGTTCATTGTGGCCTACAACCAATGCCCACGACGGGAGGCGTCCAGGGAGCGATGCGACCTCAACCCAGAACGGGAACCTAAAGCGGGACGCGGAACAGTGGCAGACTCCGGCGACGGACAGCTTCAGGAGCCGGGGACTCGACCGCAAGGACGAGATGGGGCTGGACCAGCAGGCACGATTCTGGGCCACGCCCCGCCGGGAGGACGGCGAATCTTGCGGGAACCATCCGGGAGCGCAAGACAGCCTGACGGGTCAGGCGCGGATGTGGCCGACAGCAACAAGCCGGGACTGGAAGTCGGGCGAATCGAGCGTGGAGACGTTGCAGAGAAACGCCCGGCCGCTGAACGAGAAGGCGCAACGGTGGAAAACACCACACGGGATGATGGGCGTGGATGCGACGGGACACAAGGCAGGAGTGGGCGGGGAGTTTGTGAAGCAGGTTCATCTCTGGACTACACCAACGACGGACGATACCGGGAGCCGAACGAGGCCATACGCACAGGGCGGCTCCCCGCTTTCGCTCATGGTCCAACAGACCCACGATGGCCCGACCTGCTGGTGCAACACCCCGAACTGCGGCCTGCGATCTCACAAGCGGAGGCTGAATCCGGTCTTCGTGGAATGGCTCATGGGCTTTCCAATCGGACACACCGACTGCGGGCGCTCGGAAATGCAGTGGTACCCGCTGTCGCGCAATGGATTGGCGAATGTATAATGGAAACGTGGAGGGTTTCCAATGGCTCGTAGTAAACATACAAGGACGCGGTTAATTTGGCGGGATGGGCGGAAAGTACGTGCCCATCGTTGGATTATAGAGCAGTATCTTGGCAGGAAGCTCAGCGCATACGAGCACGTTCATCACATAAACGGAAACCCTCTGGACAACCGGATAGAGAACCTCCAGGTACTTGGGGCTGGTCCACACATCAGGTTGCACAAGCAGAAATACCCTGATTTGAAGACATGTTGGAACTGTGGGCAATCATTTATTGCAAATCCCCGAAAGAGAAAGAGACAGAAGTGCTGCTCCCCTAGATGTGCTAAAGAAATGCGGTCTGCTGGCCGAAGACGACAGGTGGCGATGACGGCATCCCGCAAGTCGCGGAGTGGATCGGGCGGCGGATAATGGGGTGACGATGACTCTGGAATTGGAATGTTGCGAAAGAACGCTACTGGGGGAAATTGCCGATCCGCGGATGCACCAGCGAGATGTAGCTATGACCTATCGTCTGGCCATGCTTTCGTCGGAGCGTGCGAGTATCGACTGGGCCAAAGTGAACCAGGCAATTCTGAAGCGCTGGCCGAAGGGCCTGACGCGGATCAAGGAAATGGCATGGCGCATGACGAACCCATGAAACGTGCAGCAGTGCAGACGGAGCGGCGGATAATGGAGACAGCATGACCTTCTGGCCCTTCCGCTGCCGCCATCCCCATCTCCAGTTCCCCCGCCGCCGACCTGACGGGCGCGATTGGCAGTACTGCCCGGACTGCCACAAGCGAATCCTGAGCGCGGTGCAGTTCCACGTACCGCCGCCGGCGGGTCGTCCGGGGAATGTTACCATCGAGAAGACGGGGCTGGAACGAATGGGGAGGCTACATGGTTGAAGCCGTTGCCCTAGCAGTAAAGGCGCTGGCCGAGATGGTTACCGAGATCGTCAAGGGCCAGCCCCCGGAGCTGAAGGCCAAGATGTGGGAGTGGTACGTCAAGGACATGGAGACCTGGAGGAAGTTCTGGAAGGTTGACGGGTAACAAATGACAACCCGAATGTTCCACGTGCCACAATGAAGCCTGCGGCATCAAGATTGCGGAAGGGGAAAGGCACCAAGGCCCGACCCTCCCCTGATGAGAAACGCACAAGAAACAGGATTCTGTATGCAAGCCTACTTTTACAATTGGCTGGCGGCCGACCTGCGCCTGCAATGCTGGCCCGCCAACCCCTGCCCTCGTCCTCGACCCCTTCGCCGGCTCTGGCACCACCGGCCTCGTCGCCTTCAACCTTGGCCGGCGCTTCGTCGGCCTCGACCTCTCCTGGCCCTACTGCCAGATGGCCATGCGGCGAATCCCGCCGCTGGCCCGTGCGACCGGGATGATCGCCGTATAGACCCCACCTTACCCCGGAGCATTTTAGGAATCTCCGCTTGCGGCTATCGCCCAGACCCACGGCGCGCGCGTACTACAGACCGCCTTGTGCAGGGCCAAAACTACCAGGACCCTACCTACACTACGCCTGTAGTTTAGAGATTGCAAGACTTTCCTGCGGGACCTCTGCTTCTCTGCTTCCACCAGTCTGCGCGCCCTAGTACCATGACTCACGGTATGCCTGGTCTCGCAGTACTACTAGACACATTCTTGCGCTTAGACGAAGATTTCTCTTGACATTCTATTCCCCTTGCGGTATAGTAACACTGCAAGCGATTAGGAGCGCTTGAGGCTATGAGTAGCCAAGCAATTCAGCAGGAAGCTCTGAGCCATGCGGTAAACGGCCGGAGTGTAGGGAACTATCCCGCGATTTTCACGGGATTCATAGCCAAGGGGATTCCCGAGGCTGAAATCAACCCACGAGTAAATGTATTCACTTACGACGCATGGCGCGCACTCGGGCGCCAGGTGCGCAAGGGCGAGCACGGCGTCAAGGTAGCCACTATTATCAAAACCACGCGCAAGGAGCGCGACGAAGCCACCGGGCAGGAAGTGGAGCGGACGGCGTCGCGGCCGTGGACTACCACCGTGTTTCACCTTTCGCAGACCGATCCGATCGGGGGTGCCGCATGACCCCAACTGCCCGCACCATCGCTTACCTCCGGCGCTGCCAGGACACCCGAACGGCTGGCTACTCCGTGAGCTACACCAGTGACCCAGCTTGGCTGGTCGAGCAGGCAATCAACCGGCGAGCGGGGTGGCCAGACGACCCAAGCCATTCGCGTGGATCGGCCATGCCGGTGGCCGGGCGCTACCCTAAGAAGGCCAGCGGCGACACCTACAACCATCTGCGGCTCCTGGCGCAGGCCATCAACACGCCGCGTCTGATTGTACGACGGGGCGATTGCGCAGAGTGGTATCAGTTGATCTTGCGAAGGCTACCAGACAGGCTGCACACGGACTAAACCTATCCCGCCAGCGGCCCACTCACTGAGCGGGCCGTGGGAGTGACAAGAGGAGGCCGCATGAGCACACATGAGATGGACAACACCGCAGACCACGACGCCATCGTGATCCTGCACACCGCCTATCTGCAAGTCAGTGGTGAGGGTCGAGCGGAATTTCCCGCTTCTGACCTGCTCTACGATGCCCGCCAATACTTACGGGACCGCGCCGCTTATGCGCGGCAAATCCGCATGGTTACCCAACGTCAGGAATTACGCACGCCCACTGATTTCAGCGGGCCGTGGGAGTGACAGAGCGATTAAGGAGCGCTTGAGCCATGAGTGAAACACAGGAAGTAACAGGATTCCGTTCGGGGTTACTCGAACGGCTTACGGCCAATTTCCCAGGGCATTGGAGTGGCCGAACAAAGAGAGAGATGCAAGCAGCACGTGTAGGCTATCTTTCCACTTTGTACGTACTTCGGATGATGTCCCAGGCGCCAGCTTATTGCCGATCCACGGACATCTCCAATTTCCAAACCATCATTAACCTAGCCATCCGGGAACTGGAACATCAAGCCGAAGGTACGAAGGCCGTAGGGGGCGCCGCGTGACGCGCCGCGAACTTGAGCATCTCATTTGGCGCTGCGGTCTGACTCCCGCCGTATTCGCCGCGCGCTTGACCGAAAAAATCCGCGAGCAGGAAACCATCGTTGCCACCGCCAAACCCTACAAGGCAAAGTTGGCGGCGCAACATATTCGCGCCGCGCGCCGTGACCTGGCGTTGCTCGGCCACGTGGAGGTGCAATCGTGACTACCCCTTACAGACCGTTCAACTTTACCTCGCCCGACTGGTCGCCACTTGAGCGGGCGGTTGTGCTGGCGGGTCTCCCGCTCAGACGTTGTGTAGACTACATGTGGATGCACGAAGACCCGCCGGGCGTTCACCACTACAAAAACCGGGCAACGCGACGGTATCTGCAACTGACTAAGGACACCCCGGAGGACCGCGCTTGTCGGCTCTTACGGGAGGTCAGCGAGGTAAACACCCTATCCCGCGCCCTAGTCATCCCCGGTTAAGAGCGGATGCCTAGGACGGGGTATAGGAGAACCCCCGATTATGGACACAGTAGGACTTTACTTGGCTTGTGACACCGACATTAGAGCTTGCAAATGCGGTGCTCGGTACATGGCAGGACTAAGAAACTTAGAGAATTCACAATTGGTAACAGCCGATGGGCAGTATGTCTGTACCGGCTGCTGGAACTACACGTTAATGATCGCATCTGGCCACTGTGAGCCGTGCGATATCACTGGCGGTGACGGTGAGTGCACATGCTATGAAATACAGGAAGCCCGCAATCTGGTGCGCCTGTTAGCGCCTGATTTGCTACCGCACTAGTCCCGCGTCCTGCCCTCCGGCCTCCTAAGCCGCCGCACTATGCCCCGTGTTCGGGTCAGACGGGGCCTCCCGGCGCTGGCCTGAGCCGGAGGGTAGGACGGGCGATTGTGGTGTATAATGACCCATAGGGCATTGTGACCTATGATCTGTTCTGCCCACCGCAGCAGCAACGGCGATCCATGCCGAGGTCGAGCGATTAAGGGTAGTAATGTTTGCCGCGTTCACGGAGGCTCCGCGCCGCAAGTCAAAGCGAAAGCGCAGCAGCGGTTACTTCAAGCGGCCGATCTACTCGCCGGCGCCCTGGTAGAAATTGCGAGAAACAAAAAGACGCCAGCCAGTGTACGTGTTGCTGCTGTAATCGCTGTGTTGGATCGGGCTGGACTGAGCGTTAAGCAACTCGTGGAGCACACCGGGCGCGACGGGGGCGCAATCGAGGTTGAGATTGTCCAACGCCTTCAGGCGGCGCGCGAACGGCTCCAAAAACTGGATGGAAGCTCCGAACATTCCCCCTAGACTTTGTTTCGTCTCTGTGCAATAGTGGGGCCATGCCATGGCCTCAATTGATTGCTGCGGCGATCCCTGCGGTAGGCAGCATATTCAGTGGTTTATCTCGTCGCGGCGCGTCCAAACGTGCCGCTACAAGTCTTGCCAATGCCGGCGAGGTCGCTAAGGGAGATATCTACCGAGCTGCCGAGACTGCGGGTACCGGACTCGCTGAGGCCGGCCGGAATGCACCCCAGGCGGTATACGAGGCCACAGAAGCAGCCAACTTGGGCTTGCAGCCGTACCGAACGGCCGGCGAGCAGGGGATCACTTCCTTGGCGGACTTGGCTCGGGCTGGCTTCAAGTTCAACTATGAGGACTATGCCAACGACCCTGCGTTTCAGTTCCAGTTAAACAAGGGAACGCAGGCGATTGCGAACAGCGCCGCTGCGCGCGGGTTGGCATCGAGCGGGAACGTTCTCCAGGGGCTTACGGAGTTCGGGCAGGGGCTTGCCAGTACGTACTACGACCAGGCATTTCAGCGAGCGCTAAAGACGTTTGGCGCTAACGTAGATATCAACGACATCCTCGCCGGGCGCGGCCAGCGGGCGACTGAGGTATTCGGAGCGAACACCATAGGGGCAGGGCGCTACGCTGGAGATGTCGGATTGCGGACGGCTGAGAGCATTGCCGACGTAACCACGGGAGCGGCCCGGTCAGCGGCGCCTATCACTCTCGGGATCGGGGAGGCAGAAGCCTCCGGCATCTTGGGAGGCAATGTGGGAACCCGTCAGGCTGTTGCTGGCGGCCTCAATAGTCTCCCTGACTTGATTGAGGCGATTCGCGGGTTACGGCGGCGGCAACCATTGAACGTGTAATGGCCTCTATCGCTCAATTGATCGCCTCTGGCGGTGCAGACGTTCCCGAAGTTCTGAGTGTTGCCGAGCGCCAGAAGCAGGCCGCCATCCTCGAGCAGCAGCGTTTTCTCATGGAGGAAACGGCCCGCAAGCGTCGTGAATCCCAACGCGCTCAACTAGACCAGCAGCGGATGGGGGAGGCCTTAGCTCTGGGCGACTGGGAAAAGGGCAGACAGCACATTCTGCGGACCGCCCCAGGGATGTATCCGGCATTCACTAAACTCCGCATCGAAGAGGAAAAGGCCGCTCGCGAAGCGAAGGAAGACGAGAATAAGGCAGCCGTGGAGTACGGGAATCAGGTCACCCGCGCAATCTCCGGGGTAATTAGCCTGCCGAACGAAGAGGAAAGTACAGCGGCATGGGCAGCGGCCATGGCCCCATTCCCGGAGTTCGCAAATATCGAGTACCCCGGCAGAAAGAACTTGCGGCCAATACTCGGGGTGACTGCTTTAGGGAAGGATTTGCACGCACGGGAACTGCAACTGAAACAAGAAGAACGCCTGAAGATTGAGACGGAAACGGCAAAGCTCAAGGCGCAGATTGAGGCGGACAAAGCCAAGGCAGGCGCGCGACTCCCAGAAGCACAGCAGATTTGGGTTGACGAATATCGGCGCGTGAACCCGGGTGCTTCACTCATGGACGCGCTGACAGCCTACGACCAACGCAAGCCCGCAACTCCGAAGCTTTTAACGCCGGAGGAAGAAGCGCAGCAACTCCGGTTACGCAAGGCTTCTCAAGCTCCAGATCAGGGCAAGACAACCTTGATGATGGCTCCTAAAGCCGGTGGGGGTTATCAGGCTGTAGAAGTGCGGCCAGGTCAGACAGTACCAGAAGGTACCGTCAGCCCAAGCGGGTTGAGTTCTTTAACTGTACCCACGTCGGCCACCCGCACGATGGCAGAGACGGCGCCCAAAGTGAAGGATCTTGTTGCACGGATCACCAATCAAGTCGCCTTTCAAGAAGCAGAGCTCGGACCGGCCGCGAGCCGCTGGGCTGAGTTTATGGCCGGCAAGGTCGGAGCGCCAAACCCGGAGTTTACGCGCCTTCGTCTCAACATGGGGTTGCTCCAGACGCTTCTGATGCGGATGCACGTCGGTGCTCGCGGCGGCGTGCAAATCATGGAGCACTTCAAGGATTTGGTTGATGCCGGCAAGCAATCCCCCGAGAACCTACGTGCGGCCTTGGTTGAAATTGATGCTTATGCTGACTCTGTGGCTCAAGCGCATGGCGTAGGCACTACACCCGCGCCCGCACAGCCAGCTGTCGATGTAAGGCTGCCCGATGGCGGTGTGATGACGTTTCCAGATAAGAAATCGGCGGACGCCTTTAAGGCAGCAGCCGGTATTAAGTAATGGCCAGCGCTGCTCAACCTGATTATGAGGCTCTGGCCCGCCAATTCGGGGGCGGTCGAAAGATCGATTATGATGCCCTTGCGCAGCAGTATGGCGGCAAAAGGAAAGTTAATACCGCCGAGGAAGAAACCGCAGCGGCGCCCAAAAGTCCGAAGGGTTTTGTATCGTCGGTCTGGGCGCGTCATCCCACAAAACTGCTCGCGGAGCTCGCCGCGAGCCCGTTTGAAACAGCCAAGAGTTTCTTGACGGAGTTGAAAAGGGCGCCGGCCGAAGCGCTTGGCCTGCCTGGAACTGAAACCGACCGCATGACGCAAGAGGCTGCGGCGGCATTCAAACGCGGCGATTACAAGACCGGTATCATCAAGGGCTATGCGTCGTTCCTGAACTTCATCCCTATCGGAGCGGCGCAAGCCCTAGAGCAAGCTGCTGAGCAAGTCAACAGGGGAGATGTGGCCGGCGCATTGGGCACAGCCTACGGATTTGGCGGTCCCATGGTAGCTGCCGGAGCTGGCGGTCCGATTCGACCAAAAGCAGCAGCAGCGAGCATTGAGCGCGGGGTGGCAGGTGGAAAGCGCATAGCAATGGCTGCGCCGGAGGTCGCGGCGGCCTGGGCCTTGAGAAAGATCGGTGTGCCGGCCCCGATCGCACACGCTGCCGTAAGGAGAGCCAAGGAAGCGATTCAGAAGAAGGCCGCAGAGATGGCGAAGACGGAAGAAATTTCTCCCATACAAGAGTCTGCCATAAAAGAAGCAAGCCTCCTTGACTGGGAGCGTTTGCAAATTAGAGAGGCTCAAGCAAAACAGGCGGCGAAGGCTCAAGCGCGAGCCGAAGCTGCCGCCGATGCTCGCAGACAAGCGGAGATTTCTGGAGCCACAGAATCAGATATATCCAGATTGCGGGATAGAGAAGTAGCAGCCAAAGCAAGCGCCAAGCAAGCTGCCGAAGTTCAAGCTGCCCAGGAAGCAGAATACACTCGTGCTACTCAAGCCGACGTAGAGCGCGTGAAAACCCGCGAACGTATTGATGCCATGCTTGAGAAAACCCAGGAGCAAGTCGCCGCCGAAACCAGTCTATCCGATTATCAGAGAATCGCGATGGCTGAGGCAGAGAGCGGCGCTTCACTTTTGCTAGAAAAAATCTCTGTAGCGCAGGCCGGCAAACCGTTCGCAAAGCTCACGCCTGAACAGCAACAGGGCGTCAGAAATCTGGCTGAGCGGATCAAATCTCCTGTGGCAGAATCCACGATCCCGCCGGCCAGACCAGCGGCTTCTCCAATAGAGCAAGCGCCAGCTAAAGCTCCAACTGGCGAAGCCGCTGCTCCTCCCGCGCTCTCTATCGCCGAACTTGTGGAACCCTTGCCGCCCTCGCGTCAATTGGCGGCGCCGCCACGGATACTGCTCACTGAGCCGCCAAGCCCTAAATCCTCAATGGTCGTTTCTCACCCTCGCCCACAGATGGGAGTCAATCCGATAACGGGCGAACCGACGATTTTCTACACGGGTGAATCATTGGGCGACGTTGCGCAAATGCGATCTGCTTTCGGTGAAGCGGTCCGAACTGAGCCTCCGCCAGGCCCAAAGCCACTCAGAGATCCACTGGCGGAGCCGAAGGCCGAGTATCACAAGCAGGTTGCCAGGATCACGAGAAAAAGCTTGGCCGAGATGCTTGTCGATGGCAATATTTCGCCGGATGATGTGGCGCGCATTACGCCGGACTATTGGAAGGCGATGGCTGAGCGGATCGGCATCCCGGTGCCGGCACCCAGGACCATCAAGCGAATCCCGGCTGAAATGCGCGCTTTGATGGCAGCCAGGAACGTCGAAAGCACCCTTGGGAACTTGCCCGCTGCGGCGGAGCGTGGTATAGTTAGAACTAGTGGAACGCCAGAAACAGCAGCAACGGGAAGAGTACGCGAAGCAAGCGCGAGCACGGCGATTTCTGAGCCGCTTGGCGCAAGCCAGGCACCTGGCAAGGATGCGACCCTCCTTGTACCAGGCTCCGAAATCACCTACCGCGTTACCTACGAAGTACGTGAACTAGACGAAATCCAGGCCTCGCACAATGGCGTGACGTTCGCTGAAAACCCCAAGTACAACCTGAAAAATGACCGTGATTACTCGGTGCCAGATAATCGGGCGAAGATTCTAAACGGAGCTTTGCCGAAGAAGTTCAAACCGGCTTGGCTTATCACCGACAACCCGGACGCAACCAACGGGCCGACCGTGATTGATGGTGCGGGCAATGTTTTGGCCGGCAACGGCCGCAAGATGATCCTTGATCGGGTCTACGCCCAAAATCCTGAAGGTGCACGGGCCTATCGTCAGATGCTTCAAGACGAAGCGCCCAAATTCGGGGTGAACCCTGATACGGTTGCCAGCATGAGAAAGCCTGGGCTTTTTCGTCGCATCCATAATTCCGAACTCACGACACCTTCTTCCAAGCAGGATGCACTGACGCTTTTCAATCGACCCGGAACGGCTGCACTTCGGCCCGCAGAACAAGCCATCGCAGATTCCCGCCGTGTGCCGATTTCAACACTCGATGATGTTGCTGGCCGTCTTGAGCGGCAAGGCCCGGATGCAACGCTGGCGCAGGTCTTGGAGGGCAGGGGCGGCGGGGAAGTTCTTAACCGCCTGATTGATGATGGCGTCATTGCCCCACAAGAACGTGCCGGGCTCGCTGAAGCGGACCTGTTGACCAGAGCAGGAAAGGAACGAATCTCAAAGTTAATTCTTGGACGTTTCTTCCGCGATCCGGCGCAGCTTGACACCATCCCGCCTTCCATTCGAGGGAAACTGGAACGTATGGCCGCGCCTTTGGTTCGTGCTGAAACCGGAGAGTTTAGCCTGACGCCGCGTATTCAGGAAGCCGTAGACTTGATCGAAGCGGCGCGGTCCTATGGGCAGAAAGACCTCGATGCCTTTCTCAAGCAATCTGGCTTATTCTCGCAACAACAATGGACGGCAGAAGGGGTGCAACTTGCGAAAATGCTTCAGAACCGTCCCACTTCCGAGCTTGTCACGGCAGTTCGGCGGTACGTGGAAGAAGCTGAGCATGCTCGGCGGATCGCCATCGAAGGGCCTGGCCTTTTTCCAGAAACGAGCAAGCCGATGACCCCAGAAACCGCTTACCGCGCTGCTTTCGGTGAAAGCGATCAGGGGATTCCCGAGCGAGGCCATCGATGAGTTGGAGCAGCAGATAGCGATCAAGCGAAAGAAACCCTGAAATGGCCGCCGCCACCAATCCGCACCTCGATCTAGCCGATCTGGTCCAGCGCTACTATGAGGACCCCCTGGGCTTCGTCATGATGGCCTTCCCCTGGGGGGAGCCCGGTCCGCTCAAGAGCGAGACAGGTCCGGACGATAATCAGCGAGAGTTTCTGCGGGCATTGGGGCACGAAGTTGTGCTGCGAAAATTCGACGGCGTGAATCCTGTTCGGCCTATTCGCATGGCGGCTTCGAGCGGACATGGAACCGGCAAAACGGCGATGGGCGCCTGGATTGCTTGCTGGATTTTGAGCACTCGGCCTTATTCGACAGGTACGGTTACGGCTGGGACGGCCACGCAGCTTGAGGAACGTACTTGGTCGGCGATTCAGTACTGGGTGCGCTTGTCCATCACTGCGCATTGGTTTGAGGTCATGGCCTCGGGTATCTACGCGAAGAGCAGCCCGAACGACTGGAAGATCGTGGCGCAGACGTGCAAAGAGGAAAACGCTCAGAGCTTCGCCGGCCAGCACGCCCGTACCAGCACGTCATGGTACATGTTTGATGAGGCAAGCGCTGTCCCCGATACGATCTGGCAGGTTGCCTATGGGGGACTGACCGACGGCGAGCCGATGTTTTTCGCTTGGGGGCAGCCCGAGCGTAACACCGGCGAGTTCCACAATATCTGCTTTGGTAAAGACAGTGAGCGCTGGAACCGCCGGACTCTGGACAGTCGCAGTTCGCGCTTTACGAATAAGCAACTGATCGAGGAGTGGCTGCATGATTACGGCGAAGACTCGGATTGGGTCCGCGTGCGCGTCCTGGGGTTGCCTCCTCTTGCGTCTGAGTTCCAGTTCATCGACCATCAACGCATCCGTCAAGCGATGCGCCGACCGATCCGGGTGCTTCCTGAAGAGCCTCTGATTGCCGGAGTCGATGTCTCTGGCGGCGGCGCCGCATGGAATGTTGTGTTCTTCCGTCGTGGCATGGATGCCCGCACTATCCCGCGCATACGGATACCGGGCGAGGCCATCCGACATGATCGAGGTTTGCTGGTAGGCAGACTCGCCGAACTTCTATCCGATCAAAGGCCAGAGCATAAGATCACGGCCATGTTTATCGATTCCGCCTTTGGTTCTCCGATCATCGAGCGCCTCCACATGCTCGGCTTTCAGCAAGTGCATGAAATCAACTTTGGCGGCGACTCTCCTAACCAGCATCAAGCCAACATGCGGGCCTATATGTGGGATGCGATGAAGGAATGGCTGCTGATCGGCGCCATCCCTGAAGAGGAGCCACTGAGTTACCAGCTCGGACTGCCTGGCTACCATCTGAACCGATCAAACAAGCTGGTTCTCGAATCCAAGCAGGACCTCACCAAGCGCGGGGAGCGCAGCCCGGACGATGCGGATGG
>Ga0209322_10001137_pt1 | contig 15406 bp, 12 predicted proteins | sample Rifsed19ft1_FD_184013 | JGI IMG/M metagenome (GOLD analysis project Ga0209322, IMG submission 184013) | Soil microbial communities from Rifle, Colorado, USA - sediment 19ft 1 (version 2) | ecosystem: Environmental > Terrestrial > Deep subsurface > Rock core/Sediment | place: Rifle, Colorado... | reverse complement strand
TCGGCATTTTGACCGGCTGAAGCCGGTGCGCCCAGGCTTTTCAGACAGCCTCTTACGCGGTGGACGCCCGCGAGACGCGAGCTTCGAGCAACTTTTCAGACAGGCGCTAGAGACCAAAGCAAATGACGATCCTGGCTTCAACCAACCGGCCAACCAGCCAAAGTCTGCTTTGGAGTCGCTGGGGCGTGCGCGGCCTGGCCTTGTCCTACGTGCTGCTCATGCTCGTCATTCCGCTGATCGTAATCGCTCAAGATGGTCTGCGAGAGGGCGTCGAAGGCATGTGGCGCGCGGTATCTCAGCCCGTCGCATCCAGCGCGCTGGGTTTGACAGTGTGGACCGGCGCGGTCATGGCGCTGATCAACGGCGTGATGGGACTGCTCACGGCGCACGTGCTGGTGCGGTACACCTTCCCCGGTAAAGCGCTGCTCAACGCCATCATCGACCTGCCGCTGGCGATCCCGACGCTGGTGACCGGGGTGATGCTCGTCGTGCTCTACGGCCCGCAGGCGGCGCTGGGATCGTGGCTGGATAAGACACTGGACCTGCGAATCATCTTCGCGCCGCCGGGCATCATCCTGGCGCTGCTCTTCATCACCTACCCGTTCGTCGTGCGCACGGTGCAGTCGGTGCTCCTCAGCCTGGAGCGCGAGCAGGAAGAAGTGGCGGCGACGCTCGGCGCGAGCAGCTGGACGATCTTCCGGCGCGTGATCTTCCCGGAGCTGGCGATGCCGTTGTTCAGCGGCATGTTGTTGAGCTTCGCGCGCGCCGTCGGCGAGTTCGGCGCGATCGTGATCGTCGCGGGCAACATCCCGTTGCGCACGCAAACGGCAGCCGTGTACGTCTTCGGCGAAGTCGAGTCGGAGAACCGGATGGCCGCCAGCGCGATCTCGGTGGTGATGCTGGCCCTGGCCTTCGGGCTGGTGTTTCTCGTCGATCAACTTCAGAAACGCACACGACGGCGGGCGGGGTGATTGTCCACGAATCTACACGACTGATAATTAGCGGGGATTCGCGCGGATTCGCGGATTAAACGTGTGGCAGATCATGAGCAAACCAGCGATAGCCTCACCGCAACTTCGACAGGGCTCGTGGCCGCGCCGGGGCCTGATCGGGATCGTGCTCGTGTACGTGGCATTCCTGATCCTGGCCCCGATGGCCGGCCTGATCGCAGGCGCATTTCAACACGGGCCGAGTGCGGTCATCGCCGCGTTGACCGACCCGAATTTGCTCGCGGCTTTCGGGCGGACGCTGTCCATCGCCGTGATCGTCGTCGTAGTCCACACGATCTTCGGCACGGCGGTCGCCTGGGTGCTCGTCAGACATCGCTTCCGTGGGCGTGACCTGATCAACGGCCTGATCGATCTGCCGTTCGCCATGTCGCCCGTCGTCGTCGGCTACATGCTGCTCCTGCTGTTCGGGCGGCGCGGGCTGCTCGCGCCGGTGCTCCAGGCGCTCGACATTCAAGTAGCATTTGCGCTGCCGGGCATGATCCTCGCCACGCTGTTCGTGACGATGCCGTTCATGATCCGCGAATTGATGCCCGTGCTGGAAGCCTTCGACATGGAGCAAGAACACGCGGCGGCCACGCTCGGCGCGAGCGGCTGGCAGACGTTTTGGCGCATCACCGTCCCGGCGCTGCGCTGGGGCTTTGTGTATGGCATCGTGTTGACGTTCGCCCGGGCGCTGGGCGAGTTCGGCGCGGTGCTCATCATCGGCGGCGGCGTGGAGGGCGGCACCGACACGGCCACGCTCTACATCTATCACGCCCTCGAAGAACGGCAGTACGTCGCCGCCTACAGCACGGCATTGGTGTTAGGCATCCTCTCGCTTGCGCTCGTCCTCGGCACGGACCTCCTACGCAAAAAGCGAAAGTAGGTTATAGTACGTGCTGCGTGCGACGACTCCACTACGAAAAGCCGGAACACGCACCACGAGTGGATTGTTCGCCATGTCAGCCCGGAACCCTCTGCGCCGACCGCGCCTCGGCACACTCCTCGTCGGCATTAACGTCGGCCTGCTGCTACTCGCCATCGCGATCGTCACATTCATGGCGGTAAGCCTGCTCCAGCAGCTCGCCGACGATCAGGCGCACGTTCGTGTGACGCAGGCCGGATCGAGCGCGCACCAGGCGGTGCTGCTGGCCGGCGCGGAAATCGCAAGCGACGCCCAGCTGCTCGGCGAGCGCCCCACTCTCCTGCGCCTGCTTCAGGCCGGCGACCGGGAATCGCTTTCGGCATTCCTATCGCAATTCCAGCAGACGAGCCAGCGCGATGCCAGCGCCGTGTTTGTTAACGATCGCGTGTTCGCTCAAAGCGGCGCATCGCTGCCGTGGGATGCGCTGTGGGCAGCCCACCATGACGACGACAACGCCTTCATCGATCGGGCCGAGGCAGGCCTGCTGGTCGCCGGCGCACGGTCGCTCATTCAATCCGGATCGAATGCTGCGGTCATGGTCGTCGTCCGGCTGGACGAGTCGTTCGCTCGTCGACTCAGCGACGAGATCGGAATGCCGGCGGCGGTTCTGGACGCGCAGGCGGTCTCACCGGCTGATCCGTTGGTCGAGATTCGATCGGAGGTCGTGACCACAGGCAAGCCGGCCAGCGCGCGTCGCGATGAGATCGGAGCCTACATCGCCCTCTTTCCACTGCGCGCCTCGTCCGGTGAAGTCATCGGCCTCCTCGAAGCGCGGCTGCCCACGACCGGCGTCGGCGAGTCACTGCGCCAGTTCGCCCAGGCGCTGCTCGGCCTGACGCTGATCGTCGCCGCGCTGGCGGCGTGGATCAGTTTTCTCTTTGGGCGATGGCTGGCCCGCCCCGTACATCGCCTCACCGAAGCGGCCGGGCGCATCGGCCACGGCGATCTGTCCACGCCGATCGCCGTCGCGCCCGGCGGCGAGATCGGCACACTCGCATCGACGCTGGAAGACATGCGCAGCCGCCTGCTGCGCCTGACCGCGCACCTCCGCCAGCAGCAGGCCGAATCGAGCGCGATCATCACCAGCATTGTCGAGGGTGTGTTCAGCGTCGATCGCCAGCGGCGCATCCGGTTCGTCAATCCGCAGACAGCCGCGATGCTGGGCATCGACGCGCAGGCTGCCCTGGGGCGATTCTGCGGCGACGTGCTCAACCCGCGCGGGCCGGACGGGACACGGCCCTGTGAAGAGCACTGCCCGATCGTCCACGCGCGGTTCCGATCCGGCGCGCGCGCCACCGAGCATCTGTTGTTGAACAGCGGCCAGCGGCGGACGGTGGTCATCACCAGCGCGCCGCCGGCAGAGAATCAGCAGGTGCAAGTGATGCGTGACGAAACCGAGGTCGAGGCGGCGCGCCGCCTGCGTGACGCCGTGCTGGCGAACATCTCGCACGAGTTCCGCACACCGCTCTCGGCGCAGCTCGCCTCGATCGAGCTCCTGCTCGATCAACTGCCCGACCTGGCAACCGAGCAGATCGCCGAGCTGGTTGTGCGCCTCCAGCGCGGCACGCTGCGCTTGACGCAGCTCATCGACAATTTACTGGAGAGTGTGCGGATCGAGGCGGGCGAGTATGCCATTCGCCGCGACCCGGTCGCTATCGACGAAATCATCGAGGACGCGCTGGAATTCACCCGGCCGCTGATCGAGCAGCAGGAGCAAAGCGTGAACGTGGAGCTGCCTTATCCGCTGCCTGCGGTCTCCGGCGACGCGCGGCGGCTGACGCAGGTCTTCGTCAACCTGCTGGCGAACGCCAACAAGTTCGCGCCGCGCGGATCGACGATTGGCATCGGCGGCACGGTCGAGCCGGGGAGCGTCACGCTGTGGGTTGAAGACGAAGGCCCCGGCATGCCGCCGTCGATGGCCGGGCAGTCGCTCTTCGAGCGTTTCGTGCGGTCGTCCTCCGAAGAGCCGGAGCAGAGCGGCGTGGGACTGGGATTGTGGATCGTGAAGTCGATCGTCGAGCGGCATGGGGGGCACGTCGGCGCGTGCGATGGCACAGGTGGGCGCGGGACGCGCGTGTGCGTCACACTGCCGTCGCAACCGATGAACGACGAATAAACGGATGCGCTCACGCAGACGACCTGAGAGCATGTCATTGCTCGGGCTGAGTAGTTACGCCGACATGAGCGATGGATGATGATTCGCGCAAGCGAGGAAGAGTGCGTTGAAAATTCTGGCGGTTGACGACGATCGCGAATTGTTGGGGCTGATCAGTTTCGCGCTGCGGCAGGCCGGTTATCTGGTGATCGAGGCCTCGAACGGTGTCGAAGCCCTGTCCGCTTTCGAGCGCGAGCAGCCCGACCTGGCGATCCTCGACGTGAATTTACCGGGGATGAGCGGCTTCGAGGTGTGCCGCCGCATCCGCGAGCAGTCGGCCACGCGGATCATGATGCTCACCGTGCGGAACACCGAAGAAGACGAAGTGAAGGGTCTGGACCTCGGCGCGGACGATTATTTGACCAAGCCGTTCAGCCCGCGCACGTTGCTGGCGCGGGTGCGCGCGCTGCTGCGCCGATCGGACGTCGAGCGCCCGACCCCGGCGATGAGCGCCGGCGACTTGACGCTCGATGCGGAGCGCCAGGCGGTGAGCGTGCGCGGCCATTCGCCCGTGCGATTGACGAAACAGGAGTTCAGGCTGCTTCAATATCTGGTGGCGAACACCGGACACACGCTTCCCTTCGACCGGTTGACGAGTCACGTGTGGGGCTATCGGGGCCTAGAGGATCGACAACTGTTGAAGCAACTGGTGCACCGGCTGCGGCAGAAGGTCGAGAGCAACCCGGCGGAGCCGCAGTACATCGTCACCGTGCCGGGCGTCGGCTACATGCTTCAACCCACACCGAATGACGAATGACCACAGACGACCGACGAAAGACGAAGGCATGATTCATCCTTCATCCCTCATCCTTCATCCTTTGCCCCAGTCCCAGTTCAAGCACAACGATTGCGAAATCCTCGTTGCGATAACCTGCTTCGCGCAGTACGTCGATCAGTGGCAAACGATCAAGCACAAAGCCCTCGACCGATTTGCGGCCACTATCGGCGGCGTAGCGGCGCATGGCCTGAGCCAACTCGATGATGGCGCTCGGCTCGCCTCCGTCGATGTGATGCCATAACAACTCGTTCCAGCCCTCTCTCACCTCGCCGATCGACCACGCGCGCAGGCCCGACGCGGCGGGGTCTCGCAAGCCGAACACCTCGCCGGCGGCAAGGTGTGCGCGCAGGCGCGATTCGGACAGCGCCATCCACTTCCAGGCGCGAGCGTAGAGTCTGCGCGTCGCCTGCAACGAAGACGAATCGAGCCACGACCTGAGCAGGGGCCAATCGGCGAGGGAGAGTCGCTCCGGCGATGCGAAGTCAGTCGATGCTTCCGCAACGTGTGCAAGATAACGACCAACGGTTTGAAAGCTTGCCCGCTCACCGAGCATCCGGCTGGCGACGTTGCCCTCGCCAGTGGCATAGCGCAGCAGCGTGCCGCCGTGCTGCCGCGCCAATTCCACGTTGCGATGGTGCAATGCCTCGCCGATGCCCTTCTTGCGGTGCGCCGGATCAACACGCAGACCTTCCAGCCACAGTTCGCCTTCGCCCAGATCGGTCAACTTGGCGATCGCTACCGCTTGCCCATCCAGCTCGGCCGCCAGGAAGTGACCTTTCGGATCGGCCAGCCAGTCGTCGAAGACGTATTGAATGTAGTCCCCGTCGTCCTCGCCCCACGTGTGCGCGGTAAAGTCCAAGACGCGCGCTTTGTCCTCGATGGTCACGGATCGAAAGACGAGGTTCAGAGAATCAGGCATGTTTTTGGACGCAGATGGCGCGGATTCACGCAGATTATTGCTCTGATCCGTGTTCATCTGCGTTTGTCCGCGTCCAAATTGCCGCTCAAGTTGGTAGAGCCTGAATTGTTAGCCGACGAGTGCGGATCACGATCCAACATACGCGCGGCGATGTAGCGGCCGATCTCGCGCAGCGTGGCCAACACCGGCGAGGCGAGCAGGATGCCTAACACGCCGGCCAGGCTCGCCCCGGCCAGCACGGCCACCAACACGGCCACCGGGTGCAGGTTCAGGTGATGGCCGAGGATGCGTGGGACGAGCACGACGTTCTCGGTCTGCTGCAACGCGAAACTCACGATGATCACGACAACGGTGAACGCGACGTTGTTGCCGACGAACATCCAGTGCGATCCCTGGAACAACGCGATGAGCACCGTCGGGATCGACGCGATGACCGGGCCGAAGTTGGGCACGACTTCCAGCACGCCGAACAGCACGCCGATAATGAAGGCATTCGGAAGACCGATCAGCCACATCGTCACACCGACGACGACGCCCATCGTGAGGCCCAAAACCAGTTGCCCACGGAAGAAGTTGTTCCACGTCAGCACGATTCGCCCGCGCAGGTACACGTAGTCGTCATGGAAGCCGGGGGGCATCGCCGCTTCGAGCCAGCCGCCGATCCTACGGGCGTCCTTCATCAGGTAAAAGGCGCTGATGAAAATGAAGATCAGCCAGATGAAGCCTTGCGCAACATCGGCGCCAAAGCCCACCGCGCGATTGACGGCCGCTTGCAGCAGCGTGTTGACCGATCCACGCAGCGAATCGACGAGCGATCGGAGATCGACGCTCACGTCGCCGATCACGACCGGCCTCGCCAGCAGCTCGCTGATCTGCGCGCCGATTTTGTTCAGGTCAAGGTTGAAGGATCGCAGCTCGATGATGATCGATTGCACCAGCAGCGCCGAGAACAGGATCAGCAGCACGAGCAGCAACAGCAACAGCAGCATCACCGCAATCGAGCGACGGAAGCGCAGCCGGCGTTCAAGGAAATCGGCGATCGGGCTGAGCAGGTACGCCAGCAGAATCGCGATCGCCAGCGGGCCGAGCACGAAGTTGAAGCGATACACGGCCAGCCCGATCAGGATGACCGTGAACAGCGCGACAAGGCGTTTGGTGTCGGCAGACCAGCGAACGGCATTCGGGTTCATGGGAACTGTTCGCATCAAAGTGACCGGCACTTTCAGAGTGCCGGTCACTTACGAATTTTCTCAGCGCCGCCGCCTGCGCTCATCGTCGCCTTCGCGGCGAGGACCTCGGCTGCCGCCGCCTCGGCCACCGCCGCCACCTCGGCGCTGATCGGCCTCGCGGGCCTCCTCGACGGTCATGCCTTCGAGGACGGCCCTGCGGCTCAACCGGATTTTGCCTGCATCGTCGATGGCGGTGACCATCACCATCACTTCGTCACCGACCTTGACGACGGAATCGACCGACGGCGCGCGGTAATCGGCCAGTTGCGAGATGTGCACCATGCCGTCGATGCCGGGCATGATCTCGACGAACGCGCCGAAGTCGGTAGTGCGCACGACCCGGCCGGTGTAGATACGCCCGACCACCGGCGTCTCGGTCAGCCCCTCGATGCGCCCGCGAGCGGCGTCGGCGCTGGGGCCGTCCGTCGCAGCGATGTATACCGTCCCGTCTTCTTGAATATCGATCGTCACGCCGGTCTCATCCTGGATCGAGCGCACCGTCTTGCCGCCGGGGCCGATCAGCAGGCCGATCTTGTCCGGGTTGATCTTCAGCGTGGTGATGCGCGGCGCGTGCGGCTTGAGATCGGGGCGCGGGGCCGGGAGCGTCGTCGTAATCACATCCAGAATCTGCATCCGCGCGACGCGCGCCTGCTCCAATGCCTCTTCGAGTAGCGCGGCGGTCAGCCCCTTGATCTTGATATCCATTTGCAGGGCGGTGATACCTTTAGCCGTCCCGGCGACTTTGAAGTCCATATCGCCCAGGTGATCCTCCATGCCCTGGATGTCGGTAAGGATCGAGTAGCGCTCGCCGTCGCTGATCAAGCCCATGGCGATCCCGGCGACCGGCGCTGCGATCGGCACACCGGCATCCATCAGGGCCAGCGTGCTGCCGCACACCGACGCCATCGAGGTCGAGCCGTTAGACGACATCACTTCGCTGACGACGCGGATCGCGTAGGGGAACTGCTCGAAGGGCGGCAGGACGACTGTCAACGCGCGCTCGGCCAGCGCGCCGTGGCCGATCTCGCGGCGCGATTGGCCGCGCAGTGGCCGCGCCTCGCCGGTCGAGAACGGCGGGAAGTTATAGTGGTGCATGTAGCGTTTCTCGTCCTGCGGTGCGAGGCCATCCAGCTCCTGCGCGGCCTTCGACGTGCCCAGCGTGGCGATCGACAGCACTTGCGTGTCGCCGCGCGTGAAGAGGCCGGAGCCGTGGACGCGCGGCAGCAGATCGACCTCGGCGGACAGCGGGCGAATGTCGGTTTTGCCGCGACCGTCGGGGCGGACGCTTTCGTTTAGGATGCGATCGCGCACTTCGGTCTTGAGCCGATCGTGAAACGCTTCTTTGATGTGCCGCGCTTCGAAGTATTCGGCGAACTCGGTGACCAGCTCTTCTTCCAGCGAGTCGAGCGCTTCGTTGCGCTCGTCCTTGTCGTACAGGTTGATCAAGATGTTGCGGATGCGACTGTTGATGCGCTCGGTGACGCGCGTCATCACCTCCTCGGCGATGCGGAAGCGCGGATACGATTCATCCTTCGGCTTGCCGACCTTTGCGCGCATCTCGTTCTGCAACGCGATCAGCGGCTGGATCGCCTCGTGGCCCTTGAGCAGCGCCTTAACCATCAGGTCTTCGGGGATTTCGTTCGCGCCGCATTCGACCATCAAGATCGCATCGGCGGTTCCGGCAATGCGCAGGTCGAGGGTACTCTTCTCGATCTGAGCGTAGGTGGGATTGATGACCAACTCCCCGTCGAGGTAGCCGACACGCACCGCGCCGACCGGCCCGCCGAACGGCACATCGCTGATCACCAGCGCCGCCGACGCAGCATTGATCGACAAGATGTCGATCGGGTGCTCGGCATCCGAGCTGAGGCTGGTGACGATGACCTGCACGTCGTTGCGCATGTCTTTGGGAAAGAGCGGGCGCAGGGACCGATCGGTCAGGCGGCCAACCAGGATCGCCGCTTCGGACGGCCTGCCCTCGCGGCGGAAAAACGATCCAGGGATGCGCCCGCTGGCGTACAGGCGCTCCTCGTAGTCCACGCTGAGTGGAAAGAAATCGATCCCCTCGCGCGGCTGCCGGGCCATCGTCGCGGTGGCAAGGATGACGGTATCGCCGTGCCGCACTGTGACTGCGCCGCCGGCCAGCCCGGCCAACTTGCCGGTCTCGACTGTCATCGTCTCACTGCCGACGGTGGTGCTGAATGTGTGACTTTCTTTCATGTTATCCTCCGCGCACGTCGTCGCGTGCATTCCTGTATCGCGTCCGCGCGGAGTTCAGGAACTGGAGACTGACCCGTAGACCAGTGATCAGTGAGCAGTAATCAGTCAATCAGTGAGGGCGGTTGTCCCACTGATGACTGATCAACTGACTACTGATTACCGATCACGAGACACTCTCCAATACCTGAACCTCGTTTCGCGGGCGGCTCCTCGGCTGTCGTCTGCCGCCGTTTCTCCACGGTGAGAGGCTACAGTCGGGCAGACAAACACAAAGCGAGTAGATGGGAAGACCGTTCCGCATCTACTCGCTTATCTTTTAGCCAGCCATCCAACTAACCAACGCTATTTCCGCAGTCCCAGCTTCTGGACGATGCTCCGATACCGCGCCGGGTCCTTGTGACTCAGGTACGCCAGGTGGCGGCGGCGCTGGCCGACCATCTTGAGCAGCCCGCGCCGCGAGTGCTCATCGTGCTTGTGCACCTTGAGATGTTCGGTCAACTGGTTGATGCGACTGGTGAGCAGCGCCACCTGCACTTCCGGCGAGCCGGTATCGCTCCCGTGAATATGGAACTCGCCGATGATCTTGTCCTTGTCGGGTTTCGACAGCGTCATGTCTGAACTCCCCTGCCTTTGTGACTCACGCGCGGAGCCGCTGTCCGGCCCTGCCGTGGCTTTCAATGCGACGCCGCAGATTCTACCATGCCCCGGTTGATCCGGCAAGGAGAGGGAAAAGCAAACCGCAAAGACGCCAAGCGCGCGAAGAAAATTGATAAACCTTTGCGTCCGCCTGCCCCGCTTCTTTTTGCGGGGTCGCGCCTTAGCGGTTAATCTACGGTGCTCTATCCACCGCGTCCTCGCGGTGGACGCCCGCGAGACGCGGGCTTCGAGCAACTTTTCAGACAGGCTCTTAGCGGTTAATCTTCTCGGCTTCGGCGCGATCGACGACGGTGACGAATCCGCCGAAGAGCCGGTATTCGTCCATGCGGCAGGAGTTGATCAGCTCGCCGTTCCAGTACGTCATGTCCGGGCAACTATCGCACATGTCGGCCGTGCCGTCGGGCATGATGTCGGGGGCCTGGATGACGCCGATGCTCTGCACATAGATCGATTCGAACAGGCGCAGGGGATGGCGCAGCACATCGCCGAAGTAGCGCCGCGCCGTGGCGCGCACAGTCTTGTCGACCAACGACATCCAGAACACCTTGCGGCCCACCTTCGAGCAACTGAGATAGGCCAGGTAGCGCCCCGTGAACAGGTGATGTCCCGCCTGCGCCAGTTCCATCGTCTTCGGGCCGATCGAGCCGTACATCCGCCGCTTGGTGCCGATCATCGCGCCGGCCAGCCACTTGATCGAATCGACCTTCCACGTGCCCCCCAGGTAACCCGAAGCGTCGAACTCGGGGATGTCTTGCTTGATGACATCGTGGACTTCGTACGAGGTGATGTTGCGATCGGGCTGCGTCTCGCTGGCATAACTCAAGAAGCGCGCATCGACCATCGCGTCGCCGCGCTGGTAGGTGACTTCCTCTTCGAGCGGCGCGGTGCGGAAGCAGATGAACACCAGGCCGTGCACCCGGTCGATGTTGTGCTGCGCCCAGCGCACCATCTCTGGAATGTACTGAACCGTCGAGGGATACACCGTGCTGTTGAAAACTACGTACAGCCCACCGACATCGTGGATCAGATCGGCGAAGTGCTGGCGGAGCGCGTTCGTTTCGACCTCGTTCTTCTCGCGCCAGTGAGGCCGGCCCTGGTAACTATCGATGTGGATCGTGAAGCCGGCCAGGCCGGCCTTCTTCAGCGCCACGAGCGTCTCTCGATCGAGCTTCACGCCGTTCGTCAGCATGATCGGCTTTATGCCGTTCTGCGCGATGAACGCCACCACATCCAGGATGTCGGGGTGCATCAGCGGCTCGCCGCCGGCAATGGAGATGTTATCGCAGTTGCGCCAACGCTTGAGGAACAGCACTTCCTCCTTGATCTGGTCGAGCGTCTTGTGCCCGCTGATCTTCTGCCGGTAGCAACCCAGGCACTTGAGGTTGCAGATGTCGGTGACTTCCAGCCAGCCGATCGGGTTGTCGTTCTTCGACCACGGAAGACGGTAAATGTCGCGCTTGTCGAGTGTCATGGATAACTCCTTCAAGAATAGAGCCAAGACCTGCCAGTCTTGCCAGCCTGGCAGGTCTCCGTTCTTCACCACCCTACAACACTCTGACCGGCGATACGTCACGGCGAGCCGAATTACTCAGAATATTATGAGTGAATTTGATTTATCAAAACAGCCGGCGCTGCTCGATCGAGGCCTGGCTCGCGCGCCCGTCCCACGGCAACGGATCGATCTCCACACGCGCTGCCACACGCCGATGCAGTTCCCGGCAGATCAGCGGCGATTGGGTTTCATCGGGGCAATGGCAGAAGGCGTAAACGTCCGCACCTTCCTTCATCCAACCTGCTAATCGATCGGCCCACTCGTCCAACAGCGGCGCGTTCAGGTGCACTTGCGGATGCCCGATGTAGCGCAGCATGACAAACGAGGCGGTGCGTTCCGGCAGCAGTGGAACGTCGGGCTTGCGCTGGCGCGCCTGATCCATCAACACCTTCACGCGACCATCTTCGATCGCAGCATCGGGCAAGTCGCGGATGGGTCGCGTGTCGATCAGCACGCGCGCCGCGTCACATTCGCGCAGCAGCGCATTCAGCAAGCCGTGATGGGGTTCCTTGAACCAATCGAGGTGACGCACCTCGACGGCGAGTTTCACGTCACGCGGCCAGGCGGCGAGGAAGGCGCGCAGATCGGTGGTGAACCTGGGGGAATAACGCGGCGGCAGTTGCAGGAATAACGGGCCGAGCCGCGCGCCCAGCCCGCGCATCAACTCGACAAAGCGGCGCGCGTCATCGAGATGCGGCATCAACTGCCCGGCGTGGCTGATCGCGCGCGGAAGTTTCGGACAAAAGCGAAAGCCGGGCGGCGTATCTTCTCGCCAGCGGGCGACGGTTGAGGGCGACGGCGTGGCGTAGAACGTGGTGTTACCCTCAACGGCGGTAAGCCGCCGCGAGTATTCGCGCAGGAAGTCGGCCGGCTTCGAGCCTTTCGGAAAGAAGTTGCCGACCCAGCCTGTATACCCCCAGATGGCGGAGCCGGTGAAGTAGGTCATTTTGACCTCTCCCCCACGCCTTCGGCAGCCTCTCCCCCTGCCCCTCTCCTACAGAGGAGAGGGGAGCGCGTTTCCCCCTTCCCTCTGTAGGGAAGGGGGTTGGGGGTTAGGTCATTCGGGCAGAAACACGCGGTCACCGACAGAGACGACTAACGGCGAGCCATGGTCGGCTGGTGTGACGTAGTAACCGCGCGTGCCGCCGTCCAGGAATTGCAGCGCCTCTTTGATCTCGGCACTGGTCTTCTCGGCGCGCGGCATCTGCAACGAGTAACGGCTAAACTCGACGCACGGCAGCGCGACGACGACATCCGTCAGCCACAACTCGGCGCGCGCCGCACCGCAGCGAATCATCACGCCGCGCTCAAGATCAGGCGGACGAACCGACTCGCTCGTCTCGATCAGGATATTCTCACCCGCGCAGCCGTCCCATAGATGATCGCCGAAGCGCTCGCGCATCCGCGCATAGTTCGACGTGAAGCCGACGGACACACCGTTCTTGTCCGCGTGTTTCGTCTCGGGATGGCGCAGATGATGAACGTCGAGCGCAGTTTCATCGCCGGGCAGGATCGCGACAGCGCCTTCAGGCGACATGCTCAACTGCGGCACATCGGCCAGCGGCGACGTGTCGTAAGTTCGATACGGCTTCCGCCCGACTTTCAACGAAGTGCGCTGAATCTGCAAACGAGCCACACGCCCGATTTCGCGAAGTTGCATAAGTTCGACTCTCCCCCCATTCGATGCTACCGCAGAGACTTCTGTTGCTACGGCAGCTGTACTCGATAGACCATCACTTCTCGCGAATCATACGCCTGCTCCAGATAATCGACTCGTGCCGGATCGAACCCGCCCAGCACGCGCTCGGCGTCACCCTGCACGACGAATCGGACGCCGAGCCTGTTCAGCAGCTCGACCCGATCCGCGTCCGGCGTGCTCGCATCGAAGAATGCCGCCACATCCTGCTGCCGATCGGCATACGCGACGGTCTCCGCCCAGTGGCCCAGCACGACGCGATGCCCAATTCGGGCAGGGATCAGGCTGCCGGTCGATTCGGCGGCCAGCGCGGTGTCCGTCCATTCAGAGTGCCGGCCCAACCAATCGATCGCCGCGATCAGATCGCCGGGATGGAACAGCGCCACGTCGCGCAGCGCGGCCTGGGCCGTCTGACTGAGCACCATATAGGCGTTCGACATCGCCGCGAGCGCGAGCGCGAAGTTGACCGCGACAAAGCGCGCCCTCGTCGATAGGCGCTCGCCCAACGCCGTCAGCCCGTAAGCCGCGATCAAACTCAGCGGCACGTGAACCCCCTCGCTGAAGCGGCGCTGAATGCCCACGGGCAAATATACCATGACTGCGATCAGCACGATCCACGTCACCACCAGCCAGGCCCGTTCGCCGCGTTCGCGCACGAAGCGCCGGAGGCCGATGGCGGCAAACGCCAGCACCAGCCCGAAGCCAAGCACGTAGTAGATCGGCGGCGGCGAGAGCGTGACGTTCTGCTCGGCCCACTGCTTGAACACCGGCTCGCTCACGAACACGACCGCCGAATAGATCAATACCGGCGCGGCACCGATGAGCACGGCGGCGGTCAACTGCCAGAAGCGCCGCGGCGGCGCTTGGCGCCGGATCGACTGAAACACGCCAAAGGCTATGGCGGGGCCAATGATGATCGCAACAGCATAGGGGTGAATCGAGGTGAGCAGCAAGGAGTATACGGCGATGGTTATGAAGTAGGGGAGTATAGGGACGTGCGTGGAATCGTCCGCCGGGCCATTCGTGCGCAGACTATTCAGCAGGCGGGTGAAGACCTCTAGCAGAAGCGCCATCGCCGCCGTGAAATGCGGAAAGATCAGGATCGAAAAGAACGAGTTCGCGTCGATCAACCAGAAGTCGATCGGCGAGATGTCCGTGGGGCCGGCCGGCGCGACGATCTGCACGAGCCAGCCCAGGCCGGACGAAAACGCGACTAATGCGAAAGCCGTTCGCCGCACGGATGCGCCCGGCTGCAACGCGGCGATGAATCGATAAACCGCAACCAGAAACAGCGCACCGAACAACACACGCGCCACTTGGTAGACCAACGGAAGCGACAGACCGCTCAGCCGGGCGACGTGCCCCAGCGCGATAAAAAAGGTGCGCATGAGTGTGCCATCATGCCCTTCGGACGTCGATAGGACGCGGTGCAGCCACTCACCGCGTAGCCCCAACTGCATCTCGCCGAGATGCGTGTGGTAATCGTACAGATCGAACACTGCGCCGCTGAACACGCGATCCGGCGTCTGCGCCGCGTAGCCGGCCAGATACGGCACGCACGACACCAGCAGCGCGACCGCACCGAGAATCAACGCGTGTTTCGCTTCAGGAGAGAATCGAGGTGGGAAGTTGGAAGTTGGACGCCGGAAGTTGGAGCCGCGCCCGCCGTCGTTCGTCCTTTGCCCTTCGTCCTTCGTCCTTCGCCCTTCGCCCTTCGTCATTTGTCTTTCAGCCACAGCACCACTTCCACATCGCCGAACACCTGCCGTGAGCCAACCTCAAACGCCGCATCGAGCGCGAGCCAATTCGGATCATCCTGGAAACCGGCCGTGCGATAATCGCTTCGCGCGCGAGCGAAGATCACCAACCATGCGCGGTTTTGGCCAGCAATGGCTGTATCGACATCTGTCGCGATCAGACCAAGCGCTTCTTGCGTAGGGCGCGCCAGTGTGTCCGATCCGATGCCGGCCACATCGGGCAGGTACACCTGCGCGAGCGATGGATCGACAACGTGCATGGGGAAGAACGTGAGTTTGTTATCGTGAACGATCGCATCGCCTTCAGTGGTGTTGGCGCGCAGGTACGTGGCGATGTCGTTCCACGGCGCGCGCGGGAAACCGCTGTAGGTGTAATGCGAGGCCAGCGCGACGATCCACACTGCGCCGATCAGCACGCCCGCCCCGATGCGCACGGCGCGCGGCAGGCCCGACGCGGCCCACGCGGCCAACAGCAGGAACGCGATCTGCGACGGCATCAGCCCGCGAATGACATACACCGGCTTGACGT
>Ga0209322_10001134_pt1 | contig 15428 bp, 13 predicted proteins | sample Rifsed19ft1_FD_184013 | JGI IMG/M metagenome (GOLD analysis project Ga0209322, IMG submission 184013) | Soil microbial communities from Rifle, Colorado, USA - sediment 19ft 1 (version 2) | ecosystem: Environmental > Terrestrial > Deep subsurface > Rock core/Sediment | place: Rifle, Colorado... | reverse complement strand
TGTTGACGCAGGGCTTATGTTTCCGGAAGAGGAGATGTTAGGCGTTGATGTCGTAATCCCCGATATTACATATCTCTTGGAGAATCAGGAGAAAGTCCGCGGCATTATTATTACACATGGGCATGAAGATCACATAGGCGCCCTCCCATACATTTTAAGAGAGATTAACATCCCTGTCTATGGCACTCCTCTTACCATTGGGCTTATTTCAGAAAAGCTCAAGGAACATGACCTTAATGAGAAAACCAATCTGATCCCTATAAGGCCGAGAGAGGTTATTGAGATAGGAAGTTTTTCCGTAGAGGCTATAAGGATCACCCACAGTATTGTGGATGGGATAGGCATTGGAATTACTACACCGGTGGGCCGTATAGTGCATACAGGGGATTTCAAGTTTGATCAGACCCCTGTTGACGGGCAGTTACTGGATATCCACCGTTTTGCTGATTATGGGAATATGGGGACACTCGTACTCCTTTCAGACAGCACAAACTCGGAGAGGGAAGGTTATTGTCTGTCGGAACGTGAGGTTGGCGTTGCATTTAATGAGATTTTTGCAGGCGCTAAAAAAAGGATTATTGTTGCGACATTTGCATCAAACATTCACAGGATACAGCAGGTAATAGATTCAGCCGCAAGATATAACAGAAAGGTGATTCTAAACGGAAGAAGCGTAATTAATAACACGAGAATTGCTGAAGAGCTTGGTTATCTGAGTTATCCCCCGGATGTCAAGGCCACAATGGAGGATCTGAATGACCTTCCGGACGATCAGGTTGTGATTGTGACGACAGGGAGTCAGGGAGAGCCGATGTCTGCACTTTCAAGAATGGCGATGGATGATCATAAGCATATAAAGATCAAAGAAGGTGATATGGTACTGTTATCCTCAAGATTTATCCCTGGTAATGAGAGGGCTATCGGGCGGGTGATCAATCACCTCTTTCGCCGGGGGGCAAATGTCTTATATGAGCAGGTATCGGATATACATGTCTCGGGTCATGCCTGCAGGGAAGAGCAGAAGATGATGCTTAATATAGTGAAACCGAAATATTTTATACCTGTACACGGTGAGTACAGACACCTTGTCTACCATGCAAGACTGGCAGAAGGGCTTGGTATTCCGAGGGAAAATATCCTGATACTTGAAGACGGCAATGTTGCTCAATTTTCAAATGAAGGGGCAGTAATAGCAGGAAAGGTTGATTCCGGCAGGGTTTTTGTAGACGGAAAGGGGATTGGAGAGGTTGGCAGCATTGTTCTCAGGGATCGTAAACACCTTGGTATGGATGGGATAATCATTGTAATGATAGGGATAGAAAAGAGTTCGGCAAAAATTATAACAGGGCCGGATATTATCAGCCGTGGATTTATCCATGAAGGGGATTATCCTGAAGTAATAGAAGAATTGCGGCAGGTCGTTATCGCATTACTTGGAGAGATGGAACAGGAGTTAAAGCAGGAGTGGCTAATAGTAAAGGACAAGGTGGCCGCTACACTGAAGAGGCACATAAAGAAGAAGATGGAGAGAAGGCCGATGATAATACCGATTATTATTGAAGTGTAATTTGATGTACCGAATCTATGTCTGAAAAAAAAGTAAAAAAAGAAAAAAAGAAGTGGGTTAGGGAAATATGGGGACTTGTAAGCTTTGCTTCAGGTCTCCTGATCTTTGCAAGCTTGGTATCCTATGGCCCTGAAGACCCGTCATTCAACTCTGTTTCTACCAGTACCAATGTTAATAACCTTGCCGGGCTCTTTGGTTCTCATCTGTCTGACATCCTTTTTACTCTTGTTGGCGGGGCGGCGTACTTAGTTCCGTTTGTCCTGTTTCTGGTCGGCTGGAAAAAGTTCAAAAAGGAAGAAGATGCATCCAATACAACCCGGATTATCGGATTCTGCCTGTTGTTCTTGTCCCTTCCCACATTCCTGCATCTGCATCTTGATCGGATATCTTTATCTATAAAAGGCGGTATTCCTGCAGGAGGTCTCATAGGTGATGTTATCGCCTCCATGTTGACAGGTTGTTGTGCAACATTCGGGGCTCATGTCATAACTTTTACATTAGTCGTTATATCAGCCGTAATAGCTATAGGATTTTCACCTGCTGATGTTACCTCATCATTATGGGTAAGGCTCAAACAGTGGATCCAGGTTCTTAAGAATAGTGTTTCACGAAAGGGTAAAGAAAAAAAATCTGTTAGGAAGAGAGGGTCTGCCTCTGGTAATGAAGCGCCTGAATATGAAGCACCGCTGCCGGAGGAGCCGGAGCTTGACCTTTTTCGAACAGAGCCAATCATTCAGCAATCGTCCCGTAACAACAGGATTACTGTTAATGACAAAGTGCTTCAGCAGGAGCACTTTGAATTCAGTGATACTGTTTCAGACGGGACATATAAGCTTCCGCCTTTGTCTATATTGAGCGATCCCCCTCCATCAGACAACAAGATAAACAAAGAAGAACTCCTGATGAATTCAAATGTCCTTGAGAAGAAACTGCTTGATTTTGGTATAGACGGACAGGTTGTAGAGGTACATCCGGGACCAGTGATAACAATGTATGAATTTGAACCTGCACCTGGTGTGAAACTGTCAAGGATTGTAAACCTGTCAGATGATCTTGCACTTGCATTGAAATCCGGGAGTGTGCGCATAGTAGCGCCGCTGCATGGCAAATCTACACTGGGTATAGAAGTGCCAAACCAGTTAAGGGAGGATGTGTTTCTTAAGGAGATAATAGCATCTGAGCAGTTCAGGGCATTAAAATCGAGACTTCCATTGGCGCTTGGAAAGGATATTTCAGGTAATCCAATTGTAACTGACATGACAAAGATGCCGCATCTGCTGGTAGCCGGTGCAACAGGATCGGGTAAGAGTGTTGCCTTAAACAGTATGATCTCAAGTCTCTTGTTCAGTGCAACTCCATCTGAACTGAAGATTGTGATGATAGACCCAAAGGTGCTGGAACTGTCCATCTATGAAGGGATACCTCATCTTATTACGCCTGTTATAACCCAGCCCAAAGAGGCATCCTGGATATTACAGCGGCTTGTTGAAGAGATGCAGAGGAGATACCGTGTCCTTGCTGAGAAAGGTGTCAGAAATATTGATGGGTACAACAAGCTTCCTGATAAAGAGGAAACTCTTCCATATATAGTCGTCATAGTTGACGAACTTGCTGACCTTATGATGACGGCACAACGTGAGGTGGAGGACTCTATAGCAAGGCTTGCCCAGATGGCAAGGGCAGCAGGTATACATTTGATATTAGCGACACAACGGCCGTCAGTAGACGTCATTACAGGGGTTATAAAGGCAAACTTCCCTGCGCGCATATCTTTCAAGGTTTCATCAAGGGTAGACTCAAGGACTATACTTGATTCGATCGGGGCTGAGGACCTGCTGGACAAAGGTGATATGCTGTTTCTTCAGCCCGGGACTTCCAAGCTGATGAGGGTGCATGGTGCATATATATTTGAAGCCGAGGTGAAGAAAATAGTTGATTATGCAAAGGCGCAGGCAAGCCCTGAGTATAGCTACAGACCGGAAGAGTCTTCTTCTGATGAAAGTTCTGTTGATGCAGCCCATGATGAGTTTTATCAGCAGGCCCTCGATATAGTCCTGTTGTCCGGTCAGGCTTCGATATCGCTCATACAGCGCCGGCTTCGTATAGGATTTAACCGTGCTGCGCGGCTTGTTGAGATGATGGAAGAGGACGGCTTTGTAGGTCCATCCGTAGGAGGGAAGCCGAGAGAGGTGTTGAGGAGGGAGAGGGAAGAGATGTGAATTTCAAATTTATGTTGCCGGCCCTTCTTATTGCTTCAATCCCCTCGCCCCTATGGGGAGAGGGAAAGGGGGTAATTTCCGATGATATCCTGAACAAAGTTCAGGCAACCTACCGCGATGTTAATGATCTTACCGCTGACTTTGTTCAGAAAAGTTACATTCAGGGTTTTGATGAAAAGGTCTTTAAAGGCAAGTTGTATCTTAAAAAGCCTAAGCTGGCAAGATGGGATTATGCAAAACCTGTTAAACAGAATATTGTTATAAATGGCGACAGGATTATTCTCTATATGACTGAACAGAAGCAGGCTATTATTCAAAAGGCATCAGCCCATCCTGATGCAGAACCTGCCATGGGGATCTTATCCAATATAGAAAAATGGCAGGAAAGCTTCACTATTAAAAGTGAAGATACTACCGGTGATTTCTATAGAGTTGAGCTTACTCCGAAATCAATGACAATGGTAAAGAAGGTAGTTGTTGAGATAGGTAAAAAGACTTCTCATATTGAAAGACTTACACTCTTTGAGAAGAGCGGTAATAAAGTATCATTCAGTTTCTCAGGGATAAAGTTTAATAATGGGATTAAAGACAGCCTGTTTGATTTCAAAATACCCAGTGGGGTTGAGGTATTAGAGTATTAGTGTAGATTTATGAAATGATTATCGCAGAAAATCTAAGAAAAGAGTTCAGGGCTAAACGTGGCGGTGAGGTCACGGAGGCTGTGAAAGGTGTTTCCTTTCATGTGCCTGCGGGGGCTATATTTGGATTTCTTGGGCCCAATGGTGCAGGGAAGACAACAACAATCAATATACTATGCACCCTCCTCAGGCCCACGAGCGGTAAGGCTGTGTTAAACGGTTATGATGTGGTGGCACAGCCTCACATGGTCAGGCAGTCAATAGGTCTTGTGTTTCAGGACCCGAGCCTTGATGAACGTCTTACAGCCGGTGAGAACCTTGAATTCCACGGGATGATTTATGGTATGCCCCGCCATGAGCGCATGTCACAGATAGAGAAGATGCTTGCTATGGTTGAACTGCAAAAACGCAGGGACGACATTGTGAACACATTTTCCGGCGGCATGAAACGGAGGCTTGAGATAGCCCGCGGGCTATTGCATAATCCAAAGGTATTATTTCTTGATGAACCAACATTAGGTCTTGATCCCCAGACCAGAAGCCATATATGGAGTTATCTCCATAAGCTCAGGGAAGAAAAGAACATTACCATCTTCTTAACTACCCACTATATGGATGAGGCTGAGAACTGTGATTCTATAGCTATAATAGACTATGGGAAGATAATTGCTGACGGGACTCCGGATAGTTTAAAAAAGGGAGTGGGTGGGGACATTGTATACCTTCAGGCAGCAGATAATAAGAAGGCAGCGGCATATATCAACAGCTTCTATGGGTATAATGTCAGTAATGGAGGAGATAATATTTGTTTTGAAGTTGAAAAGGGTGAGGAGTTCCTCCCTTCATTTATAAAAAAGACTGATTTTGAGATCTACTCTATTGGGGTGAGGCGGCCTACGCTGGAGGATGTGTTTCTTAAGCTTACAGGGCATGTGATACGGGAAGAGTCTGTTGATGCAATGGACTCTATAAAAGCCCATGTGAGGATGAGGCGGCGAGGGTGAGGGGGGGATGAATTAACAATGACAAGCAATCTCACCGGCATATACACCATCTGGCTCAGGGACCTCCGCAGGTTCTGGCGGGATAAACCGAGGATTATTGCGGCCACTGTTCAACCGGCGCTCTTTCTGCTGATACTTGGCACAGGTTTGTCCAGGGGGCTTACCACAACATTTCAGACAGAGAATCATGAGGGCTATCTTGTCTTTATTTTCCCCGGTATTATAGGCATGGCCATCCTGTTTACTTCCGTATTCTCCGCTATTTCTATTGTATGGGACAGGGAGATAGGCTTTCTGAAGGAAGTGATGGTTGCGCCTATTTCACGATGGGCTGTTGCTATTGGGAAGTCCCTGGGAGGGGGGACAGTCGCTACGCTTCAGGGTTGCCTTATGCTTGTCTTTGCACCCATAATCGGAGTTGATATGGGTATATGGACAGTCATAGTTCTTATCCCTCTGATGCTGTTTGTTGCTATCTCACTGACCTCTATGGGTATTGTAGCGGCTGCATATATGCACTCTATGCAGGGATTTACAGTTGTCATGAATTTCATAATGCTCCCTATGTTTTTCTTAAGCGGTGCAATGTTTCCCATAGCAAAGCTGCCGGTATGGTTAGACATTATGGTCAAGGTAAATCCTATGACATACGGGGTTGATTTGCTGAGGCGGACGACTATAAGCACAGGCTATTTTTCGTTATTTACAGATCTGTTAGTAATGGGTATATTTGGTTTGGTAATGACTGCGCTTGCAGTTGTGATGTTTACAAGGCAGGAATAATAGGGAGGGGTTAAAAAGGAGGTTTAATATGTCATCAGAAAATTCGTTTGATATTGTTTCAAAGATAGAGATGCAGGAGATAAAGAATGCTATTGAGCAGGCAATGAAGGAGGTTGCACAGAGGTTTGATTTCAAGGGGAGTAAGAGTGAGATAAAGCTTGAAGAGAAGAATAATGAGATACTGGTGAGTTCTGATGATGAATATAAGTTAAAGAGTCTGCTTGATATACTTCAGTCAAAATTAGTAAAGCGTGGGATTTCCCTTAAGGCATTAACATACGAAAAGATTGAGTCTGCGCTTGGTGGTACAGTTAAACAGAACATTAAGTTACAGCAGGGGATCCCTTCTGAGAAGGCAAAAGAGGTTGTTAAGGTAATAAAGGAAACCAGGCTTAAAGTACAGTCACAGATACAGGGTGACCAGGTCAGGGTCACAGGAAAGAACAGGGATGATCTCCAGGCGATAATCAAACTTCTCCGCGAGAGGGATTTTGGGATAGATATGCAGTTTGAAAATTACAGGTAAAGAAGGTGAATAGGCCTATCTACCTACCTGCTTTCCTGAATGCCTTATTTGCTGCCCTTATTGTCTTCTCAACATGTTCCTCTTTATGTGCGATGGAAAGGAATATTGCCTCGAACTGTGATGGGGCTAAGTATATTCCCTCCTCCAGCATGGCAAGGAAAAACTTTCCAAAGGCAACAGTGTCTGATTTTTTTGCAGATTCATAGTCAGTGACAGGTCCTTCTGTGAAAAATGTACAGACCATGCTTCCTACTCCTGTATTATAAACAGTTGCACCTGCACTCTTAGCTGCATCGCTGAAGCCTTGAGATAACTGTTCCGACAATCTGTTCAGACGTTCATAAGTCCCCGGTTGTGAGAGTATCTTCAGCGTCTCTATTCCCGCAGTCATGGCAAGCGGATTTCCTGATAATGTGCCGGCCTGATATACAGGGCCTGATGGCGCTATCTTCTCCATAATCTCTTTTCTCCCGCCGTATGCACCAACAGGCAGCCCCCCGCCGATAATCTTGCCAAGACATGTAAGGTCAGGCGTGATCCCGTACAACTCCTGTGCACCTCCATAGGCTACCCTGAACCCGCTCATTACTTCGTCAAATATTAAAAGAGTGCCATATTGCGTGGTGATTTCTCTCAGCATCCGGAGGAATCCGTCAGCAGAAGGTATCACACCCATATTCCCTGGCACAGGTTCAATAATTATACATGCTATATCGCTGCCATTGTTTTCCATGATCATTTTTACGGCTTCAAAATTATTAAAAGGCGCAGTAAGTGTATTCTTTGCAAAATCAGCAGGTACGCCGGGGCTGTCAGGGACGCCCAGTGTTGCAACGCCTGATCCGGCCTTTACCAGGAGGCTGTCTGCATGACCATGATAGCACCCCTCGAATTTTAATATCTTGTCCCTTCCTGTATGAGCCCTTGCAAGCCTGATAGCGCTCATGGTTGCTTCAGTTCCGGAATTGACTAATCTGACAAGTTCCATAGATGGGAAAGCATCCCTGACCATACGGGTCAGTTCTATCTCAAGTGCGGTAGGCGCTCCAAAACTTGTCCCCCTTGAGACAGCCTCTTTCAGTGCTTCAGTAACTGCAGGGTGAGTATGACCGGCGATCATTGGTCCCCATGACAAGACATAGTCAATATACTCATTTCCATCTGCATCATACATGAGGCAGCCTGATGCCCTGTCAATGAATATTGGGTGTCCGCCTACAGCCTTAAACGCCCTGACAGGACTATTAACCCCGCCAGGCATCAGACTTAGTGCTGCTTCAAACAATTCCAATGATTTGTCGTGCTTCATTCGACCTCCAATTTTTGCTTGTAGAAAGATGAGTAAAGATGTTAAAATTTATAACATTAAAGTGGGCTCATATTCAAGTGGGTAACTGATGGACCCGTAACCCCTCGGTCTCAGACATGGACCCTGTTTTACTATGACCATAGAAAAAGTATTTGATTCAATAAAGCAGATAGTAAATGGCATAGAGGAAGTCTATCAATGTTTCCTCGAATCCTTCTATGATAATTCCGGCTACAGGGTTTTATGGGAGGAAATGCTGCAGGGTGAAGATAACCAGATTGATTTACTAAACAGGTGCATATCAATTATGCCCTCCCTGCCTCACCCATCGTACGAGATTGTTGGTAAAGATTTTAATTACAATGAAATCCTGTCAACTATTGAAAAGTACAAGAAAGAAATAAAAGATGGTCTGGATATAAACCGTGCATTAAAGATAGCCTTTCATTTAGAAGTCCTCGAAATCCAGGGTATTTTCAATGAGATTATCAAGCTGCCACAGGAACCATATTTTGATATCCTCTCTGAGATGCATCTGGAGACCCGCCGGAGCATGGGGGCATTAATCACAGGTATTGAGAACTATTCATATGATGAAGCGTTACTGTCCAAGGTCATTGAACTGAAGTCATGTATTATTGAGAAGAGGTCAGGGATTGACAGAAGGGCTGGCAGGAATAGTTTTGGTGATACTGACCGGCGTAACAGCGACAGAAGACAGGACAGGATAGTCAAGATAGTCTGCAAGCTTTAATCTCTTCGTAAGTTTATCCGAAATAGTACTTTGTTTGCGCTGAAAAAATAACCATTTTGCATTAAGGCTAAAAACAGAGTATGCCATCTAAAAAGATACCTATACAGAAACTAAAAATAGGAATGTTTGTGGAAGAGCTTGACCGTCCATGGATTGATTCACCATTTTTCTTTCATAAGAAATTGCTAAAGAAGCAGGCTCACATTGATAAGCTGGTCAGTCATGGGATACGACATGTAACTATAAATACGGAGAAAGGCGCTGACTACGAGGAAGAAGCTATTCTGAATAATAGTGAAAAGTCACACCTGACAGAAGTGTCAAAGGAGCCACAGAGCCCCCCGGTTCAACCTGAATATGCTGATCCCGTCAAGATAGAAGAAGAATTACCCCGCGCAAGGGAAATACGGAGTAATGTTTCCAATGTCGTAAAGAATATCTTTAATGATGCGCGGATGGGTAAGGCAATTGAGGTTAATGATGTAAAAGAGCAGGTCGGAGATATTGTTGACAGCGTCTTCAGGAACAGAGATGCGTTATTATGCCTTACCAATCTTAAAGATTATGATGACTATACATTTATGCATTGTGTTAATATCTGTATACTTGCGGTCTCTTTCGGGCGTCACCTCGGGATGTCGAAAAAACAATTGGAAAATATAGGATTCGGCGGCATATTGCATGACATAGGAAAGACGATGATCCCGGAGAGTATTCTTAATAAGCCGGGTAAATACACAGAGGAAGAGTACGAGATTATGAAGCGCCATGTTAACTTAGGGGCAGAGATATTACGAAAACATGATCACATACCGGAAGATGCCATGTTAGTTGCATTGCAGCATCATGAACGGTTTAATGGGACAGGTTATCCAAACAGACTTTCCGGAGATAAAATCAGTCTTGCCGGACAGATCGCGAGCATTGCTGATGTATACGATGCCCTGACATATGACAGGGTATATCATAAGGCAGCAAGCTGCCATTCTACGGTTAAAATGATGTATGAATGGGGAGATACCATCTTTGATAAAGCGTTGATAGAGATGTTTGTACAGTGTATTGGTATTTATCCATTTAGTTCGGTGGTTGAACTAAACACCGGTCAATGTGGGATAGTTGTTTCAGTGAATCGTCAGCTACTATTGCGTCCCCAGGTTCGCATAATATTGGATGATAATAAAAAACCACAAAATCCAACCCTTATAGATCTGGCATCGGAAAAAGATGAAAACGGGCGCTACAAGTATTCGATTGCCAGGGAATTAGATCCAGCCGCTTTTGGAATAAACATAAGTCAATATTTGACTAAGTAAGAAATTATTCTTATTTGGCCACTAACCGCTCGTATTTGGTCTGAAGCTCATCCTTTGATTCTTTACGACCCGGATCCGGGACTATGCAATTATCTACAGGGCATACAGCAACACACTGTGGTTCATCATAATGTCCCACACATTCAGTACATTTATCAGGGTCAATTATATAAATATCCCCTTCACTAATTGCCTCATTAGGGCATTCAGGTAAACAAGCAGCACAGGCAATACATTCTTCGTTAATAAGCAGCGCCATACTTCTTACTCCTTTCTTAATAATATGAGATTATTATTAGAATACTAACATTTCTAAAATTCCTTTGTCAATAATTTATTTTGCTTGAAAGCACTCGATTATTCTCCTCATTTCAACCGGTATCGGTGGTTCAAATTCCAAATATTCTCCGGTTATAGGATGGGTGATGCCGAGTTTCATGGCATGCAGCATAAGCCTCTCTATCTTTATTCCTCCAATCTTTGAATGCCCCCTTCCGCCATAAATGCGGTCTCCTGCAACAGGGTGGTTAAGATGCAAGAGGTGCACCCTCAACTGGTGTGTCCTGCCTGTCTCCGGTTTCAGCTCTACGAGTGTTGCATCCTTAAACCGCTTTATTACCCTGAAGTTAGTTTTGGCAAGCCTGGGTTTTACTGTACGTGGAGAAATCTTCTTCCTGTCCTTTGTATCTCTGCCGATAGGCAGATCAATCTCACCCCTGTTTTTTTTCATAACACCCTGAACTAACGCAATATATACCCTGTTGACTGTGTGCAGCTTGAATTGTTGTGATAAATGCTGGTGCACAAAATCACTCTTTGCAATAACAAGGACACCGGACGTGTCTTTATCAAGCCTGTGGACTAAACCGGGACGCTCACGTCCACCAATTCCCTTGAGGTCTTTGCAATGATGCAGAAGGGCGTTTATTAATGTACCGCTGTTATGCCCCGGGGAAGGATGTACAACCATGCCGGACGGTTTATTTACAATCAGAAGATGTTCATCCTCATAAATAATATCGAGTGAAATAGCTTCCGGCGCCAAAGGGACAGGTGTCGGTCCTGGAATTTCTATCCTTATTTCATCATCCGGACGGGTCTTGTAGTTTGCCTTAACAGGCTCACTATTAACGGTTATAAGATTTAATTTGAGTAATCTCTGGACAGCGGTTCGCGACAGGGGTAAAAGGTTTGCTAAGTACTGGTCTATCCTTTTGGATGCATTATTGGGAGATACCTGGAGTACCCTCACTATAGGCATAATACTTATTTTTTCTCTAAGATTCTATTCTCCCTTGTATAAATAACATACAGCATCTGGCGGGCATTTATATTATTTCGCTCTATAGTAAGGATTTCCTGATAGGCGGTTTTTGCTTCAGTTAAATCCCCCATATCAAAGAAAAGTTTGCCTGTGAGTTCATATGCCTCAATATAAGAGGGGTCTTCTTCAGTAGCGTACATTGCGTAGTTAAGCGCCTTCTTTTTATCCCCCTTTTTGTCAAATGCATTAGCTATATTAAACAGGAGTTCCGGAGATGGCTCGTCAGAAATTTTTTCCAGATAAAGATATATCTTCAGCGCATCCCTTACCCTTCCCTGCGCGAGATAAATATTGCCAAGTAGAAAATTACATGAAGCGTTTAAGGGATCAACTGCCAGTGCCTGTTGTACAACCTCATGTGCAGCATCAATATGCCCCAGTTGTAAATATATATCAGCAAGTTCGCAATGGGCATCTACCTCATCCGGATATAATTCACATGATCTCTTGAGGTATTGGACTGCCCTGAGCCAGTTACCCTCTTCGAGTGTCATTATTGCTTTACTGAATAATCTTTCCCAAGCCTTGTTCATCTAAAATACCTCTAATTCATGCACATCTGTAAATCTTAAACATTTAATATATGTTTTCTCTCTGTAAAGAGAATCATAATAACAAGTATTATTGTCCCCACTGTAATAGCTGAGTCTGCTATATTGAAAGCAGGCCAGTGAAATCTCCCCCAGTAAAAATCAAGGAAGTCTACCACCATCTGAAATCTGACACGGTCTATAAGATTCCCAACTGCGCCTCCGATTATCATGGCAATAGGGATAAGAATAAGATTATCCCTATCCTTGATTTTTATGTACATATAAAAAAGGATTGCGAACGCAATAATTGAAACTCCAATCAAAATAGTCAGCCTGAGTGTTTCAGTAATATTACCGAAAAGACCGAAAGCCGCTCCCGGGTTGTAAATATAGGTTATATTAAAAAATCCCGGTATTACCTCAACTGGATTATGAAGGGTAAGCATACGTTGCACTGCAAGCTTGGATAACTGATCTAATATAGTAACCCCGCCTGCAACTACTGTCAATAGCAAGTATTTATTCATGCCCTTAATGCTTCCACACAGCGGCTGCAAACAGCCGGATGTTCTGTGTCCATGCCGACTGATTCACTATAATTCCAGCATCGGCTGCATTTCCTTCCGCCTGCCCTTGAAACCTGTACTGACAGCCCTGCTATTTCACTACTCTGAAACAGATTCTCGGGTGGATTATCGCAATGAATATCTGCGGATGATACTATAAAGAATGACAGTAGTTCACCTGAATTGTCTTTCAGGAAAGTATGTAAGTCCTGGTCAGAGTATATGTCAACATGTGCTTCCAATGAATGTCCTATCAACCGGTCTTTTCTTGCAATCTCAAGGGCCTTTGCCACCTCCCCCCTGACTTTCAGCAATCTGCTCCACTTCGCATCCAGTTTCTCATTGATATAAGCCTGATTAACATCAGGGAATAATCCAAGATGAATGCTTTCTGTATCTTCTTTATTATCCCGTATCTTCGCGATATAACTCCATACCTCATCGGCTGTAAAAGAGAGTACCGGTGACATGAGTTTTACGATTGATGTCAGTATCTGATAAATGGTATGCTGCGCCGAACGCCGCCCTTTAGAGTCCTTATGGAATGTGTACAGGCGGTCTTTAAGGATATCAAGATAGAGAGAGCTCATGTCAACTACGCAGAAGTTGTGCAGGGTATGAAAAACAAGATGGAACTCATAGTCCGAGTACCCTTTTCTCACGCGGGTTATTAGTTTCTGTAATCTGTGAAGCGCCCACCTGTCTATCTCATACAGTTCATTATCTGATACTTTGTGCAGTTGAGGGTTAAAGTCGCACAAATTTCCAAGAAGGAATCTGCATGTATTTCTGATCCTTCTGTAAGCCTCAGTAAGTTGAACGAGGATGTCTTTTGATATCCGTATGTCATCCCTGTAATCCTCTGCCGCGACCCATAACCTTAATATATCGGCCCCGTATTGATTAATGACCTCCTGTGGAGCGATCACATTACCCGCAGATTTTGACATCTTTCTTCCGCTTCCGTCTACTACAAATCCATGAGTGAGTACTGATTTGTAAGGGGCCTTGTTGCGTGTTCCTATTGATTCAAGAAGAGAGCTGTGGAACCACCCCCTGTGCTGGTCGCTTCCTTCAAGGTACATATCTGCGGGCCAGGATAGCTCCTGGTTTTTCTCAAGGACAGCGGCATGGCTGACGCCTGAATCAAACCATACATCAAGGATGTCCATCTCCTGTTCCCACTCTTTATTTCCGCACTTCGTGCAGGATACTTCCCCGGGCAAAAGTTTCTCAACACCGGCGGAAAACCATATGTCTGCCCCGTGCTCTTCGGCAAGTCCTGCAACATGGTCTACGATATCTTTATCAAGCAGTAAACAGCCGCATTTCTTACAGGTGAAGGCAATGATCGGAACACCCCACGTCCTCTGTCGTGAAATACACCAGTCGGGTCTGACTGATATCATTCCATGAATCCTGTCTCTCCCCCATCCCGGGATCCATGAGACAGACTCGATTGCATCTAATGCCTTCTTACGCAAGCCGCCGGTCTCCATTGATATGAACCACTGTTCAGTAGCACGGAAGATAACAGGTTTCTTGCAACGCCAGCAATGAGGATATGAGTGGCTGATCTTCTCTTCTCTCAGCAATACACCGAGCTCCTGCATCTTTTCATTAATGAATTTATTCGCCTCAAAGACCTGCATACCTGCAAAGTATGGGATGTTATCAATAAATCTCCCCCTGCTGTCTACAGGCGAATATATTTCAAGTCCGTATTTAAGCCCGGTCACGTAGTCTTCTTCTCCATGACCCGGCGCAGTATGGACACAGCCGGTACCCTGGTCAAGTGTTACATAATCACCAAGCACAACAAGTGAGTCTCTGTTGATGAATGGATGTGATAAAATAACCCTCTCCAATAGAGAGCCTTTAAATTCAGCTACAGTTACAACTTCAGGATTACCTGCTTTGTCAAGAAATGAGGGAAGTAAATCCTTCGCAAGGATGAGGATGTCGCTGTTCATTTCAATCGCAACGTAAGTAAATTCCGGATGCAGGCAAACTGCCAGGTTTGCCGGAAGTGTCCATGGCGTTGTAGTCCATATAACTATTGATACTTTCTTACCTTTAAGGGAAGGGATGCGATCATCAATACCCGACTTGTGCGGGAATTTCACAAATACTGACGGGGATGTCTCGTCTGCATATTCAACCTCTGCCTCTGCAAGCGCAGTCTCACATGACATACACCAGAGTACAGGTTTTTTCCTTTTATATACGCCGCCATTTTCTACAAACTTTCCAAACTCTCTTATTATTGTTGCCTCATATGAATGGTCCATGGTCAGATAGGGAGAACCCCAGTCAGCAAATACACCGAGCCGTTTGAACTCCTCACGCTGTATATTCACATACTTCTCTGCATATTCATGGCATAGCTTACGGATATCATGCCTGCTCATCCCCTTTTTCTTAGGGCCAAGCTGCTTGTCCACCTGATGCTCTATCGGAAGACCGTGGCAGTCCCATCCGGGGATATATGGCGTGTCAAAACCCTCCAGCGTCTTTGACTTGATAATGATGTCCTTTAGAATCTTATTCAGGGCATGACCTATATGGATATTACCATTAGCATATGGCGGACCATCGTGAAGGATATATTTTTTCTTATCCTTACCTGTTTCTCTGAGTTTATGATAAATATTTGTTGTCTTCCATTTATCAAGCATTACCTCTTCCATCTTAGTGAGGTTTGCCTTCATAGGGAAGTCAGTCCGGGGCAGGTTGAGCGTGTCTTTATAATCCTTTTCCATATAGTGTGTAACGCCTGATTTTTCAGGCCAATCATAACACCTGCCATGCAGGAGTGTCAAGGATTGTAAAGGTGGCTGGAATCATAATATAGATTTAGTAGAGTATATAGTTGCAGCTAATTGGCAA
>Ga0209322_10001120_pt1 | contig 15558 bp, 11 predicted proteins | sample Rifsed19ft1_FD_184013 | JGI IMG/M metagenome (GOLD analysis project Ga0209322, IMG submission 184013) | Soil microbial communities from Rifle, Colorado, USA - sediment 19ft 1 (version 2) | ecosystem: Environmental > Terrestrial > Deep subsurface > Rock core/Sediment | place: Rifle, Colorado... | reverse complement strand
GCGGGGGCGCGCCGGGCGGGGGCGTGGTGGTTAACCGTCAAGCCTTTTCAGACAGACTCTTAAGACTCACGGCAGCCCGACGGCGTCCTTCACTTCGCCTAACACCTGCGTGGCGATGGCCGATGCTTTCCTCGCACCGTCGGCCAGCACGTCTTCGACCAGATTGGGCGTTGTGGCGAGCGCCGCCCGCTTGGCGCGGAACGGCTCCAGGTGCGCGTTGAGGTTGCGTGCCAGAATCTTCTTGCAGTCCACGCAACCGATGTTCGCGCTCGTGCAATCTTGGTATATCTGGTTAGTCGCAGCGGGTGAGAAAATTCCGTGCAGCGAGTACACGTTGCACACTTCGGGCCGGCCTGGAATGTTGCGGTGTGTACGCTGCGGATCGGTGACCATCATCATCACCCGGCGGCTGGTCTCCTCCGGCATCGCCGCCAGCTCGATGTGATTGTCGAGCGATTTGCTCATCTTGTTCTGGCCGTCGACGCCGAGTATCTTGGGATACTCGGTCGTCTTCATCTGCGGCTCGACGAGCACCGGCCCGAATCGGTAGTTGAAGGTGCGGACGATCTCGCGGGTGAACTCCAGGTGGCTCTGCTGATCGACGCCGACCGGAACCACATCGGCTTTATACAGCGTGATGTCGGCGGCCATGAGCACGGCATAGCCCGGCAGGCCATAGTTGACGTTGTGCGGCTGCTGGCGGACTTTCTCTTTGAAGGTCGGCAGATCGGTGAGCTTGCCCAGCGGCGTGATGCACGAGAGAATCCAATGCAGCTCGGTCACCTGTGGGACGTGCGACTGGACGAAAACGATCGTGCCCTGGGCCGGATCGATCCCGGCGGCCAGCCAATCCAGCACCATCTCGCGGGTGTAGGCCTTGAGGTCTTCAGTCGCTTCGAGCGTCGTCAGCGCGTGCAGATCGACGATGCAGTAAACGCAGTCGTAGTCCTCTTGCAGCGCGACGTAGTTTTGGATCGCGCCGAGGTAGTTGCCCAGGTGCTGGCGACCCGTCGGGCGAGCGCCGGAAAACACACGTCCCTTCTTCACGATTCGCGCCTCCTGATCGGCGATGAGTGTACCACACCCGTTCCACCTAGACAAAAGAATCAGCGAGCCAGCGAATCAGCGTGCCGCCACTCATTCGCCGGTTCGCTGATTCGCTGATTCACGGTCAGATATACGGTGATGGCGCTATGTTATCCCACCGCCACGACGAGCGCCACGGCGTACTCGCGCTCGTGTGTCAGGCTGACCGCCCACTCCTTCAAGCCGAGTTCGTTCGCAAGCGTCGAGGCATAGCCGTGCAGGTGAATGTGCGGTTTACCGTTGCCGTCCGGCAGGACTTCGACATCCTTGAACATGATCCCGTTGCGGGCCATGATCCGCATGCCGACGCCCAGTGTCTTGCTCACCGCCTCCTTCGCGGCGAAGCGTGCGGCGAACTCGTGCGCGTGTCCCCGGCACGACGCAATCTCGCGCGGCGTGAAAACGCGGCCTAAGAACCGCTCACCGTGCGCATCGAGTGCGCGTTGCACACGCGGAATGTGGACGATGTCGACGCCGGTTGAGAGCATAGCAGTCAATAACCCACCACTGATTACTGATCACTGATCAGTAATCAGTGATCAGTAGGTCCGGCAATCGCTAACGCATACGCGTCGGGATCGAGGTACTTCCGCGCCGCGTCCTGCACCTGCTGGGGCGTGACCGCGTTGACAAGGTCGGCGTACCGTTGCAGATAATCCAGGCCGAGGCCGAACAGTTCCATATTCGTCAACTGCTCGGCCACGCCGTCGTTCGTCTCCAGGCGCAGCGGGAGCGAGCCGGTGTAGAACGCCTTGTTGTCGGCAAGTTCCTTAGCGGGCACGCGCGTGGCGCGGATGCGCTTGATTTCTGCCCGGCACAGATCGATCGCCCGCTCGATCTTGGCCGGATTGACACCTGCGACCACCTGCCACGCGCCGGGGCCGAGTCCGCCATCCATGCGGCTGTAAGCGTAGTAGGCCAGCCCGCCCTGCACGCGCACCTTCTCGCCGATGCGCCCGTTCAGGCCAAATACACCCAGCACGCTGTTGCACAGCGCCGCCGGGAAATAATCGGGATCGGTGCGGGCCGGGCCGATCAACCCCATGACGAGATCGCTCTGCGTCTTGCCCGGTATGTCGATCGACTTGCGGCGAACTTCGCTCGGTTTAGGCGCGGGCGGCGCAAGCGTGATCGGGTTGTCTGCGCCGGTCCAGTCGCCGAAGGCGTCTTCCCACATACGAAACGCCTCGTCGGCTTTGACGGCCCCGACAATCGCTACAATCATACCTTTGGAGCCAACGTGCTTGTGATAGAAACGCTCCAGGTCGTCGCGCGTGATCGCTTTGACGGTCTCGAAATAACCGCTGCTGCTATACGCATACGGATGCGTCGCCGGATAGAGCAGTTCGCGCATTGTCAGCGAAGCCATGCGGCGCGTGTCGTCGGCGCGCTCTTCGAGGTCGGTCAGAATCTCGCCGCGCTCTTTTTCGACCTCGGCCGGCGGGAAGATGGGATTCTGAATCACGTCGGCCAGAATGTCGATCATCGCCGGCAACGACTCGGCCAGGGATTTGCTGCCGAAGCCCGACACGTTCAGCCCGGCGCCCACGTCGGCCGCCGCGCCGACCGACTCGATCTCTTCGTAGATTTGCTGAAACGTGCGCCGCGGCGTGCCACGCATCATCACGCTCGCCATGAAGCCTGCCAGCCCGGCCTGCTCACGCTTCACGTCGACGTGGCCGAAACGCAGCACGCCGTCGATCACGACGACCGGGCTGGAGAAGTTCTCCTTGACCAGCACGACCATGCCGTTGGCATATTCGCGCCGGTGGATGTTTTCCGGGCCGGGAATAGACGAGTTCGCAAAAGCCATACTCACCTCAGTATGAGATGTAAGACGAACGACGAATGACGAACGACCAAGCCTTCGTCCTTCGTCCTCTGTCCTTCGTCCTTTGTCCTTCCTCATTGGCTCTTCGGCACGTAATAGCCGACCGTGCGATGGCGCTTCACCAGATACGCCTGCGCCACGCGATGCACCTCATTCACCGTTACCTGCGACAGCCGATCGAGGTACGTCTCGAACCAATGATAGTCGGCGAACATTTCGCTGAAGCCGTACCAGAAGCCCTGGTTCGTCACGCTCTCGCTGCCGTAGGCGAACTGCGCCTTAGCCTGCCGGATGGCCTTATCCACCTCGGCCTGCGACGGCGGCTGCTCGATGATCTTCTGCAGCTCGGCGTCGAGCGCGGCTTCGACTTCGGCGGGCGTGTGGCCCTGGCGGGCAGTCGCGCCGATGGTGTACGCGAACGGATCGTGCGTGGGCAGCAGCCCGCCCGACACGTCAATGGCGAGCTCGGTATCAACCAGCGCGCGATACAACCGCGACGAGGCGTTGGTCGATCCGCCGCCGAACAGCGACAGGCCGGACGGGCCGGATAGAATCGCGTCGAGCACGACCAGCGGCGCGAAATCCGGATGGCGCGCTTCCGGCGCGCGATACGCCACGTCGATGTACGAGGTCTGCCCCTCGCCCTCGACCGTCACGCGCCGCTCACCCTTCTGTTCCGGCTCGACCGAGTGAATGGCCGGCAGCGGCGGGCCGGGCTTGATCTTGCCGAAGGCCGTCTCGATCCGCTTCAACATCTCTTTTCGGTCGAACGCGCCGACGGCCACGGCTATGCAGTTGTTGGGTGCGTAATACGCCTTGTAGTGCGCGTACAGATCGTCGCGCGTCATCGATTGCAGGTCGCACAGGTGACCGATCGTCTCGTGGTGGTAACCATGCACCAGGAACACCGTCGCCTGCATCACCTCGCCGAGCAGGAACGCGGGGCTGTTCTCGCTGCCCTGCCGCTCGGAGATGATCACCGTGCGCTCGCTCTTGACCTCTTTCGGGCGGAACAGCGCGTTGACCATACGGTCGGACTCGATGCGCAGGGCCAGGTCGATCTTGTCGGCGGGCAGTGTCTCGAAGTACGTCGTGAAGTCGAACCAGGTGAGGCCGTTCCAGATGCCGCCTTCGCGCGACACCAGTCGATCGACCGTCGCTTTGGGGAAGGTCTTGGTCCCCTTGAACAGCATGTGCTCCACCCAGTGGCTGATGCCGGTGATACCCGATCGCTCGTGGCGCGACCCCACGCGATACCAGCACCAGAACGTCGCCACCGGCGCATTGTGGTTCTCGTGCAGGATCACCGTCAGGCCGTTATCCAGCACCGTTTTCAGCACACCGTTACGCGACACCATCTTCGCGCGCTGAGCGGATGTCCTCGTTGCACGAGTCGCCTTCTTAGCCATGTCCTTTCACCTCCCTCCTCGCCGCACTCCCATACTCAGTAGATCACGAAAACACATGGAACGCCGACTAAAGTTGGCGATCCGTGATCTACTGATACTCGCCCACACGGCCACACTCAAAACGCTCACTTGCTCTCGTTGTACCCACGCCCGACACCGCGATAGATAAAGCCCAGTTCGTGCATCTTCGCCGCTTCGTACACGTTCCGGCCATCGACCAGCACCGGCACTTTCATCAACTGCTTGATGCGTTCCAGGTCCAACTGCTTGAACTCGTTCCACTCGGTCACCAGGATCACGGCATCGCAATCGGTCGCCAGTTCGTAGGGGTCTTCAGCGAACCTCATGCCGGGCGGCATCACGGCGGCGGCCGTCGTCATCGCCACCGGATCGTATCCTTTCACCTTCGCGCCCCGCTCGACCAGCCAGTGGGCCAGATCCGTCGACGGGGCGTCGCGCATATCGTCGGTGTTGGGCTTAAAGGCCAGCCCCAGCAGGCCGATCGTCTTGCCCTTCAAGTCGCCGCCCAGCAGATCGCTCACCTTGTGCAGGATGCTCTTGCGCTGATCGGCGTTGATGTCCATGACCGCCTGCAGCAGTTGCGGATGGCGGCCTTGGACTTCGGCCATGTGCGCCAGCGCGAGGACGTCTTTGGGAAAACAACTCCCCCCGTAGCCGAGGCCGGCATCCAGGAACGCGCGCCTGATGCGCTGATCGTAGCCCATGCCGGCGGCGACTTCCTTCACATCCGCGCCCAGCGCCTCGCAGATGTTGGCGATTTCATTGATGAAGCTGATCTTGGTGGCGAGGAAGGCATTCGAGGCATATTTGATCATCTCCGCCGTGCGCAGGTCGGTGATCATCAGCGTCGTGCGCAGCGGCAGGTGAAGCTGCGCCACTTTCTCGGCGGCATCCCGATCGAGCGAGCCGAGCACGACGCGATCGGGGTTCATGAAGTCGTAAATCGCCGAGCCTTCGCGCAGGAACTCCGGGTTCGACACGACGCTGAACGGGATCGGCTTCTTCTGCTTGGACTTGACGATGTCGGCCACCCAGTCGCCGGTTCCTACCGGCACAGTCGATTTGTTGACGATGACCAATGAGTGATCCATCACCTCGGCGATCGACTCGGCGGCGCGGCGAACGTACTCCAGGTCGGCCGCGCCATCCACCGCGCTCGGCGTGCCGACGGCGATGAAGGCGAACTCGGCCGGCTCAATCTGCCCGTTGCCGTTGATGGCTTCGGGATAATCAGTCGTGAAATACAAGCGCCCGGCCCTGATGTTGCGCCGGACGACTTCCTCCAGACCCGGCTCGTAGATGGGCAGGACACCTTTCTTCAAGTTCTCAATGCGTTCCTTGTTAATGTCGAGACACGTGACGTGATTGCCCAGGTCGGCCAGGCAGGTGCCGGTCACCAGGCCGACATATCCCACTCCGACGACTGCGATGTTCTTCATGTGCTTTCCTCACTGATCATGATAGACGTGAAACGTGACACTTGCACCCCGCCTAGCGCGCCCCCGCCGCCTCTGGCGGCGGACCGGGCGTGCGCTGCGCTTCGGCGCAAGTGCAGGTGTGCGTGGCGCGCTTTCGTCCTTCGGCCTTCGTCGCTCAATTTTACATCGATCCAAAATCGGAAGCGATCAGGCGCGCCGCGCGACGGCCAATCTCGACGGCGTAGTTCGTGCCGCGATCCCACGGATAGACCTGCGACATCGAGGCGAAGTACAGGCCGCGCAGCGGTGTGCGGATGTCGGGGATATTGCGCGAGTGGTTGAGCGTCGGGATCGGCTGAGCGTAAGGCGTCTTCCACAGCCACGAGTCCTTCACCCAACTGCGCTCGAACGCCGGGTTAAATCGCTCCAGGGCGGGAAGAAACCGTTCTAGCAGTTCATCTTTGCTCAACTTGAAATACTCGTGACCGGGATCGAGGTAGTCGCCGCAATAGACCAGGTGATCGCCGCCGTAGTGTTCCGGGCCGATGTAATTGGTATGCTCGACGAGCGACAGAAAGGGGAAACCCGCCTCCTTGGGCAGGTTATGCCAGTAGTATTTCGTCAGCGGTCGATCGAGCGCCAGGATCAGCACCACCGCACCCATCGATCGGAGCGCGCGCAATTTCTGAGAATACTCGGTGGGCAAATCCGGCACGAGGCGCGCCATCAACGCGGGCGACGACGTGGACAGGCCCGCGTCAAAGTGCACCGCGCCGGCTGCCGAGTGCACGGCCAATGTGCCGTCGTCGTTCCTCTGGATACCGGTGACGGCGCAGCCGAGCCGAATCTCCGCACCTTTGTCCTTCACCACCCCGGCGAGTTTGTCGAGGAACGCTTGAAAGCCGCCGGCGAACGTGCCCAGTCGCGTCGTCCGGCTGTGCAGGCGTGCCCACAGCCAGGCCATGTTCACCACCTTCAGATTCTCCTCGCCGAACTTGCCCACCAGCAGCGGCTTCCACAGCACGTCATACACACGCTTGCCGAAATAGCGGCGCGTCCATTCGTCGGCGGTCACTCGCTCCATCGGCTGCCAGCGCGGCCAGAAGCGCAAGTAGGCGCCGACCAGCCCGAAACGCATGACATCGATCGGAGAAAAATGCCGGACCACAAACAACGGCATGTTGGTGAAGATCGAATCGAAAGGGTAGAACTTGCCTTCGTAGTAAATGACGGTGTACGGGCGAGGGAAGATGACCTGGTCGCGCCAGCCCAGTTCGTCGATCAGGCCGAGGATGTGCTGATCCGAGGCGAACCAGTGATGATAGAACTTCTCCAGCGTCCAATCCCAGTGGGGTGCTTTGAAACCGGCGGCCAATCCGCCGACTTCAGGGGCGGCTTCATAAACGGTGACCGAATGACCCCAGCGGGTGAAGTCGTAGGCGGCCGCCAAGCCCGCCGCGCCTGCGCCAATGATGGCGACGTTCATGTTCGCATCCTGATGAGCGATGAGTGAAATGAGCGTCGTGAAACGTAATCAGCGTTTTACGTATTACGTTTTACGCAACACGTTTCACGACAAAACCGCTTCTGCATCCTTCAAGTTGGCCGCCTTCGCCAGATCGCTCCAGCGAATGCTCTGGCGCGCCATATACACAAAGCCCAGCAGGGTGATGGGCAGCCACAGCGCCGCGTGCAAAACCAGTGTGTACGCCGTAGCGATTTCCTGATCGACCCCGAAGGCGACCAGGACGGCGATGCCCGGCGCATCGAACGTGCCGATGTAACCCGGCGCGGCGGGTATTGTCGTCGCCAGGTTGACGATGCCGTTCATCAGCATCAGCGTGAAGAAACTCACCTCAAAGTTGAAGGCGTGCATGACCAGCCAGTATTTCACCGTCTCCAGCAGCCAGATCAGAATCGAGGTGAAGAACACCATCAGGACGTGTCGAAGATCGCGCAGCGAGGCCAGCCCGGTCATAAAGCGATCCAGCAGCCCGCGCGCACGCTCGCGGACGCGGCCCGGCAGAAAACGATCGATGAGCGGGTTATAGAATCGGGCCGCCAGCGCGGGCCGGGCAGCCAGGAGCAGGAAGATCATCAACGCCGTCAGGAAGATCAGGCTGCCGCCGACGACAATCGACCGCAGCCAGCCGGCCAGAAACGGCGCGGTCGGCAGGGCGACGAAGACGAACAGCAGCATCACCACACCGTCGAAGAGGCGCTCGACGATCACCGTCGCGAGCGAGGCGCTGGCGCTGACCTGCTCGTTGCGCTTTAAGACGTAGGCGCGCAGCAGTTCACCGGCGCGGGCCGGATACACGTTATTGCCCATGTAACCGATCACGACGACGGGGAAGAGATGGCGCACGGACACCTCGCGCAGCGGCCTGAGCAGGTAATGCCAGCGCCACGTCCGCACGAAAACAGCTAGAAAGTACACGGCCACGCCGGGGATCAACCAGACGTAGTCGGCGCTGCGGAGGTCGCCGGCGACCTCTTCCAACTTCAGCCCGCGCAGCGCCAGCCATAAGAAGATCGCGCTGACGATCAGGCCCAGCCAGGTTTGCCAGCGTCGCAACATGCTTAACTCCAACAGAACATCGGCGAGGTCATCGCCTCGCCGCGCCGGGGATTGTACCACACCCCCTCCCTCTGCACAATAAAACGGGCGAGGATGCCCTCGCCCGTCTTGGCAGACTGTTCAGTTTTGGGGTTAGTTCACCACCAGTGGGACCGCGCCGGGCAGCATCTGGCCGAGCACTTTCTCGCAGGCAATGGTGTGGCTGCAATCGCCATGTCGAGAAAAATACTCGCAACCGCACTGCAACTTGCCAGCGTGATATTCCACGGTATGCGTGTCGTGGATGCCTCGCAGCTTCACCGTGAAATCTTGAAACTCGAATCGATCGCGTTCGTGCGCATACTGAACCGCCTTCTCGATCTTGCTGATGGTCGATGAACCCATTCGCTTCTCCTTTGCCAGCAGGATAGACACAAAAGCACGACTTCCCGCTAGGGCCATCGTGCTTTTGTCATTCAGACATAAGGTTGTGAGCGACGGCTTACATCGTGCAAGGTGATAATCTCCGTCCAGCCTGCGAAGAGTATAAATCGGGTCGATGACGGGTGTCAATCCCCTAAGATCGTGCTTAGCCTGACGATTGTCATACGATCTCCCTGGCCCATTCAGGCCATAGTCAGAACAAGTGGCGATCCGGGACCGGCACCTTACCCCTCTTCACTTTGGGCGCTTTCGGAGCGCCAATCACCCCCAGACTAACCTGCACTAAACCAATAGGCAAGAAAACCCCTTGCCTTTGAGAGAAATGAAGCATAAAACCCGGTGTTCGCCGCTGAGATTCTTGAAAAGCATCTTGATTTCGTGCATTGTTTACTGTAGAATGTTTGCCAGTTTGAGGAAAGTTCGCCGAATCGCAAACCATTTGTCGAGCACCTCCCCAATTCTCCCCGAGAGACAAACATGGCTATCTCACCCCAAACCACTCACATCGTCCCAGGAGGCGCTATAATCATGGACGTCATCAAGGTTTCCGCCAAATCTCGATCGACGGCTGTGGCGGGGGCCATTGCAGGCGTGATGCGCGAAAGCGGCCGGGCCGAGGTGCAGGCCATTGGGGCGGGCGCGGTCAACCAGGCCGTGAAGGCCGTGGCGATCGCACGGACTTTCCTTCGAGAGGATGGCATCGACGCAATCTGCATTCCTCAGTTCGCCGAGATCTTAATCGATAATCAGGAGCGCACGTCCATTAAGTTGATTGTCGAAAAACGCTAAAGGAACAGGCAGACAACTCAGCGTGGCTAACACAATCGACCTGCATGTGCATAGCACAGCCTCCGATGGTTTGTTGTCGCCATCGGAGGTTGTTCGTTCCGCCCGCGAGCTGGGGCTGGCGACCATCGCTTTGACCGATCACGACACGACGGCTGGCGTCGAGGACGCTCAGGCCGCAGGGCGCGAACTCGGCGTCGAGGTGATCGCCGGAATCGAAATCAACAGTGAAGGCGAGCATGGCGATGCTCACTTCCTCGGTTACTTTATCGATCCGGCAAACGCGGCGCTCCAGGAGAAGCTGCTCGCCATTCGAGACGCGCGCGTCGGGCGCGCCAGGGGAATGCTGCGGAAACTGGCGGAGATGGGAATGCCGGTGTCGTGGGAGCGCGTGCTTGAGATTGCCGGCGATGCCTCGTCGATCGCGCGCCCACATATCGCGCGCGCACTGCTGGAAGCCGGCCACGTCACCTCGACCCAGGAAGCCTTCGACCAGTACATCTCCAACGACGGCCCGGCCTACGTCAACCGGCTGCGCCTGACGCCCCAAGAAACGATCGACCTCGTCCACGACGCGGGTGGGCTGATCGTACTGGCGCACCCGCACGCGGACATGGCTCACCTGATCCCCATGCTGCACGACCTGGGCCTCGATGGCATCGAAGTGTATTACCCCGAGCACACGCCAGATGAAATCGCACTGCTGGAAAGAATCGCCGCCGAGCGCGGCCTGTTGATGACCGGCGGCAGCGATTTCCACGGCTGGAACGACGGCGTGCACGCCAATCTCGGCGCGATATACGTCCCACCCGAGCGTGTCGATCGGCTGCGTGAACGCGCGGCCCGCAAACGATGATCGCGCGAATTGGATTCCCCCCTACCCTGAGACCGGCTTCAGCCATACCGTGAAGGTAGCGCCCTGATTGGGCTGGCTGTCCACAGTGATGCGTCCTCCCAGTCGATCGACAATTTCTTTGCAGATCGCCAACCCCAGGCCGGTGCCCGGCGTGGCGAAATCGCGAGTGACTTCGCCGCGATAGAAACGCTCGAATAGGTGAGGTATCTCGTCTGCCGAAATGCCCGGCCCTGTGTCGCGCACGGCCACGGTAACCCAGTCGAGATCCGCCTGACGTTGAACGGTCGTGACCACGGCGACCCGGCCGCCGACGGCGGTGTATTTGAGCGCATTGTCGAGCAGGCGGGAGAGTGCCTGCGCGATCAAGGCTCGATCGGCGCGTGCCGGCGGCATATCGGGAGCCAGCTCGGCGCTCAACTCCAGGCCGCGCTCCACAGCCACAGCGCGTTGTGTGCCGATCAACTCTCGAGCCAGCTGGTTCACGTCGACCGGCGACAACCTGACCTGTATCGCGCCGGTATCGAATTGGGAGATTTCGAGGAAGCCTTCCACCAGGTTGCGCAGACGCTCGGTTTCGTGCAATAGGGTGAGCAGATATTGTCCGTGCTTCTCGGGACGCCCGCGCTCCAGCAGTTCCAGATACAGTTTGATGTTCGCCACGGGCGTGCGCAACTCGTGGCCGATGCGCGAGACGAACTGGTCCTTGAGCCGCTCGAGCTCCTTGAGCCGGGTGATGTCGCGCTGGATACACACGAATCCGATCAGCCGGCCGGACGCATCGCGCAGCGGGCTGACGGTGAGCGCCACATCGTACAGCGTGCCGTCCTTGCGACGATTGACCAGCTCGCCGCGCCAGGCCAGGCCCCGCTTCATGCTGTGCGTCAACTCGTCGAGCACGCTCGCCTCGGTATAGCCGCTGCGCCAGATGCGCGGGGATTGTCCGATCAACTCGTCCGGCTCGTACCCGGTGATGCGCCCGAGCGCCGGATTCACATAGCGGATCTCGCGCTCCGCATCGGTGATGTAAATGCCTTCGCCGGCCGCGTCCAGAATGGTTTGCAGACGCTGGCGCTCGGCTTCAAGCTCGGCGGTGCGCTCAATCACGCGCTGCTCCAATTCGTCTTTGGAGCGGCGGACGGCCTCGTACAGTTGCGCATTTTGAATCGCGATGGCCGCGTGCGCGGCGAGCAGGCTCAGCACCCGCCGCTCCGACTCTGGGATGCGGCGAGTCGTGGGGAAGTAGACATTCATCACCCCAACGACGGTCGAGTCGATGGTCAGCGGCAAGCCGATGACTGCGCCGGCGCGATCGGGCGGCGCGCCGATGGGCAACGGATGTTGGCTCACATCCTCGATGATCATGCTCTGGCCGGTGCGGGCGACCGTGTGCGTGAAGCCGCCGGGCCGAGGTTCGATCACAGCCCGATCCAGCCGGCCGCGCGGCGTGACGGCAGCGGCGAACGTCAGGCGCTCGCCATCGTAGAAAAAGATGTGCGTGTCTTCGAGTGGAACGAGCGTAGACACCGTGCTGAGAATGACGGTGAGCACTTGCGGTAGTTCCAGCGAAGCCGTCAGGCTGAGACTGGCCTGTTGGATGGCTTCGATCTCGCGCCGCCGCTGGCGCTCGGCATCGAGCAGATGCGCCTGCTCGATGCGCGCCGCCACCAGGTTAGCGATGGTCTCCGCCAACTCGATCTCCTCCGCGCTGAACTGGCGTGGCGCATCGATCTCATGGCACACGATGAAGCCGATGGCCTCGCCCCGAACCAGCAACGGCACGATCAGGAGCGATTGCGCCCGCCGCTCCGCCGCCAAGTCACGCAGGTCAGCTAAGAGTGGATCGGTCTGAGCATCCATAATAGCCAGCGGTCGCTTCGCAGCGAGGATACGCTCCAGCGACGAGCCGTCTTCAACCCGTAACTCGACCCCTGCCATAGATGCAAGACCCGGCGCGGTGTGATCCGCCATCACGATGAGACGCCGGCTATCGTCGTCGAGGAGAGCCAATCCAACCTCGCTGATGGACAGGGCGCGCGCCAGGCTATCGGCCGTGGCCTGCAAAATAGCGTTCAGATCGAGCTGCGAGTTCACCGTCGCCGAGATTTCGTTGATCAGGGCTAAGCGTTCGGCGCGGTTGCGCGTCTCGCCAAACAGCCGGGCATTCTCGATAGCCACTGCGGCTTGCTGCGCGATGCCCTGTGCCAGCGCGATCTCGTCCGGCGTGAAATCGCGCTGGCGGCGGCTATCCCACAGCTCGGCGTAGCCGATGACGGTGTTCCTGACGATCAACGGAATATCGAGCTCCGTCTGTCCGCCATACTGCTGGAGGTAGCGGCGCATGAGTTCTGGAGCGCCGGGGTCGTCCACGTGATACGCGATAACCCGGCCCGCGCGCACGAGACGCGCCGCCTCTTCACCAAAATCGCGCTGCACGTTATAGATCACACCCAGATCGGACACGCGCTCAGCCGGCGAAGCATCGGGGCCGTAGTACTCGGCCAGGACGCGACTGTTGTCCGTCTCCATATCCCAGTCACGAATGTAAACACTGGTCACATCGATGGCGCGACCGATCTGCTCAGCCACGCGGCTCAACACCGTCGCCAGATCGAGGCTGGACGAGATCGCCTGACTGGCCGTCAGCAGTGCGCGCTGCTGCACCAGTTGACGCTGGGCCGCCTCGAACAACTGCGCGTTTTGGATGGCGATGGCCGTCTGATCGGCGAAGACTTGCAGCCGGTCGGCGTGCGCCCAGGTGAAGGCCCCCGGCGTGCGACTGGCGACGTGGAGGAAACCGATGACCTGCCCTTTGACGCGCACCGGTGCAGCGGTATACGAGCGCGCCCACTGCGCGATCGATGACCGGACCCAACCCGGGACGACACGCGTATCGGGCACGACCAGCGGCTGCCCGACCTCGATCATCTGCCGCAGATCCGGCGCCTCGGCGACCGGGAAACGCGACTGCATGATCGATTCGGCATCGGGGTAACCGTGCCCGCGCGCGACGCGCACCAGGCCGCTCTCCGGCTCCAGCAGCATAAATCCCGCCGCGTCGTGCGGAACGATGTGCCCCAGCTGCGCCAGAACCCGATCCAGCACCTCGTCGAAGTCGAGCGTGCTGTTGAGCGCAGAGGCCGTTCGCTGCAGAGCCTCGGCCAGCGCGCGCGCTTCCCGCTCGGCGGCCTCACTGCGCTGGCGAGACAATCCGATCGCCAGTTGCTCGGCGAGCGTCGTCAACAGTTGCTCATCGGCCTCGTCGAAGGCGTCCGGCTCCGGGCTTTCGACGTTGATCACACCGACGGCGCGATCGCCGATCTTCAGGGGGACGCACAACACGGCGCAGGTTTTTGCGCCAAGCGGCAGGGCCTCCGGGGTCAGTCGGATATCGACCAGGCGCTGCGATCGACCGAACTGGGCCACCTGGCCGATGACGCCTTCGCCGAGTTGCCGGGTTCGCGGCGGGCCCTCTTTCGAAAGGCCCCGGCTGGAGCGATGCGGGTGCAGCACACTGGTTGCCTCATCCAGGAGCAGCACGCTCAAGTTGCCGGGGTAGAAAATCGCGCTGATGATCTGCATCGCGCGCGCGATGAGATCATCCTCGCTGGTTGCCTCCATCCCGGCGCTGGCGGCGGCGTGCAGAATGGTCAGCTCTTCCAGTTGCCGCCGCGTGGCTTCGAACAACTGCGCGTTTTCAATAGCGACCGCAGCTTGATCGGCGAACAGTTGCACCAGGCGAACTTCGTCCTCGCTGAACGGGCCACCTCGCTCATCGTCGGTGACGTTGATCACGCCGATGACCTCGTGACGCACCTTGAGCGGCACACCCAGCACGCGCCGGAAGGGGACATCGTCGAAGGCGCGCGCCCGGTCATCCCACAACCGATAGTCTTCGATCAGCATCGGCTCACCGGTCTGGGCGACGCGGCCGGACAAGCCCTCCCCAAGCCGCAGCTCGGTTCCAGTGTAGTCACCCGGAAGATAGTGACTGACGACCAGTTTCAAGGTCTGGCCGTCCGGCTGTATCAGGTACAACCCGCCCATGCGCGCACCGACCAGCCGGGCCGCACGCTCCACAATGGCTTGCAGCAGCGCGTTCAGATCGGTCTGCGCGCTGACCTCCAGCGACGTTTCGTACAGCGCGGTCAACTCCTCTGCGCGTTGCCGCAACGCCTTCTCGGTGCGGCGGCGATCGGTCATGTCGCGAGCGACGGTGAGCACCCCTACGATTTGACCGCGCTCGTCACGCAAAAAGCGTGTAGCATGTTCGACACAAAGGTAGTGGCCGTCGCTGTGGCGTAAGCGCTGCTCGAGCCGCCACGCCTCATTGGCTCCGGTCAGTGCAAGTTGGGCCTGCTCCGCCCCGATCTGAGCGGCCCGCGCCGCGTCATCCGGGTGAATGATGCCTAAGTCAAATGTCGATCGACCGATCAGCGTCTGCGGATCGTAGCCCAGGACGGTCTTGAACGACGGGCTGGCGTAGAGCACCACGGCGTTCAGATCGGTTTCGATGATCAGGTCGGTCATGTTCTCAGCGATCTCGCTCAGGCGCGTCTCGCTCTGGCGCAGCGCTTCCTCCATTCGCTTGTGCTCTGTGATGTCCGTAAGGATTCCGTCGTAACGGACGGCCGCACCGCTGGCGTCGCGCGCGGTGTAACAGCGATCGCGCACCCAGCGCACTTCGCCGTCGGGTCGCACGATGCGATATTCCAGCGTCACTCGATCCGTATCCCAACGCGCCTGCCTCCAGCGCTCGACCTGTTCCCGATCGTCAGGATGAATCGCGTCCAGCCACTTCGCCGCAGTGTCGAGGTCGGACGGGGCGCGTCCAAAGACTTTCTGGGCGCCGGGACTCAGGTATAGTGCTTGCGCGTCGGCAGCCGAGGCAGACCATACGACATCCTCAAGTGAACCGAGGATGCTATCGAGCAACGCGGGGTCGTGACGAAGTGGAAAGTCAGGCGGGGGTGCTTGATCCATCTTGGCTCCTTGAGGCTAGGCGCGTCGCCATTCACGATCGTAGCTGCTCACACGGCGTCGCCGGGGAGTAAACTTCCCGGCTGAAAACGTGAAAGTCGGCTGAAGCCGACTGGCGGATCAGCCGGATTCATCCGGCTTGCAGGTAATTCAGCCCGGCGATTGACACT
>Ga0209322_10001115_pt1 | contig 15573 bp, 16 predicted proteins | sample Rifsed19ft1_FD_184013 | JGI IMG/M metagenome (GOLD analysis project Ga0209322, IMG submission 184013) | Soil microbial communities from Rifle, Colorado, USA - sediment 19ft 1 (version 2) | ecosystem: Environmental > Terrestrial > Deep subsurface > Rock core/Sediment | place: Rifle, Colorado... | reverse complement strand
GGGGAGCCGAGACGTCATAGGGTCAGACTAAGGGGCAAACGGGCAAACGGGCAAACGGGCAAACGGGCAAACGGGCAAACGGGCAAACGGGCAAACGGGCAGCAGCGTCATGGCAGTATCAAGTCTGTCACCCTGAGCGCAGCGAAGGGTCTGGCGACCTAGAGAGACGGGGCGTCGCCGGCGAGGGCCAGATTCTTCGCTTCGCTCAGGATGACAAATCACACCTCTCGCGAAGGCTCTCGGAGAAGCACTCAACCTCATAGGCTAAGATCGACGCGTGAGATTCGCCCCGCTGATGCTCCTCCTCGGCCTCGCGTTCCTCCTCGCCGCCTGCGGCGATGAAGACGAGGCGCCGCCGCCATCGCCGACAGCCGTCGCGACCGCCACGGCGACGCCGTTTCCGCCCGTCGACGGCACGGTGCCCGCGCAGGGAACCGGCGGCACCGACCCGGTCGATATCAAGTCGAACCCCGACCGCGTGTCCGGCGCCGCCACCCTCGTCGACGTGCGGGTCGGCGCCCACCCGGAGCAGGGCGGCTGGGACCGCATCGTCTTCGAGTTCAAGGACGTGCGGCCGGCGGGCCGCGTCGACTACGTCAGCGGCGTCTCCGGCTGCGGCTCGGGCCTGCCGGTGGCCCTGCCGGGCAGCGCCGTCCTGCGCGTGAAGTTCGGGGCGACGAACGCGCACGACGAGCAGGGACGGGTGACGATCAAGGGCCAGCCGGGCAACGTGCCGCCGCAGGTTTCTGGTCCCGGCAACGCGATCCTCCAGTCGAAGCAGAGCTGCGACTTCGAGGCCCTCGTCGAGTGGGGCGTCGGCGTGAGGGCAAGGCAGCCCTTCAGGGTGTTCCTGCTGGATAACCCGACGCGCGTCGTCATCGACGTGAAGTGGTAACGGCGGGCTGGGCGGGTCTATAATTAGGCTAACCGCCGAAAGGCTGTTTTTCTTGCCGGTCGATATGCTGAGTTTGACATAGCGATGAGCCCGGACACCGTCGTCGACACGTTGCAGCGGCCCCTGCGCGACCTGCGCATCTCCGTCACCGACCGCTGCAACTTCCGCTGCACCTACTGCATGCCGAAGGAGGTCTTCGGCCGCGACTACGTCTTCCTCTCGCGCGCCGAGCTGCTGACCTTCGAGGAGATCACGCGCCTGGCGCGCATCTTTGTCGGCCTCGGCGCGGACAAGATCCGCCTCACGGGCGGCGAGCCGCTGGTGCGCAACGATTTCGAGAAGCTGGTGGCGATGCTGGCCGCCATCGACGGCGTCAAGGACCTGGCGATGACCACCAACGGCTCGCTGCTGACGCCGGCGCGGGCGCGTGACCTGCGGGACGCCGGCCTGCGCCGCGTCACCGTCAGCCTCGACTCCCTGGACGAGGCGATCTTCCAGTCGATGAACGACGTGGGCTTCCCGGTGGCGAAGGTGCTGGAGGCGATCGACAACGCCGCGGCGGCCGGCCTGACGCCCGTCAAGGTCGACATGGTGGTGAAGCGCGGCGTCAACGACGGCGACGTCGTCGAGATGGCGCGCCACTTCCGCGGTAGCGGCCACACCCTGCGCTTCATCGAGTACATGGACGTCGGCACGACGAACGGCTGGCGCATGGACGACGTCGTCTCCGCGAAGGAGATACTGGCCCAGCTCAGCGCGGAGTGGGAGCTGGACCCCGTGGAGCCGAGCTACTTCGGCGAGGTGGCGGAGCGCTACCGCTACAAGGACGGCGCCGGCGAGGTCGGCATCATCGCCTCCGTGACGCTGCCGTTCTGCGGCGCCTGCACGCGGGCGCGCCTCTCCGCCGACGGCGAGCTGTACACTTGCCTCTTCGGCGTGCGCGGCCACGACTTGCGGGCGCTGCTGCGCGGCGGCCGCTCCGACGAGGAGATCAGCGCCGCGCTGCGCTCGATCTGGGGCGCGCGCACGGACCGCTACTCGGAGATTCGCAGCGCGGACACGATCGGCCTGCAGAAGGTCGAGATGTCGCGCATCGGCGGGTAAGCCTCAGACGGGTTGACTAGGTCAGGGATAACAACTAGGTTCTGCGCAGAAGATGACGCAGGTATTGGGATTCACGCCAGAACAGGCGAGCCGAGTTACCGGGCTGTCGCTTAGGCAGCTTCGGTACTGGGACAAGACCGGTTTTTTCTCTCCGAACATAACAACCGACATGCGTCGAACCTATGCGAAGCTGTATTCGTTTCGTAACTTGGTTGGTCTCCGCACAATCGCCCTTCTGCGCAACACACACCACATCCCGCTCCAGGAGTTGAGAAAGGTTGGGAAGTGGCTCGCTCAGTGGCATGAAACACCATGGGCTAGTCTTCGGCTCTACGTGACTGGGAGACGAATCCTGTTCGAGGATCCGTCCACCGGCGCGCTGCTAGCCTCCCGGCCAGCGAATCAGACGGTGTTTCCGATTGAGATGACGCGAGTTGCTCACGACACTGAGCAAGAAGTCCAGCGACTCAGGGCTCGCCAGCCAGGCGAGTTGGGAGAAATAGGCCAGAATAGGTACGTTGTTCGCAACCAACCGGTCGTTGCCGGGACTAGAGTTCCAACCTCAGCCATTTGGAATCTTCACGCTGCCGGTTACGACGCTGAGGCGATCCGTGCTGAGTACCCCCACCTGGCCGACGTCGACATCGCGGCCGCGCTCGCCTTTGAACAAGAACGCCGCGCCCGAAAGGCGGGATGACAGTCCCGGGCGGTCGTGAGGCTACTCATCGACGAGAACGTGCCTCTTTCAGTTGCGACCTTCTTTCAACGGAGAGGCCATGAGGTCATCTTTGTTCGCGATGTCCTTCTTCCTGGTACCCCAGATCCAGTCGTCGCCGCGATCGGTGATCAGATGGATGCGATAGTCGTGACCTGGAACCAGAAGGACTTTCGCGAATTAGCGGCGCGTGCACCAGCAGGCACACGGCGCAGGCTTCGAAACCTAGGACGGATATCGTTCCGGTGCAACGAGACACGCGGGAGAGGCCGGATCGAGCAAGTGATTGACTACATCGAGTTCGAGTACGAGCAGTGTCAGACTAGGTCGGATCCGCGGCTGATCATGGAAATAGGCGAGAGCTTTATCCGGATTCAGCGGTGACTGACCAGCGCCTCTCCCACATCGACGACGCCGGCCGGGCGCGCATGGTGGACGTGACGGCGAAGGACGAGACGGTGCGCGTCGCCGTGGCCAAAGGCCGCGTCGTGATGAAGCCGGAAACGCTGCGCCTGCTCTCGCGCGGCGAGATTGCCAAGGGCAACGTGCTGACCACGGCGCAGGTCGCCGGCGTCATGGCGGCCAAGCGCGCGCACGAGCTCATCCCGATGTGTCACCCGCTGCTCCTCAGCGGCATCGACGTGACGCTGGAGCCGGACGAGGCGGCGGGCTCCGTCGAGATCACGGCCACTGTGCGCACGACGGGCAAGACGGGCGTCGAGATGGAGGCGCTTGTCGCCGTGAGCGTCGCCGGGCTCACCGTCTACGATATGTGCAAGGCGGTCGACCGCGGCATGCGGCTGGAAGCAGTGCGACTGCTGCGCAAGTCCGGCGGCAAGAGCGGCGACTGGGCCGGCGACTAGATAGAGCGACCGGGCCTCCCCGCCACTGGTCGCCATGCTGTATTGTTGTGACGGAGGGGGACTGGGGCGATGACTGAGGCCTTGAGAACCGAAGTGTGCCCGCGCTGCAACGGGCGCATGCTGCCCGACGGTACGAGCGGCGACGATTCCTGCTTCACCTGCGGCCACGTGCGCTATCGCGAGCCACCGGAGCCGGTCCAGCCATCGGGCAAGCGCGATCGCCGCCCCTCTCACGCGGGCCAGAGCCTCGGCTAGCAAGGGCGCTGCCAAGAGGTGTACAGACGGGCTGCTCCCGGGGTACACTGCAGGAAGTAAGAGTTACCCACCCTCAGACTCGCAGGACGGCCGGCTTCCAGAAGCAGCTCCCTACGCTCTAGGGCTGGCACTCTGGAATAAGCTTCCGTTGCGGAGCCGGGCCGTTGACCTTGTTAGGCCGAGCAGGGGAAGAACGCGAGAAAGAGGCAACAACACGTGGCAACAGGTACTATTACCCGACTAATCAAGGACCGCGGCTTTGGTTTCATCAAGGCCAGCGGCGCGACGGATGAGGTGTTCTTCCACCGGACGGCCCTCGCCGAAGGCATCTTCGACCAGCTGGCCGAGGGTCAGAGCGTCGAGTTCGACGTCGAGCCCGACCCCCGTAACCCTCAGCGCAGTCGCGCCGCCAACGTCCGCGTGAGCAGCTAGTGGCCGGCGGCAACAAGAGCAACAGCCCGAAGTACAAGAAGCGCAAGGCTCAGGAACGGCTGAACGAGCGCGCGAAGCGGCGGACGGACGCGCGCAAACGGGAGGACAGGCGCCGCTAGCCTGTCCTTCAGGCCGCCTCCCGGATCCGGCCCGCGTAGGGCTTGACAGAGGCCGCGCCCTCCTCGAATATACGTTCGAGTTGGAAGCGGCAGCGACGTGACCCCACCCCGGCCCTTCGACCCTTCGACAAGCTCAGGGCGCGGCCCTTCGACGGAGCTCAGGGCAAGCAGGCTCAGGACGCAGCCCGTCCGCTCAGCTGAGGGCAAGCCCGTCGCCGGCGGCGTGCGCAAGCGCTGGCGCCTGCGCGTCTCGCCGCTTCGCGGACGTCTCGCTCACACCGGCTTGCCGAAGCTGGTCACTCACGTCCTGGAAAACCGAGGCGTCAGCTCCGCGACCGAGGCGCAGCGCTTCCTCGGCGGCAAGGAGGCGCCCTTCGCCGACGCCTCCCGTCTGCCCGGCTTCGAACCCGCCCTCCGCCTCCTGCGTGACGCCGTGCGCGGCGGCCGGCCGATCAGCGTCTACGGCGACTTCGACGTTGACGGCATCACGTCGACGGCGATCCTGACGGAGACGCTGCGCGACCTCGGCGGCACCGTCCTGCCCTACATCCCCCACCGCGAGCGCGAGGGCTACGGCCTCAACCTGCGCGCCATCGACTCCCTCGCTGACCGCGGCGTTCGCGTCCTCGTCACCTGCGACTGCGGCACGAGCTCATTGGACGAGGTCGCGCACGCGCGTCGCCTGGGCATGGAGGTCGTCGTCGTCGACCACCACCTGCCGCCGCCTACGCTGCCGGAGGCAAGCGCGCTGCTGAACCCGAAACTGGATGGCGACCACCCCTTCGCCGACTACTCGACGGCTGGCGTCGCCTTCCGCCTGGCCGCGGCGCTCTACGAGGCGTCGCGGCGTCCCTTCCCGGAGGCGCGCTATCTGGAGCTGGCGGCCATCGGCACCGTGGCGGACATGGTGCCCCTCCTGGGCGAGAACCGTGAGCTGGTACGCCGCGGCCTCGACGCCATCGCCGGGAGCGAACGGCCCGGCCTGCGGGCGCTGATGAACGTCGCCGAGGTCAACCCGAAGGACGTATCGGCGGAGGTGATCGGCTTTCGCCTGGCGCCACGCCTCAACGCCGCCGGCCGCCTGGCGGACGCCAGCCTGGCGCTCGACCTGCTGCTGACGCGGGAGGAGGACACGGCCCTCGCGCTGGCGGAGAGCATCGACGCGCTGAACCGGGAGCGCCAGCGCCTGACGCGCGAGGCCCAGGAGCAAGCGCAGGCGATGGTCGAGGCGCGGCCGGAGGCGCCGCTGCTCCTCGTGGGCGATGCCGGCTTTCACCAGGGGATCATCGGCCTCGTCGCCTCGCGGCTGGTCGAGGCCTTCGGCCGGCCGGCGGTCGTCTATCAGCGGGGCGAGGGCGAGAGTCGCGGCAGCTGCCGCTCCATCGCCGAGTACGACATCACCGCCGCGCTGCGCGCCTGCGGCGACCTCTTCGAGCGCTTCGGCGGCCATCGCCAGGCGGGCGGCTTCACCATCCGCAACGACAGGCTGGCCGCCCTCGACGAGCGCCTCCTCGAGCACGCGGCGGACGCCCTGGACGGCGTCGAGCTGGGGCCGACGCTGGACATCGACGCCGAGTGGCCCCTGGCGGCGCTGCGCAGCCAGGAGATCCGCTGGCTGGGCAAGCTGCAGCCCCACGGCCAGGCCAACCCGGAGGCGACCTTGCTGAGCCGGGGCGTGACCGTCGTCGAGGCGCGGGGCGTAGGCGAAGACGGGCGGCACCTGCGCCTCAAGCTAAAGGACCCTTCGACAGGCTCAGGGCAGGCGGCGGTTGTCTGGCCGGCGATCGCCTTCGGTTGGGAGGGCGAAGCACCCCCCGAGGGCGCCCGCGTCGACGTCGTTTACAGCCTGTCGGCGGACCGCTACGGGCCGTCGGAGAACGGCGGCGCGCTGCAGCTGGCGGTCGAGGATATGGCGCCGGCGGGCTGATCCACACCGCGGGTTGAAACCCCTGCCTGCCGGCAGGCAGGCGCGCCACAAGGACCGCTTTGCAGTTGCCCAGGTGGCGAGTGGATTTGCCTGTGACGCGGCCGGTGGTAGACTGCGGGCCGCTGGCGGATGGTGTGTCAGGCTGAGCGAGGGGGCGTGATGACTACGGAGCAGATCGGGGCGCTGTTCACCTGGGGCAAGTCGATCGTCGACGGGGCGAAGAGCCAGGGCTTCCCGATGCAGGAGCTATCGGCGTCCGGGCAGCTGAAGGACTTCGTCGCCTGGGCGAAGGCGGTGGGCGCTGGCATGGGCGGGTTCATCTCGCTGCCGGCGCTGACGGACGACGCGGACTTCGCGGCGGCGCTCGGCTGGGCGAAGGCGTGCGACAGCGCCGTGCGCCAGTTCGGCGCCTCGCCGCCGGCGCTGCCCCAGGCGTAGGCAGCAGCCCCTCCGAAGATTTCTTCTCCACCCTCTTGACAACAGGCAGATATCTTCCTATTCTTTTCCCGTGAGACGTAAGGCGGGCGGTCTGGTGCCTCTGGAGGTATCGATCCTCGAAACAGGGATCGAGTTGCGACTCCGAGGCCTGCCGGCATTCCACGGGTTCCTCATCGCGAGGGAGATCAAGGAGCGGCAGGACGCGCGCCTGCTCACGGCCCACGGCACGCTCTACAAGGCGCTCGACCGGCTGCAGCGGTCCGGCTTCCTGGAGAGCAAATGGGAGGACCCGCTGGTCGCGGCGAACGAGGGGCGTCCTCGACGGCGCTTCTACTGGGTGACGGCGGCGGGGGAGATAGCGTTGGTCCGGAGCCGAGCGCCCGCAGCCACGCGGGGCACGCCCCAGAGAAGGCTTGCGACGCCGTGAGCGCAATGCTGCAGGTCGCCGTTGGGCTAACGCGTTCCTGGACGGCGGCCTACACCAGAGGGCTGCCGGACACGGTCAAGGCGACGCGTCGCGCCGAGATCGACTGCGACCTCTGGGAGCAGCAAAGCCTCGCGTCCTTCCTGGACGAAGCGGGGGCAGGGACGGGCATGCACATCCTCGGCCGCTGCGTCCTCGGCATCGCATCCGACATCAGCTGGCGCGCGCAGGCGGGTTCGTCCGCGCGCCAAGAAGGGAAGATTCAAGTGAAAGACACGCTTACTAAGCGTCTTGTTTTCGGTGTCGCCGTCCTGATCGGACTGCTGCCATTGCTGATGGGCGCGGCTGCCGTACTAGACGCCGGGATCAGCGGAAGCTCCGCGGATGGGGACGCGGCGGACAGCGCTATCTTCGGCGTTGTCACCATGCTCGCGGGCGCGTTCATACTCACCGGCTTGCTGCTGACGACGCGGTCGCCACGAGTAGGACTGCCGGTGCTCGCAGCGGGCGTGATCGGTATGTCGCTGTGGTGGTACTGGATGTGGATCATAGTCGTGCCCGTGGGCGCCGTCGTGCTGGGAATCGCCTACTTCCGCGCCCGCCAAGCCGGCTGGCCGCGCGGCACCGGAGCAGCGTAGTCCGGCCCGTCTGCGACGCTTCGCGCCCCTCTCCTGTACAATTCGGACTGAGGAGGACGGAGGCTCTCTCCGCCTTCATCAGTCCGTCTAAGGCGGGAGGGGGCGCAAACCATGAACGGCGACAAGGGCACGTTTACCGTCAAGAAGGGCCTGGCGCAGATGCTCAAGGGCGGCGTCATCATGGACGTCGTCACGCCGGAGCACGCGCGCATCGCCGAGGAGGCGGGCGCCTGCGCCGTGATGGCGCTGGAGCGCGTTCCGGCCGACATCCGCAGCGCCGGCGGCGTCGCGCGCATGTCTGACCCCACGGTCATCGAGGCGATCATGAAGACCGTCACGATCCCCGTCATGGCGAAGATCCGCATCGGCCACTTCGTCGAGGCGCAGGTGCTCGAGGCGCTCGGCGTCGACTACATCGACGAGTCGGAGGTCCTCACGCCGGCGGACGAAGAGCACCACGTCGACAAGCACCCGTTCAAGGTGCCGTTCGTCTGCGGCTGTCGCGACCTCGGCGAGGCGCTGCGCCGGATCAGCGAGGGCGCGGCGATGATCCGCACCAAGGGCGAGGCCGGTACCGGCAACGTCGTCGAGGCGGTGCGCCACATGCGCGCCGTCATGGACGACATCCGCCGCCTCCAGAACATGCCGGACGATGAGCTCTACGCCGAGGCGAAGCGCCTGGCCGCGCCCGTGGAGTTGGTGCGCGAGGTCAGGGAGTTGGGGCGGCTGCCGGTCGTCATGTTCACAGCCGGCGGCATCGCCACACCGGCGGACGCGGCGTTGATGATGCAGCTGGGCGCGGACGGCGTCTTCGTCGGCTCCGGCATCTTCAAGTCGGAGAACCCGGAGCGCATGGCGAAGGCGATCGTCCAGGCGACGACCCACTTCCGCGACCCGAAGATCCTCGCCGAGGTGTCGCGCGGCCTCGGCGGCGCCATGCGCGGCCTGGAGATGGGCGCCATCCCGGAGAAGGAGCTTCTGGCGACGCGGGGGTGGTGAATGGGCAGGAAGGAGTTGCACGCCGTCGTCTACAGGGGGGAGGCTAGCGGCCAGTGGGTCGCGTTCTGCCTCGAATACGACATCGCCAGTCAGGGTGACAGCGAAGAGCACGCCCTAGAGATGCTTCGGGAGGCGGTTGAGCTGCACTTCGAGGACATCACGCGCGAAGAGCTCGAGCACATAGACAATGAAGTTGGCTCAGAACCGGTGATGAGGACGTTCTCCGTCCGTGCCCCGGCGATTCTCGAGTAACGAGGTCGTCCGGGCGCTGAGTCGCATCGGCATCCTGCCGGTTCGCCAGAGGGGCAGTCACATTCAACTACGGGGTTTCTACGAGGGTGCGAGACGCGCTGTTACCGTGCCGGCGAACCAGCGCGTCTTGGAGCCCCGCGACCTGGGGTCGATTCTCCGACAAGCCGGCCTGACTCTGGCGCAACTGGAAGAGCTCGTAGACCGGTGATTCCTCGACTCCTCCACGCCCCGGCGTTGGAATCGGCGCGCATCGCTGACCTCAAGCTGTGCCGCCGCCGGCCGGGCTCCCGAATCGCAGCGTGAGCGCCGTGCGGAAGCCCGTCGATGTCATCTTCATCGCCGGCACGGGCCGTTCCGGCAGTACGATTCTCGACCGCCTCCTCGGCCAATCGCCGGACGTGGTCTCCGTCGGGGAGTTCCGCAGCTTCTGGAGCCGGTTCCCCGGCGGTCGCCCCTGCTCTTGTGGCGAGCCCCTCCAGAGTTGCCCTTTCTGGTCGGCCGTCGTCCGGCGGGCGTTTGGCAGCGTGGAGAAGCTGCCCGCGGCCGCCGTGTGGCGGACGCACGTCTGGTTCAGGCGCCTCTACTTTCCCTTCCTGATCCTGCCCATCAAGCTGCCGGCCTTTCTGCGTCGCTTCGGCGATGCCCAGTTTCGACTCCTCGCGGCGGTGCGCGAGGAGTCGGGCGCCAGGTTCATCGTCGACTCGTCGAAGACGGCGGCGCGGGGCGCCCTGCTGGCTTCGCTGCCCGGCGTCAGGCTGCACACGATCCACATCGTGCGCGATAGCCGCGCCGTAGCCTTCTCCTGGCGGCGTCCGACGGTGCGGGGCCAGCCGATGGGGACGCGCAGCCTTGCCCGGTCGGCATTTCACTGGCTGCGCGGCAATGTGGCGCCCTTCCTTCTGCGCTTCCGCTCCAGCGAGTACGTCCGCGTGCGGTACGAAGACCTCGTCGCCCAGCCCGGAAGGTTCGTCGAGTCGTACCTGCGCCGCCTGAACCTGGCGCCGGCAGACTTGGGACCCGGGACCGAGTTCGAGCTGGCGAAGGGCCACCTGGCGGGCGGCAACCCGATCCGGTTCGAAGCGGGGCCGGTGCGGATCGCGGAGGACGACGAGTGGAAGGAGAAGATGAGCAGGCGCGATGTCCTGGCGCTGACGCTTCTCACCTGGCCCCTGCTCCTGAAGTTTGGCTACCCCTTGCTGCCGGCGCAGCGCAGGGCGGCGCCAGTGCGAGAGTCCGAGGCGCCGTCAGACCAGCCAGCTTCGAGATGAGCGAGCCCAACGCTCCCGTCGACGTCCTCTTCATCGTCGGGTCGGGGAGGTCCGGCAGCACGCTACTCGACCGTCTCCTCGGCCGGTCGCCGGAGGTGTTCTCGGCGGGCGAGGTGCGGCGGTTGTGGGCGGGGCTCGAAGACGGCCGGCGCTGCAGTTGCGGCGAGGACGTGACCCGCTGCGCGTTGTGGCGGAGCGTGCTCGAGCGGGCCTTCGGCGGCGTCGAGAACGTTCCGCGCGGCCTCGCCCGGGCGCAACGACGGGTCGAGTCCGGCCTCTTCTTGCCCTTCATGCTCCTGCCTGTCAAGCCGAAGGCCCTTCAGCGGGATCTGGACGCGCTGCGGGACGCCTACGCGCGCCTCTACGCCGCCATCGCGGCGGTCACGGGCGCGAAGGCGGTCGTCGACTCGTCGAAGACGCCGGCGCGGGGGATTCTCGTGGCTTCTCTGCCCGGCGTCAGGCTGCGCGCCGTCCACATCGTGCGCGACTGCAGAGCGGTCGCCTTCTCCTGGCTGCGGGGAGTGGCCAGCGGCCATCGCATGGCGAGGCACTCAAGCCTTCGGTCCGCCTGGTGGTCGTGGCGCTCGAACCTGGGCGCGGCGTTCATGCGCCCCTTCGCCGCCGACTACGTCTCCGTCCGGTACGAAGACCTCGCCGCCAGGCCGCGAGAGACCCTGCGGTCGATCACGGATCGTCTCTCCCTTGCGCCCGCTGAGCTCGTCAGCGAGGACACCGCCGAGCTCGTGGACGACCACCTCCTGGGCGGGAACCCGATGCGATTCCATAGCGGCGCTACCCGCATCGCGGAGGACGACGAGTGGAAGGAAAAGATGAGCAGGCGCGATGTCCTGGCGCTGACGCTTCTCACCTGGCCCCTGCTCCTGAAGTTTGGCTACCCCTTGCTGCCGGCGCAGCGCCGGGGGCGCGCTGAGTGAGGCCGGGGCGGCTCCCTATTCCGTAAGCCGGCGGTACAGCGTCGGCAGGCGGCTCGGCAGGAGGGCGATGTCGCCGAGGACCTCGTAGGCGATGTCGCCGCACATCTCGCCGAGGTAGTCGTGCCCCTCCTTGTCGACGGTGAGGGCGAAGGGGACGATGCCCCGGTTCTTAGCCTCGACGAGGGCCTTGTGGGTGTCGTGGATGGCGTACTCCTTCTCGGTGCGGTCGCGGCCGTAGCCGTGGTCCTGCGGCCGCCCGTCCGAGACGAGGAAGAGGATCTTGGCCTTGGCGTCGCACTCCTCCAGCTTCCAGGTGGTGTGGCGGATGGCGGGGCCCATGCGCGTGGAGCGGATGGGCGTGACGCGGTCGATGCGGCGGCGCACGGTCTCGCTGAAGGGCTCGTCCATGTCCTTGATGACGAAGTACTCGACGTTCTCGCGGCCGTAGCCGGAGAAGCCGAAGATGCCGTAGCGGTCGTGGATGACCTCCAGGGCGTGCGTGAGGAGGACGAGGCTCTCCTTCTCCAGGTCGATGATGCGCTTGGGCGGCTCGGCGAGGCTGCCGGGCTGGGGCCGCATCTGGGCGATGAACTGCTGGTAGCGACGCGGGTCTGAGGCGTCGTAGTTGAAGTCGTAGCGGGGGCGGCGCTTCTCGACCTCCTCGTCCGTGGAGGCGGACATGTCGAGGAGGAAGGCGACGGCGACGTCGCGCTCGATCTTGTTGCGGCGCCAGTAGATCTTGGGCACGTCGCCGTGGCCGGCGCGCTTCTGGATGAGAAAGTCGAGGGCGGCGTCGACGTCCACGTCCTCGCCGTCCTCCAGGCGCTTGATCTTGCGGAAGGTCTCCGGCTTCAGCAGCTCGAACTGGCGCTGCGTCTCGTTGACGAGGCCGGCGTGCTCGCGCAGGACGCGGTCGTAGTACTCCTCCGCGCCCTCGTCCAGGGGGCGTTCGCGGACGGCGCACCAGCGCGGCTTGTAGTCGGCGGCGCGGAAGTCCCACTCGTCGTAGTAGTAGGTCTTGACCTCGACGGGCAGTCCGGCCTGGGGGCCCGGCTGCTCGATGACCTCGGCGTCGTCCGGCAGGTCCTGGTCGGGGAGGCTGCCGGCCTCCCGCTCCAGGTTCTCGATGAAGGCGGTGAAGGCGGACATGTCCATCTCGTCCGGGTCGAATTCGAGCTCGACGCTCTTCTCGAGCAGCTCTTTGATCTGCTCCGCCGTGAGGTCGGCGAGCTGGTCTTTGTCCTCGCCCTCCTGCTGCTGGAGGCGCATGCGCATGAGGAGCTGGACGAGCTCGGGCTTGAAGTCGCCGCGGAACTCGACCTGGTCGGGGCTCTCGTAGGGCATTTCGGTGCCTTCGGGGAGCTCGTCGAGGCCTTCGTTCTGGTCGCCGGCCATCTGGAGGAGCTGCTGCAGCTGCTCCTCGGTGACTTCCTCCCAGTCGAGGTCTTGCAGGGCCTCGGGCGGCAGGTTGGGGACGCGTTCTGCGAGCTCGTAGAGGATTAGGGCGGCCTCGGCGGCGTCCTCGACGCTGGCGCGCGGCCGGCGCAGGCGGGCGAGGGTCTGCAGCGCCTGGGCGAGGAGCGCCGCCAGCGCCTTGAGCCACTCGATGGTGGTCTCGCCGTCCAGGCTGGCGCGCAGCAGGTTCTCGACGAAGGCCTGACGCAGGGGGAGGCCGCGGACGGAGGGGCGGCGGTCGAGCTCCTCCTCCTGGACGCGCCGGCCGGCGCGGCGGATGCCGCCGTACTCGGCCTTGATGTAGCTGTCGGTGCGCAGGTCCTCGGCGATGGTGAAGAGGTCGGCGGCGAGCTGGCGGTCGGCGAAGAGGTCGAAGAAGCGCTCCATGTCGGTGAGCCAGCGGCGCTTCTTGGTCAGGCTCTGGGCGCCCTTCGACGAGCTCAGGGCAGCGCGCCGCTCGCGCTCGACCTTGTGACGGCGGCGCGGCAGGACCTTGCCGGCGCGGCGGAAGCTGAAGCCGAAGCTGCCGAACTCGATGTGGCCGGTCTGATGGGTGGCGTAGACCTTGAAGACGGCGAAGTTGTCCGCCTTGCTCTCGTACTGCTCGATGTGTTCCGGCAGGTAGACGGCGGAGCCCTCCGTGGAGGGGCCGCGCTCGCTCACCCAGCCGATGCCCTTCTCCGCCAGGGCGCTGACGGGCTGGACGGAGATGTTGGCGCCGGTGAGAGCCTTGCCGTAGAGGCGCAGCAGCTCGCCCACGCGGCTCAGCTCGACGCGGGCGGAGAGGGCCTGGATCGTCTCCTCCGCCTTGCCGGACTCGAGGCGGAAGAAGGCCTCGCCTCCCTCGACACTGCCGCTGAGGATGTCGAGGCCGGCCTCGTACCAGGCCTCCAGCTCGTCCGGGCGCAGGCGCTCGGCGAGGACGGGCGCTGACTTGAGGAAGGCCATCGCTGCCTGGGGAGAGAGGCCGACGAGGCCCTCGGCGAGGTCGATGAGGCGGCCGTGACGCTCCTCGGCGACCTCGCGCAGGGCGAGGCCGCCTTCGGCGAATAGGACGTAGGCCTGGCGGCCGAGGCGGCGGGCGACGCGCGTGGCGAGCTGGAGGTAGCGGCCGCGCTGGCCTGCCTCGACGCCGCGCAGGAGGTCTGGGCCGCGCTGGAAGTAGAGGCTGGCCTCCGGCCAGGCGCCCTCGGAGATGGCGGCGGCGAAGTCGAGGAAGGCGGCGACCTCCGCCCGCGTGAGGTTGTGAACGGCGCCCGGCGCCGCGTCGAGGCAGGCGGCGGCGAGGTCGGCGGAGCGGTCGGAGATGCCCTCCAGGACGCGGGCGAGGCGGCCGAGCTCGCTGAGGGTGAGGCGGCGCAGGAGGACGGGGCTGAGGGCGAAGAAAGTGGAGGCGAGGGATATCGACTTCCAGGTGGCCTTGTAGAGGCGCTCGCCGAGGTGGGCCCACTCGCCCATTTGGGCGCCTGCCAGCGCGGGCAGGACGTCCGGGCTGGCCTTGAAGTAGGCAGCGGCGATGGCGGCGGCGAGCTCGGCGAGGGCGCGGCCGCCGGCGGCCCACTGGCGAAAGCCGGCTTCGTCCAGCTGGCGCAGGAGGCCGGGAGCGATGCGGAAGTAGTCGGCGCCGGCCTCCCAGGAGCGCAGGGAGCGCGAGGCGAGCTCCAGGCCCTCGTCCACGAAGAGGCGCAGCTGGGCGTCGGTCAGGCCAGCGGTCAGGTCGGCGAGCGACTCGCGTAAGGCGTCGCGCAGCGGCGGCGAGACAGCGGCGAGGCGGTCTTCGGCCTCCTGCAGGTAGGTCTCGTCCAAGGACATTGACCCTCACCCCAACCCTCTCCCTGAAAGGAAGAGGGAAGTCTGAGGCTATTCTATCGAGCGCGGGCGCGGGAAGGCCAATCTCGCGCCGGCCTCGGCTTCGCATCCTGCGGCCCTGCGCCGAACGCCGGGCCTTGTCTGCTCCACCAGAGTAGAGGGCCCAAGGGGGACACCCCTCAGACTCGCCGAGCAGAGGCGCTGCGCTCCTTCGGCAAGCTCAGGACAGGCTCTCTGCACTCCCGCCGGACATGCTACGAAACCCAGGCAGGGTGCAGGGATGCAATCCCTGCCGGGGTTGAGGGGGTGTCCCCCTCAGACCCTTCACCGGAACGAAGCAGACAAGCCCCGACACGTCGGGGCGCAGGATGCGAAGAGACGCAGGCTACTTCTCTTCGATTTCGACGCTGATGATCTTGTCGCCCTGACTGACGGCGCGGACGGCGTCGAGGCCGGCCGTGACGCGGCCGAAGACGGAGTGGCGGCTGTCCAGGTGCGGCTGGGCGGCGAGGGTGATGAAGAACTGGCTGCCGTTGGTGCCGGGGCCGGCGTTAGCCATCGAGAGGACGCCGGGGCCGTCGTGGCGCCAGCTGGCGCTGAACTCGTCGGCGAAGCGGTAGCCGGGGCCGCCGCTGCCGTCGCCGCGCGGGCAGCCGCCCTGAATGACGAAGGGCGGGTTGCTGATGACGCGGTGGAAGGCGAGGCCGTCGTAGAAGCCGACGCAGGCGAGGTAGACGAAGTTGTTGACGGTGTTGGGCGCGTCCTTGGCGGCGAGGTCGATGACGATGTCGCCGTGGTCGGTCTTCATGGTCGCTGTGTAGGTCTTGTTGGTGTCGATGACGCGCTCGGGCGGCGCGCGGAACTGGCGCTGACCGGTGCGCTGGAGGTCGGCGATGGTGGGCATGAGGTCTCCTTTGTCGGGCTGCGCATGCCGGCGGCCCTTCGCAGGTGCTGAGGGCCTTGGTCTGCTCCGCCTAGTTTAGGGATTGTTTTGCGAGGGGACACCCCTCGCACTCCCCGCCAGGCTGCGTCCTGAGCCTGCCGA
>Ga0209322_10001113_pt1 | contig 15594 bp, 14 predicted proteins | sample Rifsed19ft1_FD_184013 | JGI IMG/M metagenome (GOLD analysis project Ga0209322, IMG submission 184013) | Soil microbial communities from Rifle, Colorado, USA - sediment 19ft 1 (version 2) | ecosystem: Environmental > Terrestrial > Deep subsurface > Rock core/Sediment | place: Rifle, Colorado... | reverse complement strand
TACAACCTGGAGATCGGATCCGGCCAGATCCGGGGGTTGATCGGGCCGAACGGGGCGGGAAAGACCACCGTCTTCAACCTCATTACCGGCATCTACAAGCCGGGCCATGGCGAGATCTTCCTGGACGGGAGGAAGATCGACGGCCTTCCGCCTCACCGGATCGCCTCCCTGGGCGTGAGCCGGACCTTTCAGAACCTTCTCTTGTGGAGACACATGACCGTCATCGAGCACGTGAAGCTGGCCCACTATTCGAAGATCCGGTACGGATTGTTCGCGGCGTTCATCGGTACACCCGGGCACAACCGGGAAGAAGCCGAGATCGAAGAGAAAGCGGTTCGCCTCCTGGATATGATGGGGATCCGCCATCTCGCGGATCAGGTCGTCCTCAACCTGCCGTACGGCGCCCAGAGAAGGGTGGAGATGGCCCGGGCTCTGGCGACGGAACCCAGGATCCTGCTCCTGGACGAGCCGACGGCAGGGATGAACCCGGAAGAGCTGGTTCAGATCATGGAGATCATCCGTCGGGCCCATAAGGAGCTGGGGCTGGCGATTCTCCTCATCGAGCACAGGATGAAGGTGGTCATGGAGCTCTGCGAGAGGATCCAGACCCTTGACTTCGGTGCCGTCATCGCGGAGGGCACACCCGAAGAGATTCAGAACAATCCCAGGGTGATCGATGCCTATCTGGGCAAGGAGAGGGCGATCTGATGCTGCTGTCCGTGGAAAACCTGCGGGTTTCCTACGACAATATCAAGGCCCTTCATGGGGTAAGCTTCCGGATCGACGAGGGGGAGATCGTGTGCATCATCGGCGCCAACGGAGCGGGGAAGAGCACCACCCTGCGGGCGATTTCCCGCCTCATCCCGGTCGAAGCGGGGACGAAAATGACCTTCATGGGTCGGGACCTGCTCCAATACCCTCCGGACAAAGTGGTCAGCGAGCTCGGCATCTCCCATGTCCCCGAAGGAAGGCGTCTGTTCGACAACCTGACGGTCATGGAGAACTTGAGGCTCGCCACCTTCGCCAGGAGGGACGGCAGAGCGATCGGGAAAGATCTGGACCGGGTATCCTCGATCTTCCCGCGGCTTTCCGAACGGAAAAATCAGAAGGCCGGAACACTGAGCGGCGGAGAGCAGCAGATGCTGGCCGTCGGGCGGGCCTTCATGAGCGGCAGGAAAATCATGCTCCTGGATGAGCCCTCCATGGGGTTGGCTCCCCTGTTGATGATGAGCGTATTCGACTCCCTTGGGGAGATCAATCGGGAAGGAACCACCATTCTGATCGTCGAGCAGAATGCTCGAATGGCGCTTCAATTTGCCGGTCGAGGGTATGTACTGGAGAACGGCAGGCTCGTGCTGGAGGGAGGGTCCGAAGAACTTCTCGTCAACCCCCAGGTCAAGAAGGCCTATCTGGGGGGCTGATCTTAGGGGAGGGCGCATGCCGAGACGCGACGACATCCGGAAGATCCTGATCATCGGCTCCGGCCCGATCATCATCGGGCAGGCGTGCGAATTCGACTACTCGGGCACGCAGGCGTGCAAGGCCTTGAAGAAGCTCGGCTACGAGATCGTCCTCGTCAATTCCAATCCGGCCACCATCATGACCGACCCTGCCATGGCGGACGTCACGTACATCGAGCCGCTCAACGTGGCGTCCCTTACCGAGATCATCGCGAAGGAGCGGCCGGATGCGCTGCTGCCGAACCTGGGGGGGCAGACGGGCCTCAACCTCTCCTCGGCGCTGGCCCGGGAGGGAATCCTCGAGAAGTACGGGGTAACGGTGATCGGGGTCAACGTGGACGCGATCAAGCGCGGCGAGGACCGCCAGGAGTTCAAGAACACCATGACACGCCTCGGGCTCGACATGCCCCGGAGCGACATCGCCCACAGCCTCGAGGAGGCGAAGGAGGTCGTGAAGCGGATCGGCTTCCCCGTGGTGATCCGGCCCGCCTATACGCTAGGGGGGACGGGCGGCGGGTTCGCCTACAACCTGGAGGAGTTCCAGACGATCGTGAGCCGGGGGCTCTCGATGAGTCCCGTCCGCCAGGTCCTCGTGGAGGAGTCGGTCCTCGGCTGGGAGGAGCTCGAGCTCGAGGTCGTGCGGGACGCCAGGGGGCAGAAGATCACCGTCTGCTTCATCGAGAACGTGGACGCGATGGGGGTGCACACCGGCGACTCCTTCTGCACCGCCCCGATGCTGACCATCGCCCCGGAGCTCCAGGAGCGTCTCCAGAAGCACTCCTACGACATCGTCGACGCCATCGAGGTGATCGGGGGGACGAACATCCAGTTCGCCCACGACCCGTCGAGCGGAAGGGTGGTGGTCATCGAGATCAACCCCCGCACCTCCCGCTCCTCGGCCCTTGCGTCCAAGGCGACCGGATTTCCCATCGCCTTCGTGTCGTCGCTGCTCGCGTGCGGGTTGACGCTCGACGAGATCCCCTACTGGCGCGACGGGAGCCTCGAGAAGTACACCCCATCGGGGGACTACATCGTGGTCAAGTTCGCCCGGTGGGCTTTCGAGAAGTTCAAGGGAGTGCAGGACAAGCTCGGGACCCAGATGCGCGCCGTCGGCGAGGTGATGAGCATCGGAAAGACCTACAAGGAGGCGTTCCAGAAGTCGATCCGCTCCCTGGAGATCGGTCGCTACGGTCTCGGCTTCGCGAAAAACTTCCACAAGAAGACTCTTCCGGAACTCATGGAGATGCTCGCCGATCCGACGAGCGAGCGCCAGTTCCTCATGTACGAGGCGCTGCGCAAGGGGGCGGAAACGCAGGCCCTTTACGAGCGAACGTACATCAAGCCCTGGTTCATCGAGCAGATGCGGGAGCTCGTCTTGCTCGAGGAGCGGATGCTCGCGTACAAGGGACGGATGCTCCCCGACGACCTCCTCGTCCAGGCGAAGAAGGACGGGTTCGCCGACCGGTACCTCTCCCAGATCCTTGGCGTCCCGGAGGCGGCGATCCGGGGGAGGCGGACCGCTCTGGGCGTCGTCGAGGCGTGGGACGCCGTGCCCGTGAGCGGCGTGGAGGACGCCGCCTACTACTACTCGACCTACAACGCCCCCGACCGGGTGAATACGAGCGACCGGCGCAAGGTCCTCGTTCTCGGGGGCGGGCCGAACCGGATCGGGCAGGGGATCGAGTTCGACTACTGCTGCGTCCACGCGGCGTTCGCCCTCCGCGAGGCGGGCTACGAGTCGATCATGATCAACTGCAACCCGGAGACCGTCTCCACGGACTACGACACCTCCGACAAGCTCTACTTCGAGCCGCTGACCGTGGAGGACGTGCTAGCGATCTACGGGAAGGAGAAGCCGGAAGGGGTCATCGTCCAGTTCGGCGGTCAGACCCCGCTCAACATCGCCGCGGAGCTCGAGGCGGCAGGTGTCCGGATCCTCGGCACTCCGCCATCGACGATCGACCTTGCCGAGGACCGGGACCGGTTCCGCCGGATCATCGCGAAGCTGGGGATCCCCCAGCCGGAGTCGGGAATGGCGAGCACGCTTGGGGAGGCGATTGAGATCGCCCGAAGGATCGGCTACCCGCTCATGGTCCGCCCCTCCTACGTCCTCGGGGGCCGCGCTATGGAGAAGGTTCACGACGAGGAGATGCTCCGGGAGTATGTGGCCAAGGCGGTGGAGATCTCCCCTGAGCGCCCCATCCTGATCGACCGGTTTCTGGATGACGCCATCGAGGCGGAGGCGGATGCCATCGCCGACGGGACCGACGCCTTCGTCCCGGCTGTCATGGAGCACATCGAGCTCGCGGGGGTTCACTCGGGTGACTCGGCCTGCGTGATCCCCCCGGTGAGCATCTCCCGCCGCCACATCGATACGATCGAGGAGTACACCCGGAAGATCGCGGTGGAATTCGGGGTCGTAGGTCTCATGAACATCCAGTACGCCATCGCCGGCGACACCGTCTACGTCCTCGAGGCCAATCCCCGCGCTAGCCGGACGGTGCCGCTCGTGAGCAAGGTCTGCAACATCCCGATGGCGCGACTCGCGACCCAGGTGATGCTCGGGAAGAAACTGCGCGACCTTTCCCTCGTCCGCCGCCCGATCCCGCACTTCGGTGTCAAGGAAGCGGTTTTCCCGTTCAACATGTTCCCGGAGGTCGATCCGATCCTCGGGCCGGAGATGCGATCCACCGGCGAGGTCCTCGGTATGGCGGAGAACTACGGGGAGGCCTTTTTCAAAGCGCAGGTCGCGGCCTCGCAGCTCCTTCCCACCCGTGGAACGGTTCTCATCACCGTCACCGAGCGGGACCGTCCAGGGGCACTCGAGGCGGCCCGGCGCCTGGCCGAGCTGGGGTTCTCCATCATGGCGACCGAGGGGACGCAGAAGTTCCTTGCGGAGAACGGCATCGCCTCTTCGCCGATCCTGAAGATGCACGAGGGGCGCCCCAATATCACCGATGCCATCAAGAACGGCGAGATCCACCTGATCATCAACACACCGGTGGGGAGGGCGAGCGTTCACGACGATTCCTACATCCGCAAGGCGGCCATCAAGTACCAGGTTCCTTACATCACGACGACCGCCGCTGCGATCGCGGCCGCCAAGGGGATCTCGGCATTGCGCCAGGGACAGGGCGCGGTCAGAAGTCTCCAGCAGTACCACGCGAGGGTCACAGGGACAAATCCTGACCCCGCTATCGAAAATTGAGGGGGTTTCGAGAGATCGTGCCCACTCGTTTTATTTCCGTCCCCGTAACGAAGTTGTACTTTCCAGCGTTTCGAATGTTGAATGTTGGATAGGGGTAGGGACCCTCCCTTCTTACTTATTTTTTCCGGTTCTTGGTTCCCATAGATTCATCTGCGGTTTTTTCGGGAATCTTCGTTTCCTTCATTTTGGTTTTTTTCTCTTTTGACGCATAATATTTTTCCACAATAATTCCACAGAAAGGACATGTGGAGAACTCAATATCAATTCTAATGTAATTACAATTAGGACAACAATTTGTCTTGTTTACCATGTCATTTCCTCAAATTTTCTTACAAGAATATGATTCCGCATCTTGTTGTTCCAATCGAGGTTCAATTTTCATGCCGGATGCGGGGGCTCCGTGCATCCGACCAGCCGACCCCTATTGTGGCGCCTTGGGCTGCGCAGGGGAAGCCGATGCAGAAGATACCGTTTGTCTGATCGCCTCGAATTCGAAACGCACCCGGAAGTGGGGTGGGGGAAGGAGCTAGTCGTATGCCGCTAAAATCCTGGAAGAAGCTCTCGGAAGCGACCATCTTCCGGAATCCTTACTGGACGTACAAGAGGGACACCTTCGAGCTGCCGTCGGGAAAACCTGGCGAGTACCATTACGTACATACGAACGGTTCTTCCATGGTCGTCCCGATCGTGGGTGATGGATCCATGTTACTGGTGAACCAGTATCGCTATCTGGTGGGCAGGGAGAGTAGGGAGTTCCCCTGCGGGAGCGTGAAGGAAGGCTCCACTTATGAGGAAACGGCGAGGCGGGAACTGGAGGAAGAGACCGGCAATTCCGCGAAGAGCCTGCTCATGGTCGGGGAGTTCAATCCCTACAACGGAGTCACCAACGAGATGTGCCACGTATATATTGCGAGGGATCTGCAATACATTGGGGGAACGCCGGATGAAACGGAGGAGTTCGAGATCCTCCGGGTGACGTCTGCCGGAATCGAAACGCAGATCCGATCAGGCGTCATCTGGGACGGGATGACGATCGCTGCATGGTCGATCGCAAAGGCAGCGATCAAGAATCGGAAACGCCGGAAGTAAGCATTGGAGCATGTCGAAAATCGGAAATATTTTCAACCAGCGAGTGGCTCAAGGTCCGCCGGAAATCGTGGGGAAAGGCGGTACCCGCAGTTCGGACAGTCGCGGAATCGGAAGCGGCATGGGGAGCAACGGAATCGATCGCCAAAATCCATTGACATCGGTTTTTGAAAATGTATAGTTGGAAAAACGTTCACGCGACAACCAGCCCGCCCAGCAGGATGCATATATGTCGATCGCCAAACATCATGCACTCGCGCCGCACGTAACGCATCATTGGAAGAAAATCACCGTCTCGGATCTTGATTTTGCCCCCGCCACCGGACTGGAAAACGGAAAGCTGCTCATCCATCGTGATGAGTTAATCAGCCGATTACAATCCGATCCCAACATCAGAAATGTCAAAGTGGACATTGTCCATCCCGGGGAGTCGGTACGGATTGTTCCCGTCAAAGATGTGATCGAACCCCGCTTGAGTCTCATCCCGGGTTATCAGGTCTTCCCCGGAGTTCTTTCCGGGTGGGATCCCGATACCAACAGGATTCCTTCCGGGGAAATCGTGTCTGTATGCGGAATGGTGGTAACCACAGTGGGATCCATTGTGGGCTTTCAGGAAGGTGTCATTGATATGTCCGGTCCGGGTGCAAAATATTCGCTCTTTTCCCAAAATCATCATCTGGTGCTGGACATTACCGTACAGGAAGGGATAGGACGACACGATCACGAGAAAACCGCAAGAATGGCCGGTTTCAAGGCCGCTGATTACATCGCCAGACACGCGTTGAACAAGCCGCTTGCAGGGAACGCCCACGAAACCCTGATCAATCCGGTATATCCAGGTTCCCCCGGAAGGCAAGGATCCGCCGAGCCGAAAGGTCTGCCCAGAATTGCCTACTTATATATGCTTCAAACCCAGGGTCTCCTCCACGATACGTATTATTGCGGAATCGATGCCAAAAAGATGCTCCCCAGGTTCATGGTACCGTCCGAAGTGCTGTTTGGCGCCATTGTCTCCGGCAATTGTGTTTCGGCGTGCGACAAGAACACAACGTATCACCACCAGAACAACCCCATTGTGCTCGAACTCCTCCGAAGAGACAAAACCGACTGGAACTTTGTCGGCTGCGTCCTTACCAACGAAAACGTTACCCTGGGCGAAAAACAGCAGTCGTCCACGTTGGCAGCCGGGCTGATTGCGTCCTTGATTCCCGACGGTGTCATCATATCCAAGGAAGGTTTTGGCAATCCGGATGCGGATCTCATGATGAACTGCTCCAAAATCGAAGCGCATGGCATCAAAACGGTTCTGCTTACCGATGAATTTGCGGGACAAGCCGGAGCCTCGCAATCCCTGGTCGACGGCCACCCTGACGCCAATGCCATTGTTTCCACCGGAAACGCCAATGAGGTGATCGTTCTGCCACCTTTGAAAAAAATCGTAGGCGATGACCGCGTGATCACGAAAATGGCCGGCGGCTCCAGTAAATGCCGGCTCCCGGACGGCAGTATCGCCGTTGAGCTTCAAGTACTGATCGGATCCACCAACCAATTGGGATTTGAACGAACGTCAGCGAGGTTTATATAAATGTCCGGCACATCCCGGAACAAACAATACCGGATTGTTCATTACCTGAATCAATTTTTCGGGGGTGTGGGCGGCGAGGAGCAGGCCAACTGCGAACCCCGTACCATCCAGGGTTCCAAGGGACCCGGGCGGCTTTTTGAAAAATTTTTCCGCGAGCAAAATGTTCCTGTCGAAATCGTTGCCACGGTCATTTGCGGCGACAGCTATTTTGCCGAAAACCAGGAGAAGGGTCTTGGGGAAATACTTCCCGAGATCCAAGGGTACAGCCCGGATTTGGTCATCGCCGGGCCAGCGTTTAATGCCGGAAGATACGGAATGGCCTGCGGCGCGATCTGCTCTTCCCTGAATCCGTTGGGCATTCCTGCCATCACGGCCATGTACAAAGAGAATCCGGGGGTTGATCAATACAGAAAAACAGCCTTGATCGTCGAATGTGCCGACATTGTTACCGGGATGGAAGATGCCGTCCAAAAAATGGTCCGCCTTGGCAAGAAAGTTTTGCAGGGCGAGAAGATTGAATTTCCCAAGGCCGAAGGCTGCTTTGAACAAGGCCTAAGGAAAAATTATTTCCATGCCGAGCCGGCCTATCAGCGCGCCATTGCATTGCTCCTTCAAAAAATCGGTAGTGATTCGTTTGAGACCGAATATCCCATTCCCTTTTTTGACCGTGTCGATCCTCAAGCCGCCATTGGCGACCTGAAGGGGTTGACCATTGCCCTGGTCACTTCCGGTGGTATCGTGCCCACAGGAAATCCGGACCATATCGAAAGCTCCAATGCATCCAAATACGGGAGATATTCTCTGGAAGGGTTGGAAAAACTGGAGACCAAAACCCATCAGTCCGCACACGGCGGATATGACAACACCTATGCCAACCATGATCCCAACCGGGTGCTTCCCATTGACATGATGAGGGAACTGGAAAAAGAGTTGGGCTTCAAACAGCATGAATGGTACTACGCGACCGTCGGAAACGGCACCTCGGTAGACAGCGCCCAGAAATTTGCGAAAGAAATTGCGGTGGAGCTGATTCGGGATGGCGTGCAAGCAGTCATCCTCACTTCCACTTGAGGAACATGCACTCGTTGCGGGGCAACGATGGCAAAAGAAATAGAACGCGCCGGAATCCCGGTGGCTCACATATGTTCCATCATCACCATTTCCCAGACCGTGGGCGCCAACAGAATTATACCGGCCATTGCGATACCCCATCCCCTGGGAAATCCCAAGCTCTTGCCGGATGAAGAAAAAGATCTACGACGGAATCTGTTGAAAAAAGCGTTCAAGGCGCTTCAGACACCCATCGATGAACAAACCGTTTTTCTTGATTCGTAGTTTGCATCCCACAGTCGATATCTCCTATGGATAAATAAGTGCGTCAGGGAGACCATCTCGTTGAAATAAGCGAAATTTCTTTTGATAAAGAAGTATTAGAGTCGGATATTCCCGTTTTGGTAGACTTTTTCACTCCCCCGTGCGCTCCCTGTAAAGCCCTGATTCCCGTTCTTGAACGAGTAGCCAGGAAATTTGACCAAATGAAAGTCGTCAAAATCAATGCCTGGAATAACCAAAACCTCTGTGCCCGATATAACATTGTGGGTGTTCCGGCGCTCCTTTTTTTCAAGAACGGGCAAAACGTTTTAAGAATTGATGGGTTTGATGCTTCAAGTGAAAAAAGAATTGAAGAGATCTTGAAAGAATTGGTCGAGAACTAAAATGAATGCAAGCCACGTGATCATCAAAAAGTGTTCCAATATCCTCGTTCATCTTCCCGATTTTGTCCGTCACGGTTCCAAACCATCAAGAGAAATAAAAAAGCATCCAGAGCTTGCAGGTAAATTGAAGAGTCATTTGCGAAGTTTTCAGGAAGCGGTGGGCTATGCTCCCAATCAAGTCTTCATCGGTAATATGGAACCGGACAAGCTGAGAACGGTAAAGCAGCCGTGGTTTCATCATCTCTTGGATAGTGGAGACAACTGCGGCAGATTTGGTCCTTTCGGAGAAATCATGCCCCAGGAAGAGTTCTACGCTCTTTTAAAAGGGGCGACGGATGAATCGTCCTATGACCTGGTTTGGCTAGAAAAGACTTTTTTGGATGAAATCGTTTTGCCGGTGATCAAAGGACACTCCTTATGCCATTCACATGGACTGCTTCAAAAATTACGCAGTGGCAAACATATCGAAGAAATTCATAAAAAAATAAACCAGGACCGTTCGTTGCCTCTTTACCATGATGATGTCCTGGTCGGCTGTTTTCAACGACATCATGAAGAAGACGAATCGTTGCAAGCCGATGTGCTCATGGAAAATCTGATCACCAAGGCCTCGGCATTTTTGGCGCTTACCCACTTGCTCGATGGCTCCCGATTTCATGCGTCGGATATTGATTTTATTATCAGCTGTTCCGAAGAAGCCGCTGGCGACAGGTATCAGCGAGGAGGCGGCAATCTGGCCCGCGCCATAGGCGAAATGGCCGGGTGCCGTAACGCCACTTCTTGCGATATCAAATCGTTCTGTGTCGGTCCCCATTATGGCATTCTGCATGCGGCGGCTCTGGTCAAGGCGGGGTTATTCAAGAATGTGGCTGTCGTGGCAGGCGGTTCACTCGCCAAACTGGGTATGAAATTCCAGGGGCATCTCGATAACAACATGCCCGTTTTGGAAGACGTTATCGGCGGTGTCGCCTTCCTGGTGACGGAAGATGACGGCTACTCGCCGATCCTTCGGCTCGATCTTTTAGGGAAATACCCGATCGGCGCCGGCGGATCGCAGCAACGCATACAGGAAAGCCTGATCCTGGAACCGCTGAAGGCCCATGGCTTGAAAATAACGGACATTGACCGCTATGCCACCGAACTTCAAAATCCCGAGATCACTTTGCTGATCGGTCAGGATGACATTCCTCTGAAAAACTACCGGCTGATTGCGGCATTGGCCGTCCAACAAAAAGAAATTGACAAGTCCCAGATGAATGAATTCATCGAAAAACGGGGACTGGTGGGATTTGCCCCGACCCAGGGGCACATTCCCGCCGGCGTTCCCTATATTGCTCATGGGATAAAAGAAATCTTGGAAGGCAAGAAAAAACGGATCATGATCGTAGCCAAGGGCAGCCCGTTTTTAACCAGAATGACGAATTTGTCTGACGGTTTATCCATCGTTTTGTGGAAAAACCCGAAACATGCGGAGGAGGGGGAACATGCTTGATGGGAAAAAAGTGATCGCCTTCGGAGACGGCCAGGAAATCAAGGCGGATTCGTTAAAACGGTGTCTGGAAGCGGCGGGGGCCGAGGTGATCCTGGTCAGGGAAGCATGTTTCGTTTGAACGGCCGCTTTGGCACTTGACTCGGCGAGTCAAGAAGCAATCAAAAAGGCTGCAGAAGAACAGCAAGCGGAAAATCTTTTTGTGGTGTGGGGCATTACCAACGAACAATATCTGGAAGTCGGTTCCAGGACTGTGATCGACGGTGATCCCAGTTGGTCCGGCCCATTAGCCGGAGAAAGTCTTAAGCTGAAAGTGTTTCATATTCTGGAACCTTTGATCAAAAATCAAATTCCTCGAGATATTTATGAGGACGAGCTCATGCTTTTGGAACTGGCAGTCGGGGAAGAGAAAATAGATAAAACCGTTGCCATGATGGAGAAATTCCGCTCTCTTGATGAAATCAGGTGATTGGTACCGTACCCCTCGCCCCCGAAGGGACAAGGTTCCCATCCAGCCCCCGCTACCGATGACGAGAAGGGATTGCGCGTTTGGGTGGCCCCTTTTCTTCGGTTTATTGATCTACGCCGAGAGGGGAGATAGCTTCCACGGGGAGGAGGGTTTCCGTTTGTTTCACGACGTCGTAAAGAGAGAGCGATCCAAAAAATCGTTTCTCAACGTTCGACACATGGCACTCCCCGAGAAGCACACGCCGATTGTCCAGCCAACCCAGCGCGCATCGTCCTTCCATGTACCCGCCACGCCCGCCGGATTTGATCTTCCGGGCGATCGTCATGACCCGGGACGGAACGCTGCTTTCCGATGACCATCGGCGGACGGTGATGGCAAGCCTCTTGCCATCCGGCGAAAAGAAAGCGCTTACGGGCATGATTTCTTCCCCGATCCCTTCCTCTCCCGGCTCCAGGGGTTTGTTGGCGAACTCTCCCCATTCGTCGAAGACGACGGATCCCTTGCCGGTTTTGAGGTTCTTGACGATTACCTGGTTGTTTGTCTGATTGATCCCGCCGCAGCAGGAGCCTTCGTTCGGTGTATAGGCGGCAAGCGTTTCGTCTTCGGACAGTGCGAGAACCTCCTCGATGGTATCGTCCACGACCTCCAGTGACCCGGTTCGAATGTTGCATCGGTAAAGACCCACATGAACGCCCCCCAGCTGCCTCCCCTCGAAGCGGGTGAAATATATCCATTCGGGATTGATCCGGGACCATCGCAAAAGCCTTCGATCCTCCGTGGCGTCGGCGAAGATGCCCGTAACATCGTAGTTCTGTTCGAGGACAAGTTTCCGGTTCTTCCCGTCGATGTCGGATCGGTAAATGAGGTGTCGCTGGCGGGATGTGCCCGCATCCTCCGGTGACAAACCGGTAATGACATTCACGTTCCATGCGATCTTCGACCCATCGGGAGACAGGAGGAACGCACTGAGATAGGTGTCACCGATGCGGGGGACTACGCGCAAAATTTCGCCATCCTTGCGGTATTCGATCCCGAAAATTCCCTCCTCCATGGACACGTGCCGTTCGAGGGGGAGACGGGATTTCCCGCTTCCGTCCCAGGACAACAGAAAGGTCACGTTGCCTTCCTTTCTCACCCATGCAACCATTCCGGCCGAGGCCCGAACCTGTGGAGGCCCGTCGGGAACGTCCCCTTCGGCGAAAACAAGGATCGTTTCGGAGCGCATGTCGGGAAATGCCAGCCGGTGAACGACGTGTCCCTTCAGGAAGTAAAGGAAGCGGGGCGAGGCCTCGGCACGCGGAGGGAGAACCAAAAGACATAGGGAGAGAAAAACAAGACCAGCCGACGTTCCGGTGATGCCGAACAGGTATTTTCCGATTCGTATATCCAAGGTCTCTCTTCCCGGATTGCGCCCCTCCCAAACGAAGAGGGGGGGGAGACCCCACCGCTCCCTCACTTCCCGTAGACGCTCTCGTAGACCTCCCGCGATATGTCCACGGGCGTCATCGTTTCGTTGTATCGGGGGTTCTTTCCCTTGTAGTTGTAGTAGTTGTAGTCCTGTCCCTCGATATCCCTTTCCCCTTCGCGGCTCAAACCCCAGTGGTCGGACTTGTAGAGGGCGCCGCCTTCCGCCTGGGACAGCCATTCCTGTTCCCCGCGGATGTAGCCGGTCCGCTTGTAATCGATGTATTCCATGCTTCTCTGCCGTTCCTGGTATGCCGCCATCGAACTTTCCCGGATTTCACGGGCGGCGCGCGCCGCTTTTTCCGAGGTTTCCCGGGTCATCCTTCTTAGGTTTTCGAGCCCCCGGCGCACATAATCCTCGGCGAACTGTTCGTTGATGTGGTAACTCTCCGCCATCCGCAGTAGCGAAGGCAGGTATTCGGCAATTTCCTTTTCCGGTGACCAGATTCCCGTGACGGTGATCCCCCATTGCCCGGAAGGGAGAGGGTGGAAGGCCGTTACGTCAAAGACTCCCTTGCATCGTACTCCGGTCCTGCTGTCGAAGGAGAGCGATGCCGTTTCCACGTCGGCCCCCCGCTTCAGATACGCGGCGGTTTTCCCGGCCCTGGCGGGGTCGGTGGCGCGTTCCAGGACCTTGTGGTTGCGTGAACCGGACTCCCTCATTGCGAGGATCAGGGCGTCCACGGGCCGACAGTAGGGGGAGTGAATGACTCCCCGAATCCGGGAGCTGTCGAAATACGGGACCCGGGAAGGCCCCCAGAAGGAAATCGTCGAGGCGATGAACCCGGCGATGCCGTCACCGGGGGTCGTGCACAGCGCCTGTCCCTTGGCTCCTTCGAGCTTCCATCCCTTCGGGACGAGGAGGGAGAAGGAGCGGTCCCCCGAGACGGTTTTCGTCATCTGCAGATCGGGCGCATTCTTGCGGGGGGAGGAAGCGCCGAACTGCCCGGAGGCGGCCGAAGGGTCAAGGATCGTGAAATTCGCGAGCACCGAGAGCAAAAGGGGCTTTTGTTTCCCGATCTCCTTCTCGGTTGCCTCGTAGCCGAATACCGTGGCATCGGGGTATTGCGTGTTGAAATAGTACCGGCCCCTCATCGGGTTCTTTTGGTTGCCTGTGTACCGGAATTCGATCACCGCGCGGCGGCGGTCCTCAGTGCTCCTGGCCCACGCCAGGTCAAGCCCTGAAACGGTTGCGCGCAGGTCTTTCAGGGTGCGGGAGACGAGGGTGGTGGAGTTCTCGCGCCGGTCCTGCATCGAAAGGATTCTCATGACTGCACGGGAGCCGCCTTTCGGATCGGACACGGTGACGACCTTCCCGTTTTCGACGGCACGCGAGTCGACTTTCCAGCCCGGCGGTTTGTACAGGGCGAAGGTGTTGTCGCCGGCGGTGTACAATTCCATTTTTTCCGGGCCTTTCCCCTGCGCGGGCATGGCATCGGAGGAAAGGAGGGGGAGGGCAAGAACCACCGCGATCAGGATGGAAGGGATCCTGGGAGACATCGTTCCCCTCCGCGCGAGCCCATCTCTTTCGGGCGATTGATCGATCATGGGGAAATTCATTACCCAACCTCTTCTGCAAAAGGAAGCGGGTTGGATGGCACCGGTGTGAATACCATCATTATGGACGAGCGATGGAAGAAGGCAAGTGGGAGGGGTAAGACGTTACGGGTTTCCGTGATCCCCCTTCATTGCGAAGCGGGTTCCCCGGTCTTCACCGCGAAGTGGGTCCCCCGGACCCCGATCGAGGCCGTCGGAGTTTCGAACCGCACCGACTCGGGGGCCAGCTTGCCGATGAGACCCGAGAGGTAGGCCATCGTTCCCTTGGAGAGTCGGGCCATCAGGCCGAGCTTTCCTTCGGCGGGGGAAAAGAGGAACTTCTGGATGACGAAGCTGCTTTCCGGACCGAGGGAGAGGGTGGAATTGTCCCGGAGGATGACGCCCAGCGACCCGTCGGAGCCGGTTCCCAAAGTGTCGCCGACGAGGAGCTTCGTCCCCTCTTCGGCCGGTATGACCTTCCCCCCGCGGGTGACGGTGGCTTTGCCCTCGGAGGTCCGCACGATACCGATGGTCTCCTGGGCAGCGGCGGATAGGCCTGTCGTCAAAACGGATAGCGTTACCAGAAGGATCGCGACGGACAGTGTGTGCTTCATGGCCCCACTCCTTTTCGAAGTCAAGGTGCCGTTCCTTACTTTTCTCATGCCTTCCCCCCCATAGAGTTTCAGCATGAAAAATATATGCCAAAGACAAGGAGAAAAGAGTTCTCCTTAAATAACAATGGAATACTGGAGGCAAGAAGGAGACACGGGATACAAATTCAGAACAAAAAGCGGGAATATCCAATGGAATGTGCCTAAATACGTCACATCATGGGATGATCTCTCGCCCGGGGTTTGTCCATGACATTTTTGTATATCTTCCCCGAAGGTCTTACCCCCGGACGCCCGACCGGCCGCATAAGGATTTCGTTGCAATGGCGGCCCGCTTGATTCGGGAATGTTCATGATCGGATATAATCGGTAATGCAGTCCGGAAGACCGGACGGGAAGGGGGGAATTACGATCCATGGCGGAAAGCGGTGAATCGACCATCCAGGTGACCTGTCCCTGCTGCAACTCGACCCTCCTGGTCGATCCCCGGGCGGGCACGGTCAAGGAGTGGAAGGAGGCGAAGGATCCGCGGAAGACCGCGGATCTCAAGGACGCGATGAAGCTTCTCGCCGACGAGAAGGCGCGGGTCGACGCCCGCTACCAGGAGATCGTCAAGACCGACAAGGAAAAAGGCGCCACGATGGACAAGAAGTTCAAGGAGTTCCTCGAAAAGAGCCAGGACGTGCCGCCCACCAAGCCGTTGCGCGACGTCGATCTCGATTGACGGTCGTCCATCTCCCGAACCTTTTCGCGACCTCGGAAGCCTTGACCTGCATGGGGAGAGGATCAATCCTTCTCGCACCATTCCCTCGCATTCTGGAACATCTTGATCCACGGAGAGGCCTTGAGGTTTTTCCTCCACTCCTCGGGCATCCAGGCCCACTGCCACTTGAGGAACGTCCGTTCGGGGTGGGGCATGATCGCCAAGTGCCTGCCGTCGGTGGAGCATAGCGCCGCGATGCCGTTCGCCG
>Ga0209322_10001107_pt1 | contig 15644 bp, 12 predicted proteins | sample Rifsed19ft1_FD_184013 | JGI IMG/M metagenome (GOLD analysis project Ga0209322, IMG submission 184013) | Soil microbial communities from Rifle, Colorado, USA - sediment 19ft 1 (version 2) | ecosystem: Environmental > Terrestrial > Deep subsurface > Rock core/Sediment | place: Rifle, Colorado... | reverse complement strand
CAAAAAGACCTACTTGTCGACCATAAAGAATGAAGATCTTAATGCACAGAGAAATGAATACCTGTATCCTCTTCCGAGCTTTCTCAGTGATAAAATTATCAAAATGCTCAATAATCCTCAAGATATTATCATGGTTCATTTAATATTTAACATATTGACCCTGTCATTTCCTTATGCAATATTTTTATTCTTTTTCCTCTCTCAAGAATCTTTTTAAGCTTTATTGAAAGTGCAGCAATCTTTTTATAATCTGCATTCATTCCTCTTATCATAACTTCTTCTGTTATTCCTGGAAAAGTTGCAACTCGTACCCCCTTTGCCGAAGCTGCCCTTCTTGCGTTTGTGTGAGTTAAAGATTTTGCGGTTGGACAAAACACAACATCGAACTTCTGCATCAGTTCAGCAATTTCATCCGGCGGTTCTTCCCCATTCTGTTTCCCCGATTTCATCTCAACATAAAGTGCTTTATGTCCGAGTCTTAGTGCATTTTCATATAAATAAAAACCTATTTCCCTTTTTTGTTCATCAGTTATAACAAGTATCTTCTCTTTTTTCTTCGCCCCCATGCAATCTCTGATTGCAATAATTGAGGCTGTGTCGAGTTTACTATGTTTCATATTAAATAAGATTGAATGGCTGAATGACTATTAGGACTTTCATCTACTCGTCACTCATTCTATAACGGAAATCCTACATTCAATTGAATTACAGCATTAAATCCCCCGGCATTAATAAAATTAGTCATCGGCTCGGTAGTCGTTTCATTTTGGGTAAGTAACGTTCCATCATCCATCTGAAGATTATCAATTGAAAGCCTTGTATAAGCAGCTACTCCTTCGATACTAAGATATTCATCAATAACTTCGAGAATAAAACCGGTTCCGATCGAGTATCCCAGGTTAGTAGATTTTGTTTTATATTTTTTTACTATTGTTTCTGCACCCGTTAAATTTTCAGTATTGGTTAGAGTTATATTGTTAAAATTCAAAGCGCCGTCAACTACTTTCCAGCTAATCCAATTTGTGATAGAAATACCGAGATCAACTCCTATTCCCCAATTTCTCATTTCAAGTTTCATCGTTGTTGAACGTGTACCGGAAGCGTGTTTTTCAAGGGCTTCATGTTCTTCGGAAACAGATTGATAATATCCTTTAGTCGTTAGAACAAAACTTTCTACTTTGGCTCTGAAAAAATTTAAGCCTACCCTGTAACCCTGGGCTTTACCAAAATTTTCCATTGGCGAAACCAGGGAATCGCTTCTTATCCCGTTAAAAACATTTATATAATCATTTAAGCCGGTGGGTTTATATTCCTGGTAACTGAAGCCTCCATAACCGCCTACAAAACCGAGACAGCCGAAACCGAAAGATTGTGCTTTAACAGTTGTTGCAACTATAGAGCAAAAAAAGAGAACAGAAGTTACAAACCTTGCGCAGAATTTATGAGAAGACATAACACCTCGACACTATCACATTCAACATACAAACATTATCAGTTAAATGGAACTGCAATATTAGGAGTGCAGAATCTTATGACCCTTAACCATTTAATAAATAATTATCTTCACTTTTCAATTTTTATTCTTCATCCCCTTTTCCAGTCCATGCCCGTGAGGACCAATTTCTGTTTTTCTTAAGAGGAAAGCAAACAATAAACCGAAGAATCCAAGAGAAGAGAATATCCACATTCCTAATGTATAACCTGAAGGGTTGGAAGCACTGGCGCCGGAAACATCATTTGCAAAACCAATCAGCAAATTGAATCCGAATAAACCGATATTCTGAATCATTGTCATGAGCCCGTAAGCAGTTCCAAGCTTAGCTCCTCTTACAACAAGAGCAACTGATGGCCACATAATCGCAGGAATTAATGAAAATGAAATTCCCATCATAGACATCGGCACAAGAAGGTAAATCGGAATTAGAGAATGTATATCGAAGAAATCTAAGTTTAAAGAAATCGAACCGGTCAATCCAAGAGGAGCGGTAATATCAACTTTGTAAGCCATCATAAGATAAACGGGAATGATCAGAATAGAACCGAGCATCATAAGAAGTGACCGCTTTCCGATCTTATCTGCAAGAAGACCAAACAAAGGAGTAAAAAACATTGCGGCAAGAGTTAACATACTTGAAAGGTTTCCACCTACTTCACGTGTTGTTCCGTGAGCTTCCTGGAAAAATTTAATTGCAAAAGTCTGGAAGGGGAACATCGCAGAATAAAATGTAACACAAAGGGCTGTTATGAACCAAAAAGATTTTCCAAAACTAAAAATCTCTTTCAAAACAATTTTATCCTGTACACCTTCTTTTGGCAGGTTATATTTCTTCGTGGCATAAAGATCCAAAAAGTAATAAACTATTATACAGGCTACTGCAAAAACACCTGTTCCAACAGTTATCCACAAAGGCGATTGCCAGTAATCATAAAGACTCCTGCCCCAGCTTGGCGAATTTAAAGCAAGGAACGATCCCAGTCGTGCGACCGTTAAATTTAACCCGAAGGCAAAAGACAATTCTTTACCTTTGAACCAGCGTGCAATAATAGTGGTTATTGCAACAATCATAGATTCGGCACCTAAACCGAAGATCAACCTTCCTGCTGCCATCAGGAATAAATCGCCCTGTATTGCAGTAACAAGAGCGCCGATCATTATCAGAACAGTAAAAATAAAGACAGAGATTCTTGTCCCGAACCTGTCAATTATAATTCCCCCAACCAGGACCATAATTATATTTGGAAAACTGTAAATAGCATTAAGCAAACCGATATCGGAATCTGAAAAATTTAATTGTGATTTCAGGAGATCGGCAAGTGGACTTATACTATCATAAATATAATAGTTGCCGAACATTCCAAGGCTTATAAAAACAAGAACCATCCACCTGTAAAAAGCAGATGGTTCTTTTCTTAAAAGAGAAGAACTGTTTGTGTCGGTCATATCAATCAGCCTGCGGTTTTTTCAATTTTTGTTTGCGGCTTCCTCGATACTTTATAAAGAATCGAAGCCATAAGACCAAAGAATATAACGCCAAGTATTGCATAACCGCCTTCACCAAGAATACCTGTTAAAAATCCTTCGGTGCTGATTGACTTAAAGAAATTAAATACATTATCATTGACTGATAGAAGAGCAACTATAACACCTGCAAGAGCGCCTCCTGCAACAAGACCGGTTGCAAAGAGACTACCCTTCCCGAGTTCACTGTCCTCAACTTTTTCCCCTTTTCTCTTAGCAACTTTATCAGAGATACCTTTTATGGCTCCGCCGACAAATATGGGCAATGTTGTTGAAAGTGGAAGATAGGCACCAACAGCAAATGAAAGTGCACTGACTCCGCATAGCTCGACAGTAACAGCAAGAAAAGAACCGACCAAAACAAACTGCCAATCGAGGTTAAATGAAAGCAAGCCTTTTATTAAAGTTGCCATTAGAGTACCCTGCGGTGCAGGAAATTTATCGCTGCCTATAGCGTGAACAATTCCCATTGCTCTCATATCTGGAGTCGGCGAATCAAGCTGCTGAATTGTCCAGCCGATAATAAGCGATGAAACAATCGCCCCGACAAAAAGAGCAATCTGCTGGTATTTAGGAGTTGCTCCAATAATATAACCGGTTTTTAAATCCTGTGAAGTTGCACCGGCATTTGCAGCGGCTATACAAATCATACCGCCGACAACAAGCGCCATCGGCTCAAATACTTTTCCGGTCCAGCCGACTGCAATGAAAACGAGTGCTGTTCCCATTAATGTTGCAATAGTCATTCCTGAAATAGGATTTGAACTGGAGCCGATTATACCAACTATACGGCTCGATACAGTTACAAAGAAAAATCCGAAAACAATTACAAGAACGCCGATCAAAAACTTATTGAAAATTGTATCGCCCGGAATCATCGGAAGTAAAATCATCAATATTACCAAGCCAATGCTTCCTACAATAACAGTTATGAATGAAAGATCATTTTCCGTCCGGATTATTTTTACTTCGCCGCCCCTGTTTTTTAAAGAAGCAACGCTTCCTTTAAAAGAAGAAACGATAGTTGGAAAAGTTTTAATTAAAGTGATTAAGCCCCCGGCTGCAACGGCACCTGCACCAATTTGCCTTACATAAGCGCGGTAAATAGCGTCGGGATAGCTTGTAAAAGTGTGAAGCTGGGGATCCCAGTTACCCGGACCTCCGGCAGTGAGTAAATCTTTTAAATATCCAAGTTTAACTAACTGCTCAGCGATAACATCAGGAGGTACTAACGTTGCAATAAGAGGAATCAACCCGAGCCAGGCTAAAACACCACCGGCAACAAGTACACCGGCTATTCTTGGTCCGATAATATATCCAACTCCTAAATACTCGGGAGTAATTTCTCCATTAACCGTTGCAGAAGGAAAAAATTTGTTTGTCTGAGCCGATACCCACGCAGGTGCATCTTTTATAACATGAAAAACTCTTTGAAGCAAAGCATATCCAAGCGCAACAGATAATCCCTGGTAAGCGGTTTTAGCAAAGTCTCCTCCCTTATCACCCGCTATTAAAACGGAAGCACAGGCTGTCCCTTCAGGATAAGGAAGAGTATGATGTTCCTGTACAATCAAAGAACGGCGTAAAGGTATCATCATTAAAGTCCCGAGAATACCTCCGAACATTGCGAGAGCTAAAATCGTCCAGTAATTAAAAAAGTCTGCACCGACGCTTGCACCATTTTCGTTTATAGACATAAAAAGAAAAGCCGGCAATGTAAAAACGACTCCGGCTGCAATTGACTCGCCCGCAGAACCAGTTGTCTGTATAATATTATTTTCAAGAATTGTTGTCTTAAAATATTTCCTGCCAATAGAAATTGCCAGGACAGCAATCGGAATGGATGCCGAAACAGTCAGCCCAGCCTTCAAAGCTAAGAACACTGTTGCAGCACCGAACAAGATTCCAAAGAATGCACCCATAAGGATTGATTTCAGGGTAAATTCGGGAACAGATGCTTCCGGTGAGATGTAAGGTTTGAAGTTTGAGCTGGTTGAATTATTCTCTGCCATACATGTAACTCCGAAAAATATGGAAGAATTTAAGATTAATTGATGTTGAAATTGAGAAATAATAGGTATAAATGCAAGAAAGAAATCCAATATTACAATGTTCCGGATACGGGATACCAGATACCAGGTGCCGGATTGATAATATTAGAATTAAAACTTAAGTTTCATACATTCTATTCACTTGGATATGTAATAAAAAAACCAAGGGGAAGTTAAAAATGAAGGGGCTCTTAAATATTATTTTTCTTTTCCAGATTGCCCTATCAAATAATACAATCTTACCGCAACCCCTTCTATTTTCTAAAGAAGCAATTGAAATAAAAATATATGATGGATATACTATTGTTAATGGTGATTACACATTCAAAAATAAAAATAAAAATGAACTAACCAGAGCTTTATTTTATCCGTTCCCGGTTAACCTATCTTCTTCTTATCCGGATAGTATCTTTGTTTTTGAACAGGATATTAAAGCAATGCCGTTTACAAGATCATCTACTGGAATCCATTTCAGCATAAAAGTGTTGCCTGATTCCGAAACAACAATAAAAGTATCATACCGGCAAAAACTTACTTCCGAAGAAATGAAATATATTCTTACATCAACACAAAGCTGGAAACAGCCTCTGGAGAAAGCTGAATATAAAATTTTACTGACGAAGAAATTTGAGCTGACAAATCTTTCACTAAAGCCTGATAAAAAAGATTCTAATTCAACATACAATATTTATTATATCACCAAAGAAAACTTTATGCCCGAAACAGACTTAATTGTTAAATGGGCAAGGAGGGGAAAATGAAAAAGCTGAGTTTAATGTTGTCTCTGATTGTTGTATTAGCAGTTGTTAATTACATAATTCCTAATCCGGTAATGATTTTTTATATGAATGAATTTATGTTCGATTCTACAGGGTGGAAATTAGAACTTCATCCTTCGGGTCCAGGGGAAGAACTTTCACTCAACGGATGGTTTTTAACAAGTAAAACGGACACTGCATATTTTAATGATGAAATTTATTTAGATGGCGCTCATTATACTGTTATTACACAAGATAGCTTGCAAAAGCAACTAGAAATCGATCCAATATATGACACTTTAACTCTATATAGTGATGAAGGAATCTTTTATATGGACAGATTATATTTCGGAAATGCAAGCGCGTATTCTGCCCCAACGCCGAAAACAGGTCAATCAATTTCTTTAAGAATTTATTCGGATGGATATTGGCAGCAATATTTTTACTACCTGGATAATACTCCAACAATCGGTTTTGAAAATGATACTCTAAACGTAAAAGGAAACATTGATGGTTATGTAACGGACTCATTAAACAATCCTTTAGAAGGAGTAAAAGTAATTTATGGCTATGTTGAAGTGCCACAAAACGGTTTTCAACCCGTTTATATTGAAACAAATTCATTAGGTTATTTTAGCTATTACGATTTTTCAATATTTAAAACTCTGCGATTTGAAAAGGAAGGGTACTTTAGCCCGGATACTTCAGTCCAAATCTGGCCCGATAGTACAGTAACAATAAATATTAAAATGAGTTTGATAGTGGGAATAACTGAAATAATTTCTCCTACTGTAAATAATTTTACATTAACGCAAAATTTCCCTAATCCGTTTAATAGCTCAACCACATTTATATATTTTCTTCCGGAAGAAGAACAAGTTGAAATAAATGTTTATGATGAAAAGGGAGAATTGATCCAAAGACTTTTTAAAGGATATCAAAATAAGGGTGAATACAAAGTAAACTGGAATGCAGATAATCTTGCTTCAGGAATTTATTTCTACGAATTAAAAACAAAAAAACAAAAAATAAGTAAGAAATGTTTATTGCTGAAGTGAGTATGATACAGAATTTTAAAAAGCCTTACCTTCAATGACAGTTGGTTGGTAATATAAGATTAGCCTGTGAGACTTAATTAAACGGAACCTGAAGCCTGCCTGTTGAAAAGACGCGTGCGATCACTTGCTTGTTTATTACAGGGCAAAAAACTAATTTCACTTTAATAAACCAAAGCCGAGGATTATACGTATAAAACGATCCAATAAGTATTTTAAATCCGGAATGAAATAATTAAGGAAACATGAAATGAAAATAAATCAATCTTCATCAACAAAAAAACATTCCAGGCGTGATTTTATAAAGCAGCTTTCTGCTGGCGCAGCATCTTTAGCACTTAGTTCACCTTTAATCGGCTCTTCCTTATTAAATAAGAAAACCAAATCTGATAAAAAGATGGGAATAGCTTTAGTCGGTCTGGGGTACTATAGTAGAGATCTTTTAGCACCTGCATTGCAGGAAACTAAAGAATGTTACCTGGCAGGGATAGTAACGGGGACGCCTTCAAAAGAAGAAACCTGGTCGGAAAAATATAACATCCCTCAAAAAAATATTTATAATTATGAAAACTTTGATGAAATAGCTGATAACGATGATATAGATATAATTTACATTGTACTTCCTAATTCTATGCATGCCGAATACACCATCCGTGCTGCAAAAGCAGGTAAACATGTGATCTGTGAAAAACCTATGGCACTGAATGCAAGGGAATGCGAAGAAATGATAAAAGCATGTGAAAATAATAAGGTGGGACTTTCTCTCGGTTACCGCATGCAATTTGAAAGAACTACTCAAGAGATTATAAGGTTGGGACGTGATGAAGTTTATGGAAAAGTAAAATTGATAAATGGCGCAGCAGGTTTTCGTATGAAAAGAGGCGGTGCCTGGAGAACAATAAAAGCAATGGGCGGCGGTCCCATGGAAGATATTGGGATTTATGCATTACAGGCAGCACGGTTAGTTACAGGGGAAGAGCCTTTATCAGTTACAGCGCAGGCATATAATTCCCGACCTGAAATATTTAAGGAAGTGCCTGAATCTGTTTCATTTCAGCTTCTTTTTCCAGGTGGGACAATTGCCAGCTTAGCGGGTAGTTTTGGTATCTTTACTACAGATTTATTTGTTACTGCAGAAGATGGTTGGTTTAACCTGCAGCCGTTTTGGACTTATACAGGAATTAAAGGAACAACCCCGGATGGACCTTTAAGCTTTCCCGAGAGGAACCAGCAGGCTGTTCAAATGGATGAAATGGCTGTCAGCTTCAGGGACGGTAAGCCATTAAGAGTTACCGGGATAGAGGGATTGAAAGACGTTAAAATAATTAAGGCTGTAGAGGAATCTATTTCCGGTGGGGGTAAACAAGTCAGAATAATTTAATATTATTAAAATTTTTAACGACAGGTGTTTAAATACAGTCCCAATCTATTCTAAAAAAAATTTTACTGTTGCTATTATCTCTCTTTCTGTTTAACTTTTTATCGATATAAATTAAAGGTTATTGAAAGGAGAAACATTTTAACCTGAATCTTATCTAACTAAATAATCCCAATTAACAATTATTATAAAGGGGAATTAAAATGGATAAAGTAAAAACAACACTTGCCGAAACTGCTACATTAATGCTCAATGGCAAAGAATATGAGCTTCCCGTAATTACAGGTTCCGAAGGAGAAGTCGGTATTGATATAAGCCAGCTTAGAAATATTACGGGGGCTATCACTTTAGACAGTGGTTACGCAAATACCGGCTCCTGCCAAAGTGCAATTACTTTTATTGATGGGGAAAAAGGGATATTGAGATACCGCGGTTACCCGATAGAAGAACTTGCAGTAAAATCGAATTTCGTTGAAGTATGTTACCTGCTGATCTTCGGTTATCTGCCTAGTCAATCTGTTATTGATGATTTTAAATATAAATTATCCCACCACAGCTTGATACATGAAGATATGAAAAAATTCTTCGAGGGCTACTCCTCCAATGCACACCCGATGGGAATTCTTTCCTCGATGGTTAATTCACTATCCGCTTATTACCAGGAATTCGGCTACAAAGCAGATATTGAATTGAACATTATCAGGCTTCTGGCAAAACTAAAAACAATTGCTGCGTTCTCATATAAAAAGTCGATTGGTCAGCCATACATTTATCCTGATGATGATTTAAGCTTTAGTGCGGATCTTCTCAAGATGATGTTTGCCGTTCCGTCCGAGCCTTATGAAGTTCCAAAATCTGTCGAAGATGCACTTGACCTGCTTCTTATTTTACATGCAGACCATGAACAGAACTGCAGTACTTCCACAGTCAGGATGGTTGGAAGCAGTGAAGCAAACTTATTCGCTTCCATCTCTGCAGGTATAAGCGCTCTTTGGGGAAGATTGCATGGAGGTGCGAACCAGCAGGTAATTACTATGCTGGAAAAGATACAGGAAGATGGAGGTGATTACAAGAAGTACATCAGTCTCGCAAAGGATAAAGAATCCAAATTTAAATTGATGGGCTTCGGGCACAGGGTATATAAAAACTTCGATCCGAGAGCTAAAATTCTGAAAGCGGCAGCAGATAAAATTCTTAATGAACTCAAAATCAAAGACCCGCTTTTAGATATTGCAAAGAGCCTTGAAGAAATTGCTTTGATGGATGAATTCTTTATAGAGAGAAAACTTTATCCTAATGTCGATTTCTACAGCGGGATAATTTACCGTGCAATAGGGATACCCACAAATATGTTCACAGTAATGTTTGCTCTTGGTCGTTTGCCCGGCTGGATAGCGCATTGGAAAGAAATGAGAGAAACTCCCGGTGCAAGAATATACCGCCCGAGACAAATCTATACGGGAGAAGCAATACGTCCTTATGCCCCGATTGAAAAGAGATAATTAATCTCTAAATAAAGTTATAGCAAAGTCCCGCAGTGCCGGGACTTTGCTTTGTTATACCAACTCTACCTAATAAAAATTTAAATCACTTCCGCCCTTCTTTGCTTCAGGAATAAATATGTGCACAAATAAAAAGCTGTACCGAGCAATAATCCATCAATAAAACTCAATGGTATAAAAACAAAATCAAAAGAATATCCCTCATGCAGACTTAAAGAAATTATCTGACTTAGCGATCCTTCTACTAAATTTCCTATGCATATCCACAAAGCTAAAGACCACCATTTTAATCCCCACGTTTTTAAGGCTAATATAATTGATACAGTAAGTATAAAAGACCAGAAAAAGAAAAAGAATAAATTCCCAGGCTCGATATTACTAATTATCTTTATTGAACCAAATGAAACTCCGTTATATAAAAGACGCATAAGTGATGAAATAACCATCGTTCCCAGCCCCACAAATAATGCAATTAACCAATCATTTTTTACCATATGTAATAACAGAACAAACAAAACGGAATAGAGAATTAAAGCCGGAATACGAAATGCAAAAAAGTATGATGACATAAATTCAAAAGTCGAACCCCACCAAATACTATAAAAAACCGACCACAAGAACCCGGATAAAGCCATAGCGATGAAGAGACCTAAACCTATGAAATAGTTTATACCAAAAGCTTTCCTGTTAAATATAGATGTTAGTGAGTTACCTACCGGAATTTGGGTTATTCCTTCAACAATGGTTTGCACTTTATACGTTGCTTTTACTCTTCGTGATTTTATAAAATAACTCTGCCATATTAAATTGAATACGATAGCGTAAACAATTCCTTTTATTATTACCCCTTCTTCATTAACAATATAATATCCGCTCGGAGCCTCCAAACCGGTTATTGCTACAATGAAACTACCAACCAGATATGTTAACATATATATGCGCGCCATCCATACTGAATAATTATTACGGACGGCAATTAACACTATGCCTGTAGCAAGGCCAAGAAACCCGACAAGTACTGCTACTGCCGGATTAGTAACAAACACTTGGGTAGAGCTTAAAAAAGAGGATTCGCCTGATTGAGCCGCAATAATAAAATTCCATAATGCACTAATGAATGTTCCGATAACAAATAAAAGCAGCCATCCCCCGATCCCTTCTGGTTGTTGTGTTCCGGCAGCAGTTACATTTTGATTTTCACCATCATTGTTAGTGGACATTTTTTTCTCCTGATAGATTTGTAAAGGCGGTTAACACCATTTTATTTATATAAGAATTAAAAAGAATATTATCTTAAGACTATGGAAGGATGTTGAGAAATGCCTCATGCTGCTTTCTACAAAAGGTGTAGATGATTAATTCTTTTACTGTAGTCCGCTTCGGGAAGGTACTTTAGGGATTCGCCCCGTAATCAACACCTAATTCTCCCCTCTCGCAGTAGACAGAAATTACTATATGTAATTAGTAACTATTTTATTTCAAAGTCAAAAACTTTCGTTTCATATTTGGCAAGTAATAAAATTCCCAAATCCGCATTCTTCAATCCGGCTTGTCCGCCAAAGTGAAGCGAAGGCGGAAATTTAAAACTTCATTCTTCTCATCCCGATATGACAAATTGCAAAATCGTATTTAACAGGATCTGACGGATCGAACTTTTTTAATTTTTCAGTTATCTCTTCAGCCATTTTCCAGCTTACATTTTTTCTTTTTGTTAATCTCAAAGAACGACTAATTCTCGCAACGTGAGTATCGACAGGAATAACAAGTTTGCTTGTATGAATTTCTCTCCATAATCCGAAATCGAGATCATCTTTTCTTACCATCCACCTGAGAAACAGATTCATTCTTTTGCATGCACCCCCCTTTTCAGGAACCGGGAACATAAATTTAGAGCCAATGCTGAGCACTTTTTTATTATTTATCTTTTTATAGTTCTCGATAAAATACCCGGAGAAACCTGAAATCGCTTCTTTAAGGTTAGAAGAACCGGGATCATAATACTTCAGAAAAAGCTCTTTCAAAGAGCCATACTGACGGTAAGCTTTACTCATCAAAACAAAAAAATCACTTACATCTTTTAGTGAATAAAAACGGTGAATTAGTGTTCCTGCTCTTAAATCCTGTTTACCAAAGTTGAGAATAAAGGCATAAGGTTTGTTATTTGCTAACCGAACAAACCTGTTAAGTATGTTTATGATCTGGGTTACATTACCGTACGCAAAAATAGAAGCAATGAATCCCATAGCTTCAATATCCTTCTCATCTTCGAATAAATGAAGAAACTGAAGAGGATCGGGAGAAAGCCGGGATTTATCAAAAGCCCTGTAGTGATATTCTAATTTCTCTTTTAAAGTCATAAACTTAACGGAAATATAATCTAAACCGGGAAATTTTTACTGTAAAAGATTGCGATTCTCTTTATAATAAAATAATTTACAGCAAATATTTACAAATGAGTATCACAACCAGTCATTTTATAAGAATATTATCTACCACAATTTTATTTTCTCTTGTTGTAATATCGATCTCTTTAGCAAAAGAAAATATACCGGCACTATCAGGTCCATCCGATTCTTTAGCCCAGGCTCAAACGCTCACAGGTAAGCATCAGTTATCTTATTTACTGATGAATAATTCTTTAAATTCAGTTACCCCGGCAGGATATTTTAACAAACAAACAAGCTATCTTCTCGAAGACGGCACAATCTGGCGAAATGAATCTGAAATAAACACTCTCCGGTTGGCGGGAATGTCGGGAGTAGTTTTGATGGGAGATGTATACGGGTATTCCAGATTAAAAGATCTCTGGTACAACTGGCCAACTACAAAATTTCACTCAATAGATTTCTCGGAAGATTTTCAAAAATATAAATGGATGGATAAGTATGGTCATTTTCTGCATGCCTATTTTGCAGCCGATCTTTTTTCGAGAGGATACCGATGGGCAGGATTCAGCGGTGAAAATTCAGTCTGGTATGGTTCTTTAACCAGTTGGTTGTGGATGTTTCAGATAGAAATTGCCGATGCCTTTTTTGAAAAATGGGGTTTTAGCTGGGGCGACCTTCTTGCAAATACTCTTGGCGCAGGATTCTCAGCTTTACAGCAGTTTTATCCTGAAGTTTTAGGAGGCATTCAACCGAAGATAAGTTATCATGTATCGGATGCTCTAAAGGAAAAGAGCTACAGAAACGGTGCAAAAAGTATAATTGATGATTATGAAGGAATGACCTTCTGGCTTGCTGTTAATGCCTATCATTATATGCCGTCAAATATTCAAAACAATTACCCCGACTGGCTGAAGCCTTTCGGTTTAGCTTTAGGTCATTCAGCAAAAGGGATTGCAAAGTATCCTCAGCTCGGTGAAAGGGAAATCTTTATAGGATTGGATTATGATCTGAGACAACTTTCACTTGGTGATGATAGTAGTTTCCTGAGATTTTTAAAGAGCGAACTGAATATTATCAGGTTACCACTTCCGGCAGTTAAAATAACTCCAGCCGGTGTTTGGTATGGTTTGTATTTTTAGTTCATCTTTTAATTCAACATAAATAACAACATCTTACGGAGAAAGAACTATGAACGGATCCGTTACAATTTCACCAATGATGCAGATGACAGTAAGCAAAATGTCCGGCGACATGCGTTTCGTAGGTATATTTTATATAATTATGGGCGCACTGTATTGCTTATCTATTATAGGGGCTCTTGTCGGAATTCCTTTAATTATCTGTGGATTGCGCTTGAGGGAGGCAGCCGATTCTTTTACAAGCTACCTGGGTTCAAACGATTCCGGTATTCTTGAAAGAGCTTTTGAAAGACAGGGAAGCTTTTTCTTTATTCAAAAAGTTTTGTTAATTATATCCCTGATACTGATTGTTCTCTATGTTATTTTCTTAATTGCTTTCGGCGCTGCAATTTTCAGCGCTTTCGGGGGAAATTATTCTTATTAAAAATTAAATCGTTATTGTGAAGCCTGCGCCGTTGCAGGCTTCACAAAACGATGACATTTAAAATTAAAAACCGGCGTACTATTCTTTGCTCGTGCCGGATGAGAGACTGAAATTTCTTATTTCAAATAAACAACTTAATGCGGGAAGTTACTCCTGCAAAAAGTTCTTTTTATTAATATCAATAAAAGGAGGTTACATGAGAAGTATTACAACAATTCTGCGGTATTTTTCATTTACTGCAATAATATTTCTTGTTACTGTAACTCGTTCATTTTCCCAGGGGAATTTCAGTATAGTGCTGCAACAGGAAATGGACCCGCTTTTTCAAAACGACTATGACGTTGGATTAGCTACAATTTCATATATGCCGGGTCCACAGGATATGTTTCTGAGCATTGGTGCTCAACAGGAGTCAGGTCCCCTGGATATAATTGTTTCAAACTTATTTTTGCCCGGAAATATGTACGGCACCGGGCAAAGAACAGTTTCAATGGAATTCAATTTAAACAATCTGTTTTTGCCAGGTCAGACTTCTATACCGGAGAACACTTTAATAATTACATATTTTCATATATTTCAACAGCCAAGCTGTTATCCATTTGAACCCTCGACTTATGTTCATAATGCAATAGTCCCGTTAATTTATTTCGACACTTATGCTGTTGGTGTTGAATCTCCATTGTTTCCACAGGATTTTCAATTAGTTGTACCAACCGAACCTCCCTGCATACCTCTTGTAGAAATGGAAGATAAAATAGTTAGAACCGATATGCCTAATCTTGACCTTGATGATGGGACTCACGGGGACAATGCAATGTTTGCAGGAGATTTAAACGCTTGCGTTCCTACCGCTACAGCAAACAGCATGAAATGGCTCGAAATGCATAATGATTCTGTAAAATTAGGAGGGAAAACTCTTCGCGAGGTTATGGAAGAATTAAGCGGATTAATGAAAAGAGCAAATAACGAAGGCACTTATTCAGACAGTATGATTGTTGGCAAAATGGATTTTATAGAAGCTCACAACCTTCCTATCGAGGTTAAGTATCAGTCTTTCTTTTTACCCAAAGATACTACACTTAAAAGTACCTCCGGTAATTCTACTGCGAGAAATTTTAATAGTGATACGGGTAATGTTCCCCCTGATTTTAACTTCATAAAACAAATGATGAAAGACGGGGAAGATGCTGAAATGAATTTTACCTGGTATTCTTCTGCAAATGATAAATGGTACGGGCACAGTGTTGTACTTACAGGTTACCAGGAGTTTGCAAACGGCACAAAGGTACTAACCTTTAACCATGATAAGGATCAGAGGAATGCCGGCGGCACAGTTACGCAAACAGATACCGTTTGGGTAGATTCTACAGGATGGATGAGGTTCGGACCAAACAAAAAATATTTCATTAAAGATATTGTTGCTGAGAGTCCAATACCTACATTTGGACAATCAACTGCAGCATGGCTAAATGAATTTTTCACTCTTGATGGAACACTAAATAAAGGTAATGCAATAAAAAATGGAAGTAGCGAATTTATCGAGATGGTGGCAAACCAGAATATTCCCGACCCGCAGAATTACAGAATCACTTTGTACGACAAAGCAACAGGCACACAATATTCGGTAATGACATTAGATCAATTTACGGCTGGTGCCACGATGGATTCCTTTATTGTATATACAATATCATTTACCGGAGACGTTTTACACGACGCCGAAGGAGGTATTGCTCTCAGTTATAACGGTTCACCAATCCCCGGATTATTTATAAGTTACGGCGGTGTATTTACCGCTTTAGATGGAGACTGGACAGGTTTAACAAGCACAGATGCCGGAATAACACCAGCTCCGGGAAATTCTATAGCACTTACCGGAACAGGTGCCCAGTTCTCAAGCTTTTCATGGACAAGCTCAAGTCCTCCTTCCCCGG
>Ga0209322_10001106_pt1 | contig 15661 bp, 18 predicted proteins | sample Rifsed19ft1_FD_184013 | JGI IMG/M metagenome (GOLD analysis project Ga0209322, IMG submission 184013) | Soil microbial communities from Rifle, Colorado, USA - sediment 19ft 1 (version 2) | ecosystem: Environmental > Terrestrial > Deep subsurface > Rock core/Sediment | place: Rifle, Colorado... | reverse complement strand
CCTGCCCACTCACTGGCCGAAGAATACTTTATTTTGGGTTGGGCTGGTTCTCGTTGTTTCGGTGGGTCCGTAGCTCAGCCAGGTAGAGCGGCGGACTGGGCAACGGCCTGGGCTGAAGCTCTTAACCGGTGAGGGAAACCCGAAGGTCGAGAACCGCGCAGAACCACAAACGCGGTCGGCAAGGTTCAAATCCCTCCGGACCCGCCATCACTCCGAATCGTTCAGTTTCACTCGGAGTCTATTCTGCCAGTGCATCTTGGGGGTGTTGATTGTCACTGTTTTGATAAGCAGAGAAGCGCGCATGTTCCCTCGATCTCGAGAGACGCATTTTCAATGTGTCAAAGGCAGTGATCTGCTTCTGCGGAAGCGTTGATGAACCTTCGTGATTGTACGGGCTATCTGCATCGTGTCATTATATTCCCAGTAAAATCCCAATAGGATCTCTACCACGCGGCTAACTGATACCTCTGAATCAGTCGCAACCTGTTCAAGCGCCTTCACTATGTCGTCACGGAGGTACAAATGAACGGCTCGTTTCCTTCGATGAGGAAGCGCTTGCCCGTCCATACAACTTTCCTCTTTCCCTGAACTCGTTACGAGTTATCTGCCTGCTTATGCATTCTTGCGAACTTGCGGAGTTCTTCTGGAGAGAGAGGCGATTTCTTCTCCGACCGTTTGCCTGTAATTATCTCTCGGATTGTCCCTTCAAGAGGCTCTTCACCTACTGATTTAGCATAGGCGTTTACTATTGGAAGCCCAGCCTTTATCGCCTCTTCCGAGATAATTGCCGCTACCGCTTTTCTGTCTCCTGCTGCAGGCCAGATATTGATCAGGCCCTTGTTCTTCAATTCAGCAGCTTGTTGTAGTATGGTTGATTTGTACTGTCTGTCGTAGTTGGTTGGCAGATCGTGTTCGAGGTCGATGCTCTTCCCGTGACCTCCGCCACGTGCCCAGCATCCCATCAGCCAAAGCTTGTACAATATGAACCCCTGCACGTGCGCTGGGTCGCCCTTTCTGATATTTGGAATGCATTCCACTCTCTTTGGACTACAATCCTTATATAGTGATGTGGCAAAATCGTATGATGGAGATAGGAATGACACCAGTGAAAGGGTCGCTTACGACGCTGTTCGGGAACCCGCAGGGAAGGGCGATAGCAAAGGTGCTCGACCAGTCAGTTTTGGTCGGAAACATGGAACAATCAGTCCGAATGCTCGCTGATGCAACAGAGCTTGACTATAAAACAGTTCAGAAGTCGCTGGAAAGACTGGCAGCGTGGGGATTAGTGAAAAAGGGTAGGAAGATCGGCATCACTCAAACCTACAGATTCGATGTCGAAGACGATTTACACGACTTGGTCAATTTCGCTAGAAAGATGCAGTTAACGCCAAGACGTGGAGATTGATCCCTCTATTCTGCGTGTTGAATGCGATACCGTTGTGTCCGAAAATTCGCATCGAAAAGTCAGGTCAGATCCGGGAAAACGTGTCAAAATTCCCCTGAAGAGTGGGTTGTGGTGTTTAGGTCGCGGACTGGCTTCGATTGGTTGAGTCTGTATTGAGTGAGATGGCGGAGACAGCTTCCTCTTGGCTCACTTGCCAGCTTCGCAGTTCCGGTCGAAAGACTAGCATGAGCACGCCTCCTCCGATCAGGAACAATCCGTTCAGCAGGATTGCTGTGGGTGTTGAGAACCAGTCGGCACTGTACCCGACGAGCAGTGAGGCGAAAGGTTGTGTGCCGAAGCTGACTGTCACGAAGAGGCTGACCAGTCTTGCCCGCATTTCAGGCGACGCCAAAATCTGAACCAGCCCAAGCGCTGTAGTGAAAACGGTTGGCGCCGCTAGGCTGACTAGGAATATGCTGACCATTGACATTGTGAGAGAAACGGTCCAAGAGAAAGCAAGGAGCCAGAGACCCATCCAAATCGTAGCCCCCGCAACCGCCACCCCAGGACGCCTCACCGTCTGCGCCAAGGGGACAACAAGAATTGTTCCAAGTAATGCCCCCGCACCTGACGCCGCCAACAAATAACCCAACGTCTGCGCATCACCATGAAGTACCTCGCCAACGAACGCCGGGAATATGTTGATGACTGGGAACACTAAGAAGGTCAGGAGAACGACGAAGGTCATTAGATCCTGAATGCGTGGGTTGCCACGCAGGAACCTCACCCCTTTCTTGAGTTCGCGGAATGAGTCACTTCCCTTCGGGCTTCGAACTTGGCTCGCTCTAACTGAGATTAGGCTTGCGATCACAGCCAAGAAGCTTAAGCCGTTAAGCCAGAATGCGGGCGCAGATCCCCAGACTCCAATAATGAAGCCGGCCAGGGCGGGACCAATCATACGGCTCACCTGAATGATCATCGAGTTCAAGTTCACAGCCTTCCGCACCTCCCGCATCCCGGAGAGGTCGCCGAGGAAGGCTTGTTGTGCTGGGATATCAGCGGCCGTGAAGAGCCCTAGCACTGTACTGATGACGTAGACATGCCATAGCTGAATGGTCCGAGTTTGTAGGAGTATTGCGAGTGCGAAGGCCGAAGCCATTGCGCCGACCTGTGTGAAGATCAGTAACCTGCGTCTGTCAACACGATCAGCCCAGACGCCCGCCCAAGGTCCCAGAAGTAGAATTGGGAATGTTCCGAGCATTGCCACGATCCCCAATGCCGTCGCTGATCGGGTAAGTTCCCAGACAACCCAACCCTGAGCAGTGATCTGAAGCCACGTACCAATCAGCGAAACAGCCTGACCGCTTAGATAGATCCGCAAATCACGGATTTGCAAGGGTGAAAATGCTGCCCGCAAAGCCTTGACTGTTCGACTGGACATGATCCTGCTCACCTAGGCTCTAACAGATTTGATTGTTTTGCACAGGGTGCAGACAACGCTATGTGCCACATTGCGTGGACCGGAAGTGCTTGGACGAGCTGGGAAACTCTGAAGGGATTGTTGGTGTCAGCGCCCGGCTCGATGGTTTCGCAGTTCAACGCCCTGATAATTCTCTTTGGCATAATCGGACGCAAGCTCAAATCAAAGGCTTCTTCGGCCTAAACTCCTCACTGAGCGTTTTTCGACCGAAAGATGTGCTCCAAAAGCCTGTGAATTCAGCTGTAATTGAGCTGAATCATACAAAGAATAATATTGTGACGGGTCGTTAGGTTTCCGCCGATGCTCGGTGTCATCGGTGTTGAAGTTAGCGGAGGATGTTCTTGCTCTTCACGATGGCATACGGGAAGTTCTCATCTTAGAGGAAAGAGCAGGCCAATTTGTGGTGACGGAAGAGGCTGCCAGGGATGATACGTCGCTGCTTGCGGAAAGGATGAATGAGGTCAGCAGAAATGCCCCATTAGTTCCCACCATAATCCTGGGCGCCGCCAATCAGTTTGGCGGAGAGCCCGCAGCCCTGAAACTAGTTGGGATGCTTTACCGGAAAGGAGGAGTCATGTTCAGCTATCTCGACGAGAACAGGGTACTTGCAATAAGCACCACATCAGAGAGCTTCAGTAGCGTTATCGAAGTTGTGAACAAATCCATTACGAGACTCAGGGAAGAATACGAGATCCGAGGAAAGACTGGGGCTGTGAGGTCTGCGGCTGTAGCAGAGGACATCGCGCGCTTTTTCCTCGAAGGCAAAGTGCACGGACCAGCGTATGTTTCAATCGACGACGTCTCCTACAGAGGGATCAATCATCGATGGGAGGTGCACGGTTCATACCGTTCTTCTCGCTCCATAACATCAAAACGGTTCCAGGTTGAAGTCGACGCCGAAAATGGGTCCGTCATGAGGTTCAGTTCCTCAACTTCCGTCTCAACGCTTGTCTACGTTGAGCTCGCGTCCTTGGTGGCTGCTGTCAGTCTTCTGGGTTGGTGGCTCTATGTTAACTTCTGGAGATGACGAGCTGAAGCCACTGGATCGGGTAATCGAGTGTGCGTAGTAGTTGGGGGATTGGGCTACTCTACTTACTCGCTGAGGGAGTTGTAGTGTCGGTTTGCGGATTTCGCGTGCTCGATAAGTTCCCTTGCAATCCTTGCCCTGACTGCTTCTAAGTAGTCGAAAAAGTCGAAACCGCCTATCTCTCCGAACTCCCATCCCAACCTTTCAAATAGCTTCCTAATGATTGCTTTCCCTATCGTTTTGCTGCCCTTGCCAAACGTCTCTTCAAGGAGCGCAAAGAACCTGTCCAAGTCCTTAGGAATTTTCTCTCTAGCAAGCGAGTAATTTCTCTCAAGATGGTCGTAGACTGCTTCTCTGGACTTCGTACCCAGGAGGTCGGACAAGACCTGATCTATCGACTCGAGGAGTAGATCGTCGAGTGTATTTGGTCCCTTGTGTGGAGAAGACAGGTCTTCCGAAGACGTAGCTGTCGAGGCAAGACCGTTCATCGGCCTTTCCTTCAGTTGCATTGCAACATAACCGAAAGAACCCCGCGGTGAAGCGATTTAAGCGCACCAAGAAGCTGAGTGGGACCTTGATGTGAATGCTTCAATAGGAAAACAAGGCAGCGCCGAATTATGTCACAAATGGTGATTCCACGTGACTTACAATAGGTTAATCCATACGGCTTGAAAATTCGACTCTGAGTCTCTCGTTCTGGGGCCTCCTAAGCAGGAACTTGCCGAAAGCAAATTCGTCGAATGCAATTGAAGACTTCCCTTGGCGTGCGCGAATAGAGAGCAAGTCTCAGAATAGGATGCGAAGGTGTCGGATCAGAGACGCATAGTCACCCGACGCAAGGTACAGTATGGCGAGTACGAGTGGGGTGTGCTTCTCGAGTCTGCTCCGAATTGAGTGCATTTCTTGCCTCGCCGCCTCGTGTAGATGTGTAGTGCAATAACACACATATAAATTTGACCTCCAGAATCAACACATGTTCACATCTACATGCAAACCAATCCATACGGGGGCTGCACAGAGATTGCAAAGTTCGACGAAAGCACAGGTCGTGTGTACACTTCACCAAATGCAGTAGTATGAACTTCGCCATACATTCCGCAAGGCGTTCAGAATGGAGTGACATACGAAATTCGCATGCCAAATGCATCAAAGCTCCATCTGAATCGAAGCCATAAAGGGCTGGGTGCAGGTTCTCGTCAAGAGGGCAACCTGTCATGGAAATGCCTGTCTTGGAAACCATCAGAACCTTGCGAAGCATGCGCCGACTCAAACCCGACCCGGTCGAGCCGCACAAAATCCACCTAATCCTAGAAGCAGCCGGAAAGGCACCATCGGGCGGAAACTCGCAACCATGGGAATTCATCGTCATTACCGATCCGCCCGTGAAGAAGCAACTTCGAGACTTGACTGTGCAAGGGCTTGAGATCTACGCAAAATCCAACCTGCGAATTCCGAAGGACGCGGTTACGGAATTCCTCCAGCCCACCAACCCCGTGACCCTGATGGCTCAGAACACAGACAAAGTCCCCGTTCTCATTCTGGCGTGTTTGAATACGAAACGTGCAAGGAGGCTAACGGATGATTGGGCTTGGTTGGAGGAACAGGCGAACTGGGCATCCGTCTTCCCAGCCGTCCAAAACATGCTTCTGGCGGCTAGAGCTCTCGGACTTGGGACGGCGGTTTCCATCTTCCCACTCTTCCTGTTAGAAAAGTTGAAGCAGCTGCTGAAGGTCCCAGACTATGTGAAACCGGGCATTCTAGTCTATGTTGGTTACCCTGCCACGCGATTCAGCGAAGCCAGTAGACTTCCAATTGAAACTTTCATCCACAAGGATGGTTGGTGAAGATGAACACCCCTCTGCGTCGACTTGATGGAATATCCTACTGGGTCATCGAAGACCCTGATGGAATTCATGATTTCATAAACACCGAGGTCCGCAAGGAATGGGAGCTGGACGTGAGAAGTCTCCCCGGCGACCCAGCAGGCGGCGATTGGCTACCAACCCTTCCCCAGCGAAATTGGACCTTGGAGACTATTCGAACTGATGAAGTTGGACTCAACGAGCGCATTATGAATTTCGTAGACGCGAAGACCAGTTATGATTTTGCAGACCACCTAGCGAAACGCAGGCAGCAACTCCGCCATGCAATCGAAAACTACGGAATAGTGATCTGGCCGGTCGTTATCAGGAAAGAAGATATGCAGATTCTGGACGGTTATTGTCGCTGCACAACCCTCAAAGAGATGAACATTCCGAGAACTTACACCTACATGGGCAGCCTCTGACGTGAATCTTTCCACAGGTCGGATTTGGGTAAAGCCTTTTCAAGCATCGGGCACCAATTTGCCTTCATGCCATTTGTTAATCACGTGGAATTCGAAGTCACGAACCTAAGGCGAGCCGCCAAATTCTACAAGTCAGTGCTCGAATTCAAGATCCAAGTTATCCCCCAAATGAAATATGCGCTTTGGTCGGCCGCTCGCAAACCAGGCGGAGGACTCTCGCTAGTGAAGAAAGTGAAGCATGGTGGCACGACTGCCGTCTTCCAGGTTGACAACATTAACCGCTACCTTGACAAGGCTAAGAGGAACGGCGGGAAGATCGTTCAGAAGAAGGGCGCCATAGGCGCCGGCATGGGTTACTACGGCGTCTTCAAAGATCCCTTTGGAAACCTGGTAGGTCTCTGGAGCAGCCACTAGGACACAACGGGACTACATCGAAGTATCTAGGATCAGCCTAGTGCTAGGCGGCGAGAACTTGCCGGGTTTGGATGGTTTTCATTACGTCTCCTCGGGTTACGATGCCTAACAATTGACCATCTTCCACAACTAAGACTCTCCCTGTGTTGTCCCGCGCCATTCTTTGCATAACATCTAGCGCGGTAACTGTTGGCTTGACCACTGCTGCTCTTTCGCATGGGATCATGGCCTGCGCAACGGTCTCCGTAGCTCTCCGCTCTTTGGGAATCGCACGAACACATTGAAGTGTGATTATTCCCAAAATTTGTCCATCCTTCACGACTGGATAACCACCGTGCGGTTGAACAAGGAAATAGTCCGAGACTAGTTGCTGAACGGTCATTTCAGGTGGAACCGTAACGGTCTGCCGAGTCATGATATCTCCCACCACAACTCCCGACAAAGCTTCACCTACGACCGTTTGTCTAAGGCCCGTCTCAGCGCCAGATTTGATGAACCATCCCAGCACGACGATCCAGATGCCGTTTACAAAATCGCCGAGGATTATTGCTGCGAAGCCTCCGAGCATCATTAGAAGTGAAATAGCCTCACTTACCCGTGTTGCGGTTCTAGTGGCTCCAACAAGGTTTCCGGACCGTTTCCAAAGGCTCCCTCGAAACACTCGACCTCCGTCGAGCGGGAAGGCGGGAAGCAAGTTGAAGGCTCCCAAAGTGGCGTTGATTAATGCTCCATAACCAAGGGTTGCTGTAATAGCCACCGGGACCCGAGCCAGGTTCGTCAAGAACCAAAGCCCGCCCAATACGGCGGCTATGAGGAAGCTCATGAGAGGCCCTGCAGCGGCCACACGAACCTCTAACCCCGCGTCTTGAGGCTCCTCGGTCATTTCCGAGACGCCGCCGAAGAAGAAGAGCGTAATCCGTGCAATCGGTAGCCCATTCTTCTTTGCCACATAGGAGTGGGAAAGCTCGTGGATCAAGACCGACGCGAAGAGGATTACTGCCGAAGCAATTCCAATCGCCCAATACGTCATCGCGCCCAGTCCAGGATACTGGTGAGGCATGTACCCGTAAGCCAGAGACCAAGCGATTAGAACGAAGACAACCCAGAGCGTGTAGTGAATGCGCACCGGAATGCCCATGATCCTTCCAAGTTTAACTGACACCGACAATCATCCCAGCTATCGAGAGCGCCTCTTCAAAACTCTAGCTGTTCAGGTACTCGAGTCTCCGTGCTAATGAAGAGAGCGAGCCTCAATTTGCTTCCTTGACTCTTCAACAGCGCGTTCCATTGATTTTCTCGCGAGAGCCATATCCAGCTTGATGAGTTGCTTCACGACTTCATTCTTTCTATCGAGCTCGTACAACGTTGCTCTCCCTATCTTCCTGCTGACGTTCAACGCACCAGATTTCTCGAGTTCCTTCCAGTATTTGAAGAACGTAACGCGGCTCATTGCCAGATCTTTCGCGATCTCGTTCTTTGAGTAGTCTAATAGGGGGTTGTCTAAGAAGAAATCAACTATTCGCAGAATCGGACTGGCCCCGAGATATCTCAGTAAGAGCGTCTCGTCGGATCTATACGACATACTTGAACCATCACCATCATCATGATGATGTTTTCGAAAGTATTTAAGAGTGAACTTTCAAAGTATCAAAAGTGAACTCATGTTTTCAGATGACGAGATCAGAGCTACTATACTGTTCAAGCTTTACAAGCGAGGAAACTGGGGAGGTAGTCATACCGCTTTCGAGAACATGAAAAAGGGATTCAAAGAAGGCGAGCTTGGAAAAGGAGGCCTAAACAGAGTGGACAAGATTGCCAAGGAACTCATGCGTTCAGGGCTGATAGTGCAGAAACCAACGCACTACGGCTTGCAGGTCTCTCTCAATCCAAGGCAGAATGAAACGATAATCGCAATCATGAAGAAATACTTTCCAGAGGTCTAGAGCCCCGCGTTCGCCCCTTTCAGGATCCTCAATCGTTTTTCTCAACGTCCTCCCTGACACGAGTCTTAAGCCTATTCTTGACCTCACTAAGGTAGCCTCTGGATTTCTTAGTACAAAGAAGGTGAAGGGTGTCATTTCGGGTTTTGGTGGGAAAAGGTTTTCAGTCAATGGAATATCACGGCGACGCGAGTGGAATTTGCCTTGGAAACCAAGCAACTAATCATGCTGCCCGGTCCGACCAACATTCCAACTCGTGTTGCGAATGCTATGCTACGTCCAATCATCAATCACAGGGGACCGGAGTTTCGTGAGCTGCACTCCCGCATAATTGATAATGCGAAATACGTTTTCGGAACGAAGAACGATCTCTTCGTGCTAACCGCTTCTGGGACAGGAGGGGTGGAATGCGCCGTTCGCAACATCTCGTCTCCCGGAGCCAAGATCATTGTCGCTGTGAACGGGGTCTTCAGCCAGAGATTCTACGAATCAGTCAACCTGCTGGGTGGAAAGGGCATTGAGGTGCCTGTGGAATGGGGGAACGCCGCCACAGTCGCCCAAATTGAGGAAGTGCTGAAGAAGAATTCTCCCGTAACCGCTGTAGCGATCATTTACAATGAGACTTCGACAGGCGTGACGACGCCTCATTTGAAGGAGATTGGTGAGCTTTGCAGGAAGCATGGTGCGCTCTTCTTGGTTGACGCGATCTCAATTCAGGGCGGCGTCCCATTGCCAGTCGACGAGTGGGGTGTCGATATATGCATAACCGGCAGCCAGAAGTGCCTGATGACTCCGCCAGGATTGGCTCTGATCTCCGTGAGCCCTAAGGCTTGGGAAGTTATCAAGAAGGCTCCACGGTCATACTACTTCGATCTCCAGCTCTGCAAGCAGTTCTGGGATGAGAAGAAGGAAACCCCCTACACTCCTGCAGTGACTCTGTTCTATGCTCTGGATGAGGCGTTGCGGATGATTCGGGAAGAAGGGCTTGAGGCACGTTTCAAGAGGCATGCGATCTGCGCTGACGCCATGTACGCTGCAGTTGAGGCTATGGGACTAGAGCTGTACGCTCGCAAGGAGGTCCGATCAAACACTGTTCTCGCCATTAAGTATCCAAGTGGCATTGACGACAAGAACTTCCGAGGCGCACTCAACAAGAAATACCGTGTCGTTGTCGCTGGTGGGATGGGTAAGACTCACGGTCAGCTCTTCCGCATCGGCGTCATGGGATCCGTGTCCCAATTCGAGATCCTCGCAACCGCCACAGCCATAGAATCCGTCCTAACAGAGCAAGGACACAAACTCAAACCAGGCGAAGGGGTAACAGCGGCCCGGGAAGTCTTCGCAAAACCCTCCTAGGCAGACACAATCTTCCTCTCTTTAGCAACCTTTCGTACAGGGGATATGCTTCTTCGCGCTGCATCACAAAGCAATGCACGAATGTCATTCAGAAAGCGATGAATAACCATCCGAACGGCGAATGGAGTGAAAGCTAGTTGGTGAAAATATTCGTCTTCACAGATTTTCATGGTAGCCAAGAGGCGTTTCAGAAGTCGCAGGAACGTATCGCCAAGGAAAAACCTGATCTGGTATTAGTTGGAGGCGACGTCACAAACTACGATGCCGAACGAGCTAAGCGATTGCTTTCCGAGCTGGCTGAGGGCGGAAGTCCGATTTACTTTGTTCCCGGAAACATGGATAATGCCGAACTGAAGGACTGGACTGGTACCGGGAATGTGCATGGGCTTCATGGTCGCTGCGAGTACGCAGCTGGCGTTGCTCTGATAGGCTTAGGCGGTTCCCCCCACGGAGTCTTTTCAACGCCCTTCGAGCTCAGCGAGCATGAAGGGGCTGAACTGCTAGAAGATGCGATGAAGACCTATCATGGCGGACACCTGATTCTGCTGTCCCATTGCCCGCCTAAGGATACGAAGATTGACCGTACCTCCGGCGGAGAACACATTGGCAGTCTGTCTGTCCGTAGGTTTGTAGAAAGAAATCAGCCAATCGTTGTGATATCAGGACATGTACATGAGGCTCAAGGCAGCGACAGAATCGGGTCGACCGTGGTCGTGAACACGGGACCTGCAAAGAACGGAAACTTTGTCATAATCGACCTCGACAAGAAGATTGCCGTGACCTTCGCGAAATTGTAATCAGAGTAGGAAGGCTAACAGGAACAGCCTGTTGTTTCATGAGTGACGGGTTAGACGATTTCTTCGATGAATTCGTTCTTGAATTTAGTTGCGGGGCTCTGTTTTCCATGCCTATATTCAGGACATAAGCTGAGCGGACGGCTTATAGACGGCCTTCTGAGTTATCTCTCGCGAACAGCTACTGTAGGTGTTGCAGTATGCTTCGCAGCGTTCAGCGGTTTCCATGTCCACATATCCCATCTCGCAAAGCTCACACTGGTAGACAGTTTGGCCCTTATTGTTGACTTGTTTTACCACATTCCCACCTCCAAATGCCTTAGCTTGAAGGATCATGCGTCGTGGATCTTCGCCTTGTAGCGCCGGATTTGACCCACCATCAAGGCTGTCCCGATCGCGTTCACGACGATGCCCACGGCGACGAGTTCAACGCGATATTGTAGAAGGAAAACTGCTGAGGTGCCCAAGACGACGCTGGCTGCGGCTAGGGCGTCGGTCGCGTGGTGGAGGCAGCAGGATACCATTGCTACCATGGAGGTGAGCGATCCGGTGGCGCTGCAGGACATGGCGTTAGTAGAACGGCTGAGCTGGCGGGCGTAGGATCCTATGGAAGTTGAAATCGCAACGCTCGCCGTCACAGCTGAGACGATGAGCCAATCTCCAGAAACCACCTTCCAAGCAGCACCTAGAGAGCCTTCTCCCCACAGAGCCACCACTAAGAAGGATATTGGAACAACCGTCGATATCCCTAGGCCAGTCAAATAGTGCCTTCGTAAGGAGATAGAAAGCTCGAAGATACGAGCCGTTGGTTGGGACGGTAAGGTTCTCATGTAGTGTGCTTCCTAGCAACCCGTTTCAGTAGGAGCCCCGTGCTGAGGAGTGTAAGGAGCAGTATGAGCGCTGGTGTGACCGCGAACTCTGGAACCACAGTGACTTTCGCAGCGTACGTTCCACCCGAAGCATCGCCAATCCAATTCCCGCTGGGCGATTGATAGGAGATTTGTGCAGTAACATCTTGGCTCTGGACTGTTGAGAATACTACGTTGGTGAAGGTCAGTGTTGTTGTGCCTTGTCCAATCATGGTTTGTGTTAGTGTTGCAAGACTTTTGCTTTCCGAGCTGCTCCAAAGTTCAAGCTTCACCGGGGTTGGTTGGGTGAAATAATAGCTGATGCTTGCCTTCACATCAACCGGTTTTCCAGCGTCAACCGCATTTGCGTATTCCAAGCCAAGTATCTTGGCGCTCCAAACAGCAACCTGCACGGATGCAGTGATTGGTGGTTCCATGTGGTGTGGCTGGTGCAGAGCTTTAATCGTATAGGCGCCTGCATTTGTGGGCGCGTATGATACGGATTGCTGGAATGGGTCTGAGGACGCGTGGTCCCATGTCCATTCGTTTATGACGGTGCCTGAGGCATCTTCAAGGGAGAGCTTCATGTCGCCATGGACGTCGCCCATGTAAGATACTGTAATGCCAAAGGCTTCACCGAGTGCATGTACGTCTTTGTCGACGGCAACAGTGATTGAATCAGCGGCAACTATGGGTGTAGTAGTCACTAGCCAGAAGTATGCCAAGGATAAAGCCATCAGAACGAGAAGATAACTTCGGGTCTTCATTCATAGTCACCTAGGTTCGGGGTTTCCACCTGTTGAGTAACATTGAGTTCATCGTAACCGTGATCGAAGATGCGGCCATCGCGATCGCTGCGTAAATTGGGTTCAGTATGGCACGTGTGCCGAAGAGAGGGATGAGCGCGCCCGCTGCGACGGGAATTAGGGCGACATTGTAGAAGAACGCCCAGAACAGATTCTCCTTGATTTTTCGAACTGTTTTCTTGCTGAGTTGAATAGCTGTTACGACATCTCGAACATCATCTTTGATGAGCACGATACCGCCAGCCTCCTTAGCAATATCTGTACCACTACCAATCGCTATGCCGACATCCGAGGCCGCCAGTGCCGGTGCGTCGTTGATTCCGTCGCCAACCATGGCAACGATTTTTCCATCGGTTCGCAACTCCTTGATCACCTTGGCCTTGTCTCCAGGCAAAACCTCTGCCAGCACGCTATTGATACCCAATTTCCTAGCGATCGCATTGGCCGTTCGCTTATTGTCCCCCGTCATCATGATGACTTCGATGTCCATACTCCGAAGCTCATTCACTGCTTCGCTGGCAGTTTCCTTCAACGTGTCGGCAACGGCAACGACACCTGCGAGTCGTTTGTCCACAGCGACCAGCATGGCTGTTTTACCCTCTTCCTCGAGGCTTTGTAGTTTCGATTCGATTTCACCAGCTTCTAGACCATGATCTTTCATGAGTTTCCTATTTCCAAGCAGGATTTGCTGCTGTTTGAAAACGGCCTTGACGCCGTGACCCGGTATTGCTTGAAATTCTTCGGCATTGTCGATCGTCATACCTTGCTCTTTCGCTCCCCTTACAATCGCCTCGCCGAGGGGGTGTTCAGAGCCAACTTCCGCTATTGCAGCGTATCTAAGAACTTGGCTTTCGGTGAATTCTGGAAGAGCAATTACGTCCGTGAGGGACGGTGCGCCGACTGTTAGTGTCCCTGTCTTATCGAAGACGACTGACTGTAGTTTGTGAGCTTTCTCCAGGTACTCACCATTCTTGATGAGAATTCCATTCTGAGCTCCTTTCGCTGCACCGATCATGATGGCGGCTGGCGTGGCGATTCCTAGAGCGCAGGGACATGCAACGATTAGAACCGAGATGAGTATGATGAAAGCCATCGCGAATGGTAAACCGCCTACGAAATACCAGAAAGCAAATCCTCCAACTCCCACCGCCACTACTAACGGGACGAAGTACGAAGAGATCAGGTCGGCCATGCGTTGTATCGGAGCGCGTGAGACGATAGCTTCTTCGACCATCTTCACGATCTGTGAGAGGGTCGTATCCGCGCCTATCTTTGTTGCCTTGATCTGCAGCATACCTGTTTTGTTGATTGTTGCGCCGATGACTTCGTCGCCTAGTTTTTTCTCAACGGGCATGCTCTCTCCTGTGACAACGGACTGGTCTACTGAAGAGTAACCCGTCACAACGATGGCGTCAACCGGCACGCGTTCGCCAGGTCTGATAACTAGAATGTCGTTCACCGCAACGTTCTCGACTGGAATCTCTTCCTCAACGCCGTCTCTGAGGCGCTTCGCCATTTTGGGCTGCAGGTCAAGTAGTTTACGGACGGCTTCAGATGCCTTGCCCTTCACTATATGCTCCATCGCCTTTCCGAGCAAGATGAAGCCGATGATCAGACCGGTTTCGGTGAAATAGACCTCTGGGCCTGTTGCCACAAGGACTTGCGGGAAGAAGCCTCTGAAGAACGTTATCAGCGCGCTATACGCCCATGCAGCGGTTGTGCCAATCGCAATTAGGCTATCCATGTTTGCCTGCTTGGCTCGGATAGCATCTCGTGTGCCCTTGTAGAATCTCCAGCCCGCTACGAACTGTACAGGGGTAGCGAGCAGGAATAGCCACCCATAGTTGGGCAAACCTAGAATGGTAAGGTTCCAGTCGGTGGAGCCTACTAATGGTGGGTATGCGTATTCGAGGAAAGCTGTTAGAGCGCCTAGTGTCAGTGCGAATGTCGTCATGATCTTTAGGTGACGAAATTCGACTTCTGGTTTCAGGAACGTGTCGAGGCAATTCTGACTGCAGAAGTAGTACGTAGTTCCCCGACGCTCTGCTTTGAAAGGCGTCTTGGTCTCATCAACGTACATGCCGCAAACAATGTCTTTCGCCACTGCTTATGCCCCGTGATGACGCTCGGCTGAGTCGTAACCCAATTTTTTCATGAACGCGCGAATGTCCTCCGTTGTCACTCGGCCAGGGTCGTAGTTTACGAGAACGGTATCGGTGACATAGTTCACAGTCACATTCTTGATGCCTGACACTTTTCTCAGTTTGCGCTCGATCATTCCGGAGCATCCTGAGCAACCGAGGTTGAATAATGAAAAGATGGCTTTGGCGGATGGCTTGCTTTCTGCGGGGCCCATCGTTCTTTTTCTCACCAGTACCAATTCGAGATGATCAAAAGTGGAGGCTACGGAACTTAAGCGGGGCGTGCACAGAGAAACACAGTGTATTGCAGTTACGGGCCAGTTAACGTGAAGATAACGGATCTGTCACTCATTTCTACCTTCGGTGAAATTCCAATCTGCGCGAACATGGCTGAAATGTAATGAACAAGAAAAATGGACCAGTTCAAGCCGAAATCGTGAATGAGAGTAACCACATGCGTTTGAACGTCAATCGTTTCACTAACTTCACAGAGATGGGCATAGGCTGCAAGAGAGCGGAGATGATCGATCAGAGATTCCCGATCTACCTTACCGTTCTTGGCTGTCGCAAAAGCTTGCGGGATACTGCTGCCCCCCGTTTTGGCGACTTCGATTATCTTATCGACGTCGCCTGCTGAGAGCACGCCTCGGAAGGTTGCACTGCTAATCTTGACGGTATTGATTTTGCGTGCGAATCTGTCGAATTCAGCATACTGCTTGAGAATTTGATTCACAAGTGTGTTCGGGCTAACGCTCTGAGAGGCTGCCTCAGACTGCACAGCCTGTATCGCCGATTCGTCTATCCTGAAGGACTTCGGAATTGTCCTGGATTTCTTCGCGGCCCTGGTTGGTGCCATAATATCTCAGTACCCCAAACGTCTCTAATCCTGTGACTGTTAAGCGTGTGTCAGGTTAAAACCTGTGGGAAAAGCTTGATGCATCTGTGCGAGTACTTTTGGCGAATCTAAAGACGTGAAGTTGGAATCTCAACGCGCGAAGTAGCGTTCCGTATGTTTCTCAGGAGTTCGAGGAACGATAAACCTAAACCGTATGTGTGGATCGTTTGGTCGGGTCGAATTCTGATGAAGGTCGCCTTTGGTCCGACATGCTTACCTTCCAGCTTCAACACCTCTCGAAGAACCACGGATCGACTGAACGCATTTCGAGCGTTTTGATCGTCGAAGG